>ERZ1035006.1410-NODE-1410-length-15937-cov-6.265584_pt1 | contig 15937 bp, 19 predicted proteins | sample MGYA00520694_ERZ1035006 | MGnify/ENA primary metagenome ERZ1035006 (study PRJEB33766, sample SAMN09781746) | gut metagenome | biome: gut microbiome | host: Homo sapiens | place: Madagascar | study: EMG produced TPA metagenomics assembly of the PRJNA485056 data... | reverse complement strand
CCTGAACACAATACAGTAAAGGGAGAGATTTATTATGGCTATGACTATCGTTTATGAAGTCGGTAAGAATCTTTATGTAAACATTACAAATAAATGTCCGTGCAGCTGTACCTTCTGCATAAGAAAAAATGGTGACGGAGCTTATGGCTCAGACAGTCTGTGGCTTGAACGTGAGCCGTCCCTTGATGAGATAACAGATGCGCTTGAAAAGCATGATTACAAAAAATATAATGAGGTTGTATTCTGTGGATATGGTGAACCGACAGAACGTCTGGACGTTCTTGTTGAAACTGCAAAATACATTAAGAAAAACGGCGGGCCGAAAATAAGACTGAACACAAACGGTCTTTCCGACCTGATACACAATGAACCGACAGCACACAAGCTTGAAAATGCAGTTGATATTGTTTCGATAAGTCTGAATGCCGGAACAAAGGAAGAATACCTTAAAGTTACACGCCCGTCATTCGGGGAAAAGTCATTTGATGCAATGAAAAAGTTTGCGTCAGACTGCAAAAAATATGTTCCGGAAGTCATGCTGACTGTTGTTGACGTTATCGGCGAGGACGAAATAAAAGCCGCACAAAAGGCGGCTGATGAACTTGGTATTCATCTGAGAGTAAGAGAATACGAATCGTAAAAAAAGGGGCATCTTAACCGATGCCCCTTTAACTTTAAATATCAGAATTTTTCCACGAAGAATTTCTGCATACCGCCTTCATCATAAACACAGAAGTGAATATTGCTGGTGTCCTTTGTATAAACAAGTTCCGTACAGCCGGCTTCATCCTGCTTGACTTCGGTCGGGTCACCAAGCATGGACTTTATGTCGTCCTGCGAAGCGTTCCATGAAATACCTCCCGGAATAGCAATTGTCGGATAGTTTGTCTTGTCTCTGATGTCAACCTTTACTGACCATATCTGACAGTCGCTCAGCGGAGCCGACTCATTGTTGATATTGGTGAATCCGATAGCAAGAACGCCGCTGTCACAGCCTTCCTTGTCCAGATATACGTCGCATGAAAGATACTGGTCTTTTGTCAGCGTACAATCTGAAAGACCATAAATGGCAGGGTCGAAACTCCAGCCCATGTCTGTAAGTTCAGAGTAGTTGAACTTTGGTGTAAGAACCTTTGCGTCAATGCCTATTTCGAGAGCAGACCAGTCATTGTCAGCTGCATTCTGCTGATTATCCTGTCCGTCTGCATTGTCAGCAACTGATGATTCAGAATTGCTTTCACCCACATATTTATCCTTGTCAACCTTGGAACAGCCTGCAAAAGCGGTAAGGATAAGTGCCGCTGAAACTGCCCCTATAAACAATCTTTTCATTTATATTCTCCTTAGAACTGAATGTTGGTTTTGTACTGTTTCTTTAAATACATCAAGAATATTTTAGCATAATTATAAGATTTAGTCAATAGACTTTTTATGGAATATTCTCCTGAAAAAACTCTGCGATAAAACTGTGATAAAAGTTTCCGCAAAAAAACACTTGATTTTTTTTTAAAATATGTTAGAATATAAGTAAGGCAAAGTGTACGATCAAACTTGCTTTAATAAATTTCCGGAGGTGTTTTTGATGGCATACAAAATTTCTGACGAATGTATCAGCTGCGGCGCTTGCGAGGGCGAATGTCCTGTTGGAGCAATCTCACAGGGTGATGAACATTATGTAATCGATCCTGAAAAATGTGTTGAATGCGGAGCTTGTGCAGCTACATGTCCAGTTTCAGCACCATCTGCTGAATAATTAAAAAGCAAAAGAACACCTTTTCACTTTGATGAGGTGTTTCTTTTTTGTATAAACACTTATTACGGAGGTAGTTTGATATGAAAAAGTTGGTTGCAGTTCTGGGAAGTTCAAGAGAAAATTCTGTTTCTTCAGCGGCGGCAAAGCAGTTTATAAAGGGTGCGGAAGATGCAGGCTATGAAGCGGAAATATTTTATGCAAACGACATGGAAATAAAGGGTTGTACCGGCTGCGGAAGCTGTCGTAAAAACGGTACAGACTGCGTAATTGAAGATGATATGCAAAAGTATTACAAGGCACTTCACGTCTGTTCAGCACTTCTGGTCACTTCGCCGAACTACTATGCAAATATTGCAGGGCCTATGATAACATTCATGAACAGACATTACTGCATGAACAATCCGGACAAGACATCAAGACTTCAGCCGGGTATAAAGGTTGCCGGAATTTTTGCACAGGGCGCACCGGAAAGCTATGAAAAATATCCTGAAAAATATGACTGGTATTTAAGCACATTCACAGGCAAGGAAATGGAACTTGCAGGAAAGCTTATAATCGGCGGCGACAGCGACAAGGAATCCGCTATGAAAAAGGCTTATGAAATGGGAAGAAATCTGTAATGCTTGATCCGGGCATACGAGAGGCTTTGTTTGTATACCTTGATTACAATTACGGCAAGCACAGAACGTTTGAGGAGATACCCATAAACACTTCAAGGGCGGATATTTATGCTGTTACTGAGCATGGGCTTATCGGATTTGAAATAAAGAGTGATAACGATACATATACACGTCTGTCGTCACAGGTCAGGAATTATGACATATTTTTCGATTATAATTACGTTGTGGTCGGAAAAAAGCACCGCAAGGGTGTTGAAAAGCATATTCCTGATTACTGGGGGATTTTCTGTGTATTTGAAACGGAAAACGGCGTGGAAGTAGAACTTGTAAGACCGCATGGTGAAAACCCGAAAGTGAAACTCCGCAAGCAGCTTGAGCTTTTGTGGAAAAGGGAACTGCATCATATTCTTGCACTGAACTTCATGCCCGCATATCAGCAGAAAAGCAAGGAGTTTATAAGACGTAAGCTTATCGAGCGGGTTCCTGAACAATTTCTCAAGGATCAGATGTATGAGGAGCTTTTTGAACGCGACTATATGATTTATTAAAAAAACCCCGACAGATTTCCTGTCGGGGTTTTTATGTATCGGATTACTTTTCAGCAATAACTTCAACTTCAACGAGAACGTCCTTCGGAAGTTCCTTTACTGCAACACAGCTTCTTGCAGGTTTTGATGTGAAATACTTTCCGTAAACACCGTTGAATGCGGCGAAATCAGACATATTCTTTAAAAAGCAGGTTGTCTTGACAGCCTTTGCAAAAGATGTGCCTGCCTTTGTGAGAACAGCGTCCAGATTTTTCATAACCTGTTCTGTCTGACCTTCAATGTCAGTTGCTTCAACAGCTCCTGTTGCAGGGTTGATGCCTATCTGACCTGATGTGAAAACCATATTTCCTGAAACGATAGCCTGTGAATAAGGGCCTAAAGCTTCCGGTGCTTTGTCAGTATAAATAATTTCTGCCATGATAAAAACCTCCGTTTTTGTTTGTGAATTTTATTTGCAGCATTATTTCGCTCTTTGCGGAATAATGTTACTCAACTATTTTAAAACCGGCATTTGTAAGAGCTTCACGAATTGCCATTTTATGGTCAAAGTTTCTTGTTTCGAGAAGTATTCTCAGATAACAGCCGTTGATATCTGAATTTTCACTTGCTCTTTCGTGGTGGATAGCAATAACGTTTCCGCCGAGGTCAGCGATTATCTTTGAAACGTCACGAAGCTGTCCCGGCTTGTCAATAAGTTCAAGGTTAATTGAATCAGAACGTCCGGATTTGAGCAGACCTCTTTTTATAACTCTTGAAAGGATAGTTACATCAATGTTTCCTCCGGATACAAGGCAGACAACCTTCTTGCCCTTTACAGGAACCTTGTTGAACATTGCCGCTGCGACTGAAACAGCTCCCGCACCTTCTGAAATCAGCTTGTGTTGTTCAATAAGTGCAAGTATAGCAGATGAGATTTCATCATCGGTTACTGTTACGATCTCATCAACATATTTCTGGCAAAATTCAAAAGTATTAACGCCCGGTTCCTTTACCTTGATTCCGTCTGCGATAGTGTCAACCTTGTCAAGGCATTCTATTTTTCCATGGTCAAGTGACTGAACCATACTTGGTGCACCGCTTGCCTGAACGCCGTAAACCTTGATTTCAGGTTTCAGCTGCTTGATAGTGAATGCAACACCTGAAATAAGTCCGCCGCCGCCGACAGGAACGATAACAGCGTCAACGTCCGGAAGCTGATCCAGAAGCTCCAGACCTATGGTACCCTGACCTGCAATAACGTTTTCATCATCAAATGGGTGGATAAATGTGTAACCCTTTTCATCTCTTAACTGAATAGCCTTGTTATATGCGTCGTCATAAACGCCCTCAACCAGACAAACCTCTGCACCATATCCCTTTGTTGCTTCCACCTTGGAGATAGGTGCGCCGTCAGGCAGGCAGATAAGGGATTTGATTCCGTTCTTTGTTGCGGCAAGTGCAACACCCTGTGCATGGTTTCCGGCAGAGCAGGCGATAACGCCCTTTGCTTTTTCCTCATCGCTGAGCTGGGAAATCTTATAGTAAGCTCCTCTTACCTTAAAAGAACCTGTAATCTGAAGATTTTCAGTTTTCAGATAAATTTCACTTTCCGGGTTAAGTTTTGGTGCGTGTATCAGAGAAGTCTTTCTGATAACATCTTTAAGCACATAATTTGCATTATAAACTTTATCGAGAGTAAGCATAGTAAAAATACATCCATTTCATTTTAATTTTGCTTTAAAGACAGACTGTTTTACAAGGTCTGCTATACCACTTCAAAGCAATAATTTTCGTATCTGACAATACGTTTCCCTTATAACGGGGGAAGACCGGAGCAGCTTAATCAGCAAAGCCTTTCAGCCGTCTGCTCGGGGAGGATAGTTTTCCGGAAATTCCGGCACCCTTTTTCATCATACCGGGCTCTCTGAAGAAGGAATTTTCCGGATACGTTCCCGTCACAGCATTTAAACAAGTATTTTTAGATTTATCGGGAAGAAAGCATTTTATCAATAAACTGCTTTGCCGCCCTTGCAGAACGTCCGCTTCGTCCGACAGCATAGCGTTCTGCTTCTTTTTCAAGTTCTTCTTCAGGCATATCGAGTCCGCGGAGTTTTGCAAGACCTCTGACTATGTCGAGATATTCATCCTTGTTCGGTTTTGAGAATGTGATGCTAAGACCAAAACGCTCTGAAAGCGAAATGAGTTCCTGAACAGTATCGTTGCGGTGAACATCGTCGCCTTCTCTGTCAGAGAATGATTCCTTGACGAGGTGACGTCTGTTGCTTGTTGCGTAAATGACAATGTTATTTGCTCTTGCAGATACTGAACCTTCAAGGATAGCTTTGAGTGCACCGAAGTTGTCATCGTCCTTTGCAAACGAAAGGTCGTCAATAAACAGAATGAATTTAAGCGGATTCTTGCTTAAACTGTCTATTATAACAGGTATGTCACGAAGTTGGTCTTTTCTGATTTCTATAATTCTCAGACCCTGATCCCTGAATTCGTTGGCAATTGCCTTGACTGATGAGGACTTGCCTGTTCCTGCGTCACCGCTTAAAAGAACGTTTGATGCAGGCTTGCCATGGATAAGTGCAAGAGTGTTGTCGATTATCAGCTGACGCTGACGCTTGTAGCCGATAAGCTCAGAAAGCTTTACTTCATCAGGATATTTTACCGGAACGATTTTGCTGTCCTTTACTATGAACATATAGTATTTAGCATAAATTCCGTATCCGAACTTGTCGATATTCTCGATTCGTTCCCTGTATTCCTTTTTGAAATCGTAAGGAGTATTGTCCCAGTCCGGCAAAAAACTGTCATAGGCTATTTCCTTCTTTACCAAGGAAGAGGTCATGTTTGCTATCATCTGGAGGGATTCAAGCTCACTGTAAAGGCATTCTTCCATTTTCTGGCTTATTTCAAGCCTGTGTGCAGTTCTTATCATGTAGATGTTTTCGTCCTCTAAAATAAGAGTGAGAATATAAGAACTGAGGTCATTGTGATGACGGTAAAGATTTGAAACAAAGTCTGAATAAGCCTTTATCTGCTTTAAAGTGTCATTATCCTCAAAGCTTTCAAAAAGTCTTTCAAGGCTCTGGATTGTGCGGCAGCTCATAACATCTCTGAAAATTACCAGAGAGCTGAGCCGGTAGTTGAGTTCCTGTAAATAATTATTCACGTTAAAACGCCCCTTTTATCAGAGAAGCTCCAGAATTTTTGCAGTAACCTCTGTTGTTGAGAGCGGAGTTACTCCTGTATTTCCTGCAAGGTCAGCTGTTCTGTATCCGAGTTCAAGGAACTTGTCAACAGCAGCGTCAATAGCATCAGCTTCCTTGTCGAGATCAAATGAATATCTGAGCATCATAGATGCTGAAAGGATAGTTGCAATCGGGTTTGCCTTGTTCTGTCCTGCAATGTCAGGAGCTGAACCATGTATAGGTTCGTACATACCACGCTTTGTTGAGCCGAGTGATGCAGAAGGAAGCATACCGATAGAACCTGTTATCTGTGAGGATTCATCAGAGAGAATGTCACCGAACATATTTGAAGTTACAACAACGTCAAACTGTGCAGGGTTTTTAACAAGCTGCATAGCCGCATTGTCAACGAGCATATCTGTGCATTTTACGTCAGGATAGCTTTCGGCGATTTCATGAACTGTTGCTCTCCAGAGACGTGAGCTTTCAAGAACGTTTGCCTTGTCTATGCTGATAACGTTCTTGTTTCTCTTTCTTGCTGTTTCAAAGGCAACCTTTGCGATACGTTCAATTTCCATTTTGCTGTAACATTCTGTATCATAGGCTTCCTCGCCGTATTTTCCTTCACGTCTGCCTCTTTCGCCGAAGTAGATGCCGCCTGTGAGTTCTCTTACCATCATAAGGTCAAAGCCGTTTGCAACGATGTCAGGGCGAAGCGGACAGGAGTCCTTGAGAGCCTTGTAAAGCTTGGCAGGACGAAGATTTGTGAAAAGACCGAGAGCGGAGCGGATTCCGAGAAGTGCCTTTTCAGGACGCTGGTCGCCAGGGAGTGTATCCCACTTAGGGCCGCCGACTGCACCGAGCAGAACGCTGTCGCTTGCAAGACAGCCTTCAACAGTTTCTTCAGGGAGCGGTTTGCCTGTTGCGTCAATAGCCGCACCGCCTATAAGATAAGGCGTGAAATTGAACTTGTGACCGAACTTCTCAGCTGTCTTTTTAAGTACTTCAACTGCACTGTCAACAATCTCAGGGCCGATTCCGTCACCTCTGAGCAAAGCTATATTAAATTCCATATTGCGTATTCTCCTTATTTGAAGCTTCTGATTATTTAAAGCTTCCGTTTTTGATTGATTCAACAAGACCGCCGTTTGTAATGATTGACTGAATGAATTCAGGGAACGGTTCTGTTCTGAATTCCTGACCTGTTGTCTTGTCTGTAATAATTCCCTTGTCAAGGTCAGCCTCAACTGTGTGACCTTCTGCAATAGCGTCAACAGCTTCAGGACATTCTAAAATTGCAAGACCGATATTGATTGAATTTCTGTAGAAAATTCTTGCAAAGCTTTTTGCTATTACCAGGGAAATACCGCTTTCCTTGATAGCGATAGGAGCGTGTTCACGGGAAGAACCGCAGCCGAAGTTGAATCCGGCAACCATGATGTCGCCTTTCTTTACACGTCCGGCAAATGTATTGTCGAGGTCTTCCATGCAGTGTGATGCAAGTTCCTTCTTGTCGCTTGTGTTTAAGTATCTTGCAGGGATTATAACGTCTGTATCAACGTTGTCACCGTATTTTATAACTGTTCCTTCAAATTTCATGACTTACAGCACCTCCTCAGGAGCGGAAATCTTTCCTGTTATTGCAGATGCAGCCGCAACAGCAGGGCTTGCGAGATAAACTTCTGATTCAACATGACCCATTCTTCCGACAAAGTTTCTGTTGGTTGTGGCAACAGCTCTTTCACCCTTGGCAAGAATACCCATGTAGCCGCCAAGACAAGGACCGCAGGTCGGAGTTGAAACAACTGCACCGGCTTCGATAAATATTTTCAGAAGTCCCTGTTCCATAGCTTCAAGATAGATTTTCTGTGTTGCAGGAATGATTATTGTTCTTACATTCTTTGCAACCTTTCTGCCCTTTAAGATTTCAGCTGCTATCTGAAGATCCTCAAGTCTGCCGTTTGTACATGAACCGATAACAACCTGATCTATTTTGATATCGTCTATTTCGTCAACGGTATGTGTGTTTTCAGGAAGGTGAGGGAAAGAAACAGTCGGCTTGATTTCACTCAGGTCGATAACATATGTTTCGTCATAAACTGCATCATCATCAGCCTTGTAAACAACAGGCTCTCTGTTGCTGTGTTCCTTTACATATTCAATTGTCTTGTCATCAACTTCAAAAATACCGTTTTTCGCACCGGCTTCAATAGCCATGTTAGCCATACAGAGTCTGTCGCTTACTGAAAGTGAGTGCAGACCTTCACCTGTGAATTCCATTGAACGGTAAAGAGCACCGTCAACGCCAATCATTCCGATAATATGAAGGATAACGTCCTTGCCTGTTACATACTTGTTGAGTTTTCCTTTGAGTTCAAACTTTATTGCTGACGGAACTTTGAACCAGGCCTTTCCTGTTGCCATTCCGCAAGCCATATCTGTTGAGCCTACACCTGTTGAGAATGCACCGAGTGCACCGTATGTGCAAGTATGTGAGTCCGCACCGATAACAGCATCGCCTGAAACAACAAGTCCTTTTTCAGGAAGGAGAGCGTGTTCAATACCCATCTGACCTACATCAAAAAAGTTTGTAACTTCCTTTTCACCACAGAAATCACGGCACATTTTACACTGCTCAGCAGCCTTGATATCCTTGTTCGGAGCAAAGTGGTCCATAACCATTGTTACCTTGTCCTTGTCAAAGACATTATCAGCACCAAGCTTGTTGAATTCCTTTATGGCAACAGGGGAGGTAATATCGTTGCCGAGGACTAAATCGAGATTCACGAGGATAAGCTGTCCTGCGTCAACCTTTTCAAGTCCAGCATGAGCCGCAAGAATTTTCTGCGTCATTGTCATGCCCATTTATATCATTCCTTTCAGATTTTTATTTTTAACTGTGTTCATATCTGAACTGTTTCAACTTCGTTTCCGTGTTCTTTTATAATGCGGACAAGGTCAGCTGATTTTATCCAGACAGTTGCTGTGTTTTCATTCGGGTGTATGCCCATAAGGCTGTCTGTGAAGTCGGCGTCCAGATAAAAGCGGACTTTATGTTCTTTGTCATTTAAAAGACCAAGCGGAGTAACTGAACCGGGAGTCAGTCCCATAATAGACATAAGGTCTTCCGGAGAGGCAAAGGAAAGATTTCTCAGACCATGTGCTTTCCGGAATTCTTTAAGATTGACTCTTTTGTCGCCCTTTACAGTTATAAGGTAGTAATTTTTCTTCTTGTCGTCACGGACAAAAAGATTTTTTGCATCAAGTTCAGGGTACGTAAGTTCAACAGAGTCAAGTTCTTCCATGTTGAATACTGCTTTGTGTTCAGTAACTTCATAACAGATATTGTGTTCTGTCAGAAACTGATATGTTTCTGCTTTGTTCATGCTGTGTACCTTTCCTTATGCGGTGTTTCCCTTAATTTCAATGGATTAATAACTTAAGTGCCTATCTGTCACTTATCAGATAATCTGAATATATTCTTTGTAAAACATTATCTGAAATGTTTCCGTATTTTGAAAACAGGGATTCCCGAAGCAACCTGTATTCTCCAGCCCTGTCTTCAGTACCGTCTTCATGCTTTACAAAAACATTATGATAGCATTTATATAAATCGTTGTGCAAACATTCCAGTACTTTCATGGATTTTTCTGAAAGAGGAAAGGTTTTGAAAACAGTATGTGACTTCCAGTTTTCAGACATAATCTCTCCTCCGAAACTATTGCTATTAAAAAACTCACATATTTCTTCCCAATCTATATTCAAGGGTAATATACTGTCAAATACTTTCATTATGTCACACTTCCTTTGACAACTCCGGCATATCTCAGATAACCGAAACAATTCCCATAACAAAGCAGACAGCCGATATTATAAATGCTGCATTTTGTGAGCCTTTCAAAGAACGGTCTTTTGCCTTCATATTGTACAGGACAGCAAGCGGAACTTCCGGAGCGTTCTTTTTTGAGGAAACCAAAACTTTCTGTCCGATTTTCAGCTTTGAGAAATCGTCATAATTTTCATTGGCTTTGAAATCAGTTGTTTTGTCGCCGACAGTGTATCTTACGATAATTTCTTTTTTCTCAGCGTCAATACGGATTATTTCGCCGTCCGAAACAATTATGTCCGGCATTTCACCATGGGATTTTTTGTAGAACAATCCCAGAACAAGCGATATAACTGCTGCGATAAACCAGACCATTTTTTCCATATTACTCCATATTTTATCTTATCCATCCATTGCCTAATCCATCTGTCAGACACCAGCAATTCCGTTCCCTGTCATAAAACAAAATATCTGAACATTTGGGAATTCCTACCACCTGAGGATTTTCATAAGACCCTGTGGGCTTTGATTTATCTATTTTATTTATATCAAAGGCTTTACGCATCTTTTTTTCAGTTTCATAATCCATGTTATTTTAATACCCTTTATTTATTAATAATAGCACCCTTATCTGCTGAAGAAACCATTGCTGCATAACGTTTGAGATAGCCTGTGATATGTTCCTTTTTGAGTATCTTTGTATTTTTCTTTCTTTCCTCAAGTTCCTCATCGGAAACTTCAAGAGTGATTGAATAATTCGGGATATCAATTGAAATGATATCGCCGTCCTGAACATATGCGATAGTTCCGCCGCTTACAGCTTCCGGTGAAACGTGACCGATAGCAGCACCTCTTGTCGCACCTGAAAAACGTCCGTCTGTGATAAGAGCAACGTCCTTGTCAAGTCCCATACCCGCAATTGCAGAAGTAGGGGAGAGCATCTCTCTCATTCCAGGACCGCCGGCAGGACCTTCGTAACGGATAACAACAACATCGCCCTTTACAATCTTTCCGCCTCTGATAGCTTCAATAGCTTCTTCTTCGCTGTTGAATACCTTTGCAGGACCTGAATGTTTAAGCATTTCCGGAGCAACGGCACTTCTCTTTACAACACATCTGTCCGGAGCAAGGTTGCCTCTGAGAACCGCAATACCGCCTGTTTCGCTGTATGGTTCTTCAATCGGTCTTATGATGTCGTGATTTCTGTTGACAACTCCCTTAATGTTTTCGCCGAGCGTCTGACCTGTTACAGTCATTACATCTGTGTTGATAAGACCCTTCTTGTTAAGTTCGCCGAGAACGGCATAAACGCCGCCTGCTTCATTCAGGTCTTCCATATATGCGTGACCGGCAGGGGCAAGGTGACAGAGGTTAGGAGTTCTGGCACTTATTTCGTTTGCCATGTCAAGATTTATCTTTATGCCGCATTCGTTTGCGATAGCAGGAAGATGAAGCATACTGTTTGTGGAACAGCCCAGGGCCATATCAGCTGTAAGAGCGTTCTGGAAAGCTTTTTCTGTCATGATATCAAGCGGACGGATATTCTTTCTGACAAGTTCCATAACAGCCATACCAGCCTGTTTTGCAAGCTTGATTCTCTCTGAATAAACTGCCGGAATAGTTCCGTTTCCACGAAGTCCCATACCGAGAACTTCTGTCAGACAGTTCATGGAGTTGGCTGTGTACATACCTGAACATGAACCGCAGGTAGGACAAGCCTTGTTTTCAAATTCCTCAACGTCTTCAAGAGTCATAGTTCCGGCTGTATATGAACCTACAGCTTCAAACATACTTGAAAGACTTGTCTTGCTTCCCTTTACATGACCTGCAAGCATAGGGCCGCCGCTTACAAAGATTGTAGGAACGTTTACTCTTGCTGCAGCCATTAAAAGTCCCGGAACGTTTTTGTCGCAGTTCGGAACCATAACGAGAGCATCAAAATGATGAGCAAGTGCCATACATTCTGTGGAATCAGCAATAAGGTCACGGGTAACGAGAGAATATTTCATACCAGTATGACCCATAGCGATACCGTCACAGACAGCGATAGCAGGGAATACAACAGGAGTACCGCCGCCCATGGCAACGCCCATTTTAACGGCTTCAACTATCTTGTCTATATTCATATGTCCCGGTACTATTTCATTATAAGATGAAACGATACCGACCAGAGGACGCTTCATTTCTTCCTTTGTCATTCCAAGGGCATTGAAAAGTGAACGCTGAGGAGCTTTGTCAACTCCGTCACAATAAAAATTACAACCCATTGTTTTTACCTCTTTATTTTTATTTGAAAATGCAAACTGCTTTCCCGACGTGTAAATCAGGAAAGCAGCAAAGCACGTACAGTCCGATTACGTTTTACAATCGGAGAAGATTATTAAATTGTATCGGAAAGCACTTTATTGAAAAATTATTTTTATATTTTTATCAGTTGTTGATCAGCTTGTCTTCGCCGTTCCAGCTGTAAAGCTTTCTGATTTCTTCGCCAACCTTTTCAGCCGGATGTTCAGAAGCAAGTTTTCTCATAGCTCTGAAGTGAGCCTGTCCGCCTGCTGGTGACATATCGAGGAGGAATTCCTTAGCGAATGAACCGTCCTGAATGTTCTTGAGGATCTGCTTCATAGCCTTCTTTGTATCCTCTGTGATGATCTTAGGGCCTGTGATGTAGTCGCCGTATTCAGCTGTGTTGGAGATAGAATATCTCATACCTGCAAAACCGCTCTGGTAGATAAGGTCAACGATAAGCTTCATTTCGTGGATACATTCAAAATAAGCATTTCTTGGGTCATATCCTGCTTCGCAGAGTGTTTCAAAACCAGCCTGCATAAGAGCGCAAACACCGCCGCAGAGAACAGCCTGCTCACCGAAGAGGTCTGTTTCTGTTTCTGTTCTGAATGTTGTTTCAAGAACACCGGCTCTTGCACCGCCGATAGCAAGACCGTAAGCAAGTGCGAGATCCTGAGCCTTGCCTGTAGCGTCCTGAGCTACTGCAACCAGACAAGGAACACCCTTGCCAGCCAGATATTCACTTCTTACTGTGTGACCAGGTCCCTTAGGAGCGATCATTGTAACGTCAACATCAGCAGGAGGAACGATCTGACCGAAGTGGATAGCGAAACCGTGAGCGAACATAAGCATATCACCGGACTTCAGGTTTGGTGCGATGTCCTTCTTGTACATAGCAGCCTGCTTTTCATCGTTGATAAGGATCATGATGATGTCAGCCTGTTTTGCAGCTTCAGCAGCTGTGAATACTTCAAATCCCTGCTTAACAGCCTTGTCCCATGACTTGCTGCCTTCGTAAAGACCGATAATAACTCTTGCGTTGTCGCCGAGAGATTCCTTGGCGTTCAGTGCGTGTGCATGACCCTGGCTGCCGTAACCGATAACAGCGATTGTCTTGCCGTAAAGTAATGAAAGATCACAATCTTCCTGATAAAATACTCTAGCCTTGTTTTCCATTGTTAAGACTCCTTTATTGAATAAAAATTTATATTGGACGGATTTGTCTGTCAGGGAACTCAGTCACATCCCAGGCAGTTGCCGCCTCTTTCAAGAGCTACAAGACCTGTACGGCACATCTCCATTATGCCATAAGGTTTTACAAGCTCAATAAAAGCATTGATTTTGGAACTTTCTCCTGTTATTTCTATACAGAGAGCATCAGGGGAATAGTCAACGATTTTTGAACGGAATACGTCAACCGCTGAAAGAACGTCCTGTCTTGTAGCAGAATCGTTTTTTATCTTGATGAGAAGCAGTTCACGGGTAACTGTTTCATCTCTTTCCATAACTTCAACCTGTTTTACATCGTGAAGTTTTCCAAGCTGTTTGATTATCTGGGTTTTGGAATATTCATCACCCATCATTGAAATGGTGATTCTTGAAAATTCCGGTGACTGTGTTTCGCCTACTGTAAGAGTATCTATGTTGAATCCACGTCTTGTGAACATGCTTGAAACTCTTGTGAGTACGCCGAATCTATTGGCAACGAGTATGCCGAAAACATATTTTGTCATCAGATTTCACCTCCGTGGATTTCTGTAATGATATCGTCAATAGAGCCGCCCGGAGGGAGCATAGGAAGTACGAATTCATCCTTACTGATTGTGCAGTCGATAACAGCAGGTCTCTTTGCGGCAATTGCTTCATCAAGGGCTTTTGCAAGCTCGTCTGTGTCAGCCGCTCTGAATCCAATAGCACCGAAAGCTTCAGCAAGCTTTACAAAGTCTGTCTGACGGCAGAGTGTTGTATTTGAATAGTGCTTGTTGAAGAAAAGTGTCTGCCACTGTCTTACCATTCCGAGAACACCGTTGTTCATGATAACAACGATAAGCGGAACATTGCAGGAAACAGCAGTAGCGAGTTCGTTAAGGTTCATGCCGAAACTTCCGTCACCTGTAAACAGAACAACAGGTTTTTCAGAAGCGATATACGCACCGATAGCGGCACCCATACCGAATCCCATAGTTCCGAGACCACCGCTTGAAACGAATGTTCTCGGCTTTTCAAATCTGTAACGCTGTGCAACCCACATCTGGTGCTGACCTACGTCTGTAGCGATAACAGCGTCCTCAGGCATTTTCGCATTTACTGTATCAATAACATCATAAGGAGTCATGATATCTGACTTGGGTTCAAATGATGCTTCTTTTTCTTTGAATTTGTCTATCTCAGCATTCCATGCCGGGTGATTTGCAGGTGAAACAGCGGAAATAAGCTTTCTGAGTGTTTCCTTTACATCACCGTTGATGCCAAGCTGAGTTGTGATGTTCTTGTCGATTTCTGCGGCGTCAACATCAATATGGAGAATGTTACAGTTTCTTACATAAACATCCTTGTTTCCTGTTGCTCTGTCGCTGAATCTCGCACCGATTGCGATTACGAGGTCTGCTTCAGCCTGAGCCATGGAAGATGCGTAATGTCCGTGCATACCCTGCATACCGAGGAATCTTTTGTTTGATGTCGGAACAGCTGAAACACCCATCATACTGCATCCGATAGGAGCATCGATAAGCTCGGCAAAATCTATAACTTCACGGCTTGCACCGCTTGATATAACACCGCCGCCGCAGTAGATATAAGGCTTGTTTGAAGCGGCAATCATTTCAGCAGCTTTCTTGATGTCTTCGCTGTCTGCCTTAGGTGATTCAAAAGGCGGAGCGATAACAGCATTTTCAAAATCACAGCTTGAAACCTGAACGTCCTTCGGAATGTCTACCAGAACAGGACCAGGACGGCCTGACTTTGCAATTCTGAAAGCTTCTCTGAGTGTATCTGCAAGATCGTTTACATCTTTTACTATGTAGTTATGTTTTGTAATCGGGAGAGTGATACCACAGATATCAACTTCCTGGAAACTGTCACGTCCGAGAAGACTGCAAGGAACGTTACCTGTAATAGCAACCATCGGAACGGAGTCAAGATAAGCTGTGGCGATACCTGTTACAAGGTTTGTAGCACCAGGACCGGAAGTTGCGATAACAACACCTGTTTTTCCGGTAGCTCTTGCAAAGCCGTCAGCCGCATGAGCCGCACCCTGTTCGTGAGCTGTTATAATATGCTTTATTCTGTCCTGATTTTTGTAAAGCTCGTCATAAATGTTGATAACCTGACCGCCCGGATATCCGAAAACACGGTCACAGCCCTGTTCAACCAGAGCTTCAATGATAATTTGTGCGCCGGTGAGTTTCATATTTTCATCCTTTTCTTATAGTATTTTATGTCAGAAAACCTGCAAATTCAGAATGTGCAGGTCAGTAAGTTAAAAACTTCGTTGAAATTCAGCAGTTACCGACTCGGTAAATCGCCGGTTCACCCGGCATAATGTGTTCACATATGTCATTTTCAGGGAGAATGATGCATTTCATAAAAGCAGCTTTTTCTTTTTGAAAATTCACCGGACAAACCTCCAATCAAAATTTGTATATACTTTAATATAGCACTTACTTCCGTATGTTTCAAGGGGATTTTCAAACTTTGTGCATTATATACATATAACAGTCGGATTT
>ERZ1035006.1409-NODE-1409-length-15942-cov-7.673192_pt1 | contig 15942 bp, 16 predicted proteins | sample MGYA00520694_ERZ1035006 | MGnify/ENA primary metagenome ERZ1035006 (study PRJEB33766, sample SAMN09781746) | gut metagenome | biome: gut microbiome | host: Homo sapiens | place: Madagascar | study: EMG produced TPA metagenomics assembly of the PRJNA485056 data... | reverse complement strand
CTGCGCAGGGGCAGGGCCACCGGAGGGCGGCAAGATTCGTGCGCCGTGCATGATTCGAGGGCTTCGGACGGCGAGAACGCCCCTTGGCGGCAAGATGCTCGCGCGGTGCATTCCCCGACGGCGCTCTGCGGGTCTTTTCGGATGCATGGCGCGCATATCTTGCCAAAATTAGCTGAATCTGAATACATGGCGGCGATATGTTGCCACGAACCGGTGTTTTTCTCGTCCGAGGCCCCTTCGGGAACGCATCGGGGCGATATCTTGCCACGGCCGGCAGCCTGGGGATGCATCAGGGCACAATCTTGCCACGGCCGGCAGTACGGAAACGCATCAGGGCGATATCTTGCCATGGCCAGGCGCCGGATGATCGCCACCGAAGTTAATCGACGGCCTATCTCAGACTGTAATGGGCGCAGGGCGTACCCGGCAGGGACGCTGCGCAGTGCGCCCCCGCCCGCGACACGCCCTAGGGGCGTGGGCGTACTACAGCAAGATCTCAGACCGGATCAATGAGGCGTGACCGCCCTAGGGACGCAGGGCGTACCGCCCCGCGCAAGGACTCGGCCGGCCAGGGGGCGACACGCCCTAGGGGCGCGGGCGTACTGGTTGAGCCTTCGCGAGAAGCGCCCTCCCGCCGACTGCCCCAGGCGCCTGACGTACCACCTCGCGCAAGGACCACCGCATGCTATTCTTTTCTGCAAATTGGGCAATTAAGAGGATTAACCCACACCAACGTCAACAGGAGGAGAGTTATGTTCAAGATTTCCAATTTCACCGACAACGATGACGTAACCGTACTCAAGGAGTTCGGCGCCTTCAAGACCATCGAATGGAAGCGCGACCTTTCCGTCAACGAAGCTTCCGCCATGAATGCTTACTTCGCCAGCGAAATGAACGTGCGTCGCCGCCAGGTTATCTGCGACCTGAGCCAGGCACCCGTCACCGTTCAGGCCGGCGCTATGCAGTGGATGGTAGGCAACGTAACCTGCACCACCGGCGTTAAGGGCGTGGGCGACCTGTTTGGCAAGGCCCTGCGTGGTGCGGTTACCAGCGAATCGGCAATCAAGCCCGAATACCAGGGCACGGGCCTTCTAGTTCTCGAGCCCACCTATCGCTACATCATCACGCTCGACGTAACCGATTGGGGCAATTCTATCGTGCTCGACGACGGCCTGTTCCTAGCGTGCTATTCCAGCCTCCAACACAAAACAGTTATGCGCAGCAATGTTTCTTCCGCCGTTGCTGGCAACGAAGGCCTGTTCAACCTGGGCATCCAGGGCTACGGCGCGCTGTGCTTGGAATCCCCCTGCCCCGAAGAAGAGCTGATCGAGGTCACCCTGGACAACGACGAACTCAAGATCGACGGCAACATGGCGCTGGCTTGGAGCGGATCCCTCAACTTCACGGTTGAGCGCTCAGGCAAATCGCTCGTGGGCTCTGCCGCTTCCGGAGAGGGTTTGGTGAACGTCTATCGCGGCACCGGCAAGGTGCTTCTTGCTCCAACACTTTATTAAAATCAATCGCGCTCGAGAAACTATAAATGCAGGTCAGCCTTGCGCGGCCTGCATTTATGCTGATCACCGCCCGCACTTGCCCACAACACTAAAGCACTTGTGGCGCATGCCCTAAGGCGGCTCATTGCAATACGGTATCCCTGGAAGTAGAGTGATGGACATGTTCATCTAACCAAGGAGGTTATCGTGAGTCTGGATCACCGAATCGTCATGCCCCCCGCTGAAGAATTCCAGGGCCTGTCGCCCGAGGAACTGCCGAAGGGCCTTGAAGGGCTCGTAGTGGTAGAGCTGGGAGATTACGTCGCGATGCCTGCCTGCACTCGTGCGCTCGGCGAAATGGGCGCCACGGTGTACAAGATCGAAACCATCAAGGGCAACCTGCACCGCGGCGACGGCGTTGGCTTCGGCATGCCGGAGCTGGGCCCCGACAACCCGGCGTTCGACATGAGCAACGCCAACAAGAAATTCCTTTCCATCGACATGAAGTCTGACGGAGGACGCGAACTGGTAGAAAAGCTGCTGGAACAGGCCGATGTGTTTGTTACAAGCCTGCGCAATCCTTCCTTGAAGCGCCTGGGCTACGACTACGAAACATTGCACACCCGTTACCCGCGTCTGGTATACGGCCAGATGCGTGGCTATGGAGAGCGTGGCGAAATGAAAGACGCCAAGGGCTTTGACGCCACCTGCTATTCCGCCCGTGGCGGCCTGCTTATGTCCATTCCGCAGGCTGGCGAGCACTTCCAGCCAGGCAACATGCCCGCCGCATTCGGCGATTTCAATTCCTGCATCGCCCTTGGCTTGGGCATCATGAGCGCCGTTTGGCGCGCTCAGCGCACCGGCATGGGCGATCACGTTACCGTAAACCTTCACCACATGGCGCTGTGGGGCATGCAGGTGCCTGTTGTTTCCGCCCCGTTCGGTGTACCCTTCCCGAAGAGCCGCAAGGCCGTGCCCTGCCCCACCAACAATTCGTACATGACCGCCGATGGCGTATGGTTCCTTATCTGCTACGGCACATACGATTCCTGGTATCCGTTCGTTGCGCGCCTGATTGGCCTGGAAGAATACGCCGACGACCCGCGCTTCACGAATTGCGCAACCATCAACGCCAACGGCGACAACGCAACCGTGGTAAACATGATGGCCGAAGCCTTCGCCAAGCACGACTGGGCATACTGGAAGGAAGTTTTCGACACCAACGACGTTCCCTACGCAGTATGCAACACCATGGAAGACGTCCTGGAAGACGACGAAGCTTACGTAAACGATATGCTCCGCCCGATTCACTACGACAGCATCGGCGACCATTCCATTACCACGATTCCCATCCGCATGAAGAGCCAGGGCGACCCGGTTATCAGCCGCGCGAAACCCGTCGGCTACGACACGCGCGCGGTTATGGAAGACCTGGGCTACAGCGAAGCCGAAGTGGATGCCCTAGTGGAAGCAGGCAACGTGCGCTGCTACGACGGGGAGGCACCGGCGAAACTCGACGACCTTTCGTTCGGCCCTGCGCAAGAGTAGCGGTTCAGCCCACCTGCGGAGCCAACGCAACGCCGTCCGGGATCGCGTCACCGTAGCTGAGCGGTTCAGCCCACCTGCGGAGCCGACCCTTTTCATTTCAAACAAAGCCCTTCGTCGCAAAGCGCGGCGAAGGGCTTTTACTTGCTGCAAGTGTGTGGGAAAGCGGCAATACAAAAGCCGCGCTCCGAGCAAAACTCGAAACGCGGCTTTTCTGATTCGGGAGGAACCAAACGGCCACCCGAGGGGGTTTAAGCAGCTACTCCGGAAAAGCGGCTAGTCTTCGCGCCTGCGGAGCGCAGCGAACGCGGCACTAATCGCAGCAACCACGGACATCGCTGCGGCAGCAAGGCCGAATCCAGCGGAATCGCCCGTCTTCGGCGAAACGCTCTTCACGCTGCCGGGTGCTACCACTTCAGCCTTTTCGGCGCTAACGGTTTCAACGCTGCTAGAGCCTTCTGCCTTTCCAGGGCCTTCGGACGCACCATCAGGGCTAGCAGGCTCTTCGCCTTCCCCGGGATCAACTTCAATACCATGAGCCGCCTTAAGGGCCAGAGGGGTCTCGAAGTTACCCTCTTCGATGCCGATCATATAGTTCGCATCTTCATCTTCGGCATGGGCCTGCCAACGCTGAGGGTTGTCGCTGCCCAGGCCGTCTTCAAACCAGCCGGTAATGGAATGATCGCCCACGCCATCATGGTTCTGGTCAAGAATCCATTTGCCCGTTGCGGGAACAACGATTTTGCCAAGGCTGAAGATGTCGTCGCCGGCTTTTGCCGCGGTGTTGTTGTAGATCTTCGCCCCAGGAGGAAGCGTGAGAGAACCCGTGGCGCCGTTATAGATTCCGCCGCCTTTGCCCTTCTCGTAGTTCTGGAGGATGGAAAGGTCAACGCCTTCTTCGATAAGCAAATCAGCGTAGTTTTCCAGACCATTTCCGCCATTGTTGCTGATTTCAACAACGGCGCCCTTTGCGATGAAGTTTTCCCTAGCGTTCTTCGTAATGCGCAAACCGCCGCCGGAAGAAGCGCTGGCCTCGGTCTTATTCCCGTTTGCCTTCAGGGTGGAAGTGCCGTCAACGTTCAAGGAGTTGCCAACGGTGATGCCGTACATACCGTTGCCCGTGCACGTAACCGTAGAGCCCTTAACGAACAGCTTGCCAGCGGAAAGGCCGTGGGATCCGTTGTCCTTGAAGGAAACCTCCGAACCGTTTGCGATGTCGAAATGCGATCCGTTGGAACCGTTGCCCCTGTTGTTGATCACGGTCAGCTCACTTGCGTCCACCTTAACGAAAAACGTGCCTGCAATGCCGGAACGATTATGGTCGAGCACAACCTTGGAGCCACCGGTCACATTAAGGTTGTAGCCACCATCGCCACCGTCCCACTCCAGCGCGTCCTGCGGGTAGTTGGAAACAACCAAGGTGGACCCATTGGTGACGTTTAGCTTGTTGTTCGAGGTGAAGTAGATTGCATGGGTTTTCGAAGCCGTGCCTGTTCCATCCAGACTCATGGCCGTGTTGTCCAAGGTCAGCGAGCCGTCCTTGCTTGCGCAGATAGCCATCCACTTCCATTCGGCATAAGGCGTTGAACCAATACCCATCATGGAAACTATGGCGTCCTTGAATGTGAGGGCATGACCGAAAATTGCGATGCCGTCTTTTTCGAAAGTGATCGTGTTGCCGGCGCCGTTAATAGTAAGGTCGCCCTTCATGCTGATGCCCTGGGTTGTTGCGTTCGCCACAAGAACGATGGTATCGCCCGACTTCGCAGCGGCGATGGCCTCATCGAGCGTCGCATAGGACTGCTCGCCAATTTTCGCCACAACGCCAGCGGTGGGCGCGGCGGCGCCTTCAGCGGCAGGGGCAGCAGCGAGCGTCAAGCCGCCAGAAGCCACGGCAGCAGAAGCGGCTGGTCGGGGGCATTGCCCGTTGCTGTGGTTGCAGCGTCAGGCGAAGTACCGCCTTCTGGTGCGGTCGTGGTTGCAGATGGGCCGCTGCCCGTTGCGGGAGCTGCGGCAGAAGCAGTGCCTTCACCAACAGAGGCAGAGCCGGATTCGCTGGCACCAGGAGCGCTCGCTTCACTGGCGCTCGATTTAGCCGGGGCAGATCCAGGCAGATTCTGGCCCTCGACGCCAGAAGTGCTTTCGGCAGAACTGGCAGCCGCCTTCCCTTCCGCCTGCGATGCGGCATTAACGGAGCTGGAAGAAGCGCCTTCCCCAGGCTGCATAGCAGCTTCGATGGCAGCGGGAGAGTCCGAACCGGATGCGAGTTCATCGGCATACGCCGTAGATACCGCACCTGGCGCAATGGTAAGGCCGACGGAAAGAACAAGCCCGGCTACAACAACATAACGACGGAGCGTGCGTGAATTGGAGGAACATGCCTCAGATGGATACTTTTTCATTTTATGGCCCCCTTAGCTTATGCCCAGATGGGGCCTAAACGACTTTTGCCCCATCTGAAAATCAGCTTCACGGCAAAACGCCGTAATATGTTGCGCAACACAGTGACCTGCACTTTCGGAGCCAATAAGTGCGGTTCGCATATACGAACCCCGTAATAACGGTGGGCACCGCGCAGCAAGGGCGGCTTGATTTTGCCCCCCCCCCTGCTGGCAACACGCTATGCGTGGGATGGCACGGTTTCGACAAGGCCGGCTTGCGCCTTCGCCGACAGCTTTTGGAATGCTGGCGCATGGCTTATGCGCTTTGATCGGGTTGCGCAAAGCATTGGGCAATGGGGTTGGAGTGTTGTTTGAGGTGAAGCCGAAAGAACAGCTGGCAAACCGTCCAATTACCTGCGATTATAGTGAGCGCGTAGTCCCGAACGCACGGAAGGCGCTCAGGGAAGCATCAAAGACACTCAGGACAAAAACCGAAGAGCAATGCAGGAAAGGGGGCTTCCCATGGAGGAAGAAAACGAATACACCGGAATGACCGCAGGTGAAATGCAGAGATTCCTTGATGTGGAGGCAGAACAGGGAGCAAGCGAGCTCGAGGCCTATCGGAAGCTGATGAGAATCTTAGAGGTCGAGTTCCCAAGCAAGGAATAATGCGGCGCTTGATTAAAGGCGCTTAGGCCCGGGTGGGAAACCGGGGCCTAAGCGCCTTTCTTATGAGGTCTCGACCGCATGCCTCGACGGCCATAGCCCGACGCGTAAATCATCTTCTCCTGGATCCGCCTGCCGTATTGTTGTACGAACTGGTGGCGTTGAACGCTTCTCTCGGAGAGTATACCAACGGCAACGAGGGCAGGCGCCGCACAGCACGCCATCGACGGGCAAGGCCAAGTAATCACGCCAGAAGAACCAAGCAGGGGCTTCAAAAAAATAAAGTATTCCGAAAAGGCGTTCGGCCTGATCACGAGACAGGCAACCAAAACACCCCACAGACAAAAAAGAAAGAGAGTATCCAAATGGGAGCGAAGTACTACCATTGTTTACAAGGAATGCCTTAGCAGCATAAAAAATGCGCGCCGACTACCAGAATAACGGGGGATCGTCGGCGCGCCATGAAGGAGAGAAGTTGCAATTTGGTACATTGCAAATCTTGGGAGCTAGGCGCTTTCCTCGAGCGAGTCGCTGTCGTCGGCGCAGATGACAGCGCCTCGCTCAATCATTGCGTCAATTTCTTTCGTGGAAGCGCCTACCCACGAAAGAACGCTTCGAGTCGACTCTCCGAGCAGCGCTGGTTCACGTGCCTCGGAAAGATCTGATCGCATATCTCCTATAACATGCGGCGTGTTGGTCTGCAAAGCGGTTCCAAATCGAGGGAAATCAACATAGTTGATTGTTTGAGGGTTTGTTTCAACAGCAAGGGCGATAGCCTCGCTCTTATTAAGGCACGGAGCAATAGCGTATGTCTTATCCTCCAGCCAGGTGATCCACTCATCGTATGTCATCGATGCAGCAAAATCGACAACTGCTTGGTACGCAATGGGGTTTTGCTCTGGCGTGTCCTTGAGGGTGTCGTACAGATCTGGACGGCCGATATCATCGCAGAACTCATTCCAGAACTTATTCTCATAGAGTCCGAAAGATATCATTCTTCCGTCTTTTGTTCGGTAGATGTTGTAACCGACCGATGGATATTCCCTCATTCCCGAAGTAAGCGTTTTACCGTAGAAGAACCAGCGGCTATCGAGCATCGCATTCCACCAGATAAGCGAATCGTACATCGAAACATCAACATGGGTTCCCTTTGCCTTGTCGCGTGCAATAAGACCCGTTAATGCACCCTGGATCCCTGCCATGGCAGCAGCAAGATCCGATGGCTGCAGCAGAGCAACGGCACCATTCGTTAGGTCGTAATACCCCGTTTGCGCAACGATATTAATGTCATGAAGAGCATCAAGACTGCGCGGGTCGTTTTGGCCATATGCCGAAAACGACACGTATACAAGATTGGGGTTGATCTTATGCAAAGTCTCAAAATCAATCTTCAAGCGCTTAGCGACACCGGGACGGTAGTTCTCGACAAGAACATCCGCACGTGCAACCAGTTGATAAAAACGCTCAAGAACCTCTTCATCTTTCAGGTTGAGAGATATGCTTTCCTTGTTTCTGTCAAGCGCATAATGGTAGTAGCTTTCACCATCGACCATAGGCTTTTCTCCACGCATTAAATCGCCAGTCTTGGTGTCTTCCACCTTGATAACCTGAGCCCCCAAGTCTGCAAAGAAAAGGCTCGTATATGCCCCTAATAAATAACGCGATAGATCCAAGACGATCAGATCTTCGAATGGTTTTCGCATAAGGATCTCCTTTAAATGTCTGAATATGGCAATAAGAAACTAAGCACCCCTGTTTTGGTGCTTTGGGCATCCCCGGCTAGCAGGGCTTATTGGCAATGAATTACGGGCTTACGGCTACTGCTTTCGCTGCCTTTTAGCTAGACGTCGCATAAAGAAAACGAGAGCATAGCCAATAACGCCAATGACGATGAGAGTTGCAGTGTCGTATCCGGTTATCAGTCCTCCAGCAAGAATCACGAAGATGCCGGGGCTGAGGATGTTGCACAGAAGATTGAAATCGATCATTTTGCTCATTGCCCTTCCGGGATCCGCTGCGCCCCTTCACCCAACGAGGCACAGCGGATCTTTTCGTACGATATGGATATGGCGGGGGATTACTTCCCAGAAAACTGGTGGGCTAAATTACTATGCAGTAATTCCTTCCTTATGCGCTTCGGCGGTAAGTTCAGCGTCGCTCTTGAACCAGGTCTTGCGTCGTGCCTTGTCACCGGCTATCCATGTGTAGCCAAGCAATCCGAAAGTGATGGTCAGGACGATAATGCCGCCGATGAAGAAGCCGTCCCAGCCGAAGGTTTCAGATACGAGCGCCCAGCCAGTTGCCCCGAGTGCGCCAATGCCATTGAAGATCATGATCATCCAAGAGTAGATCTTATCGAAGTCGCGGCCACCAAATACTTCGCGAACGATGAACGGAAGCATTGCCGTGGAACATGCGTAAGCAAGTCCATAGAAGAGGCCACCGCAGAACATGGGCCAGATGCCTGCTTCGCCAAACAGCTTGGGAAGCCACCACATCATGCATAGACCAATTACGCCGCCAGCGTAGCCAATGATTTGCGCAATCAATACCGATCGAGATTCGATAAAGCCAATCAGGACCTTTCCGCCTCCCTGGCCTGCGCTTGCGAACGCTTCAAGAGTGCCCGAAAGGAGCAGCAGTGCGACCAGGGCTTGGCCTTCCCAGCCTTCGTGGCCAAGGAACTGAACGTAAGTCGCAAAGAGCTGAGACATCGTTGTGATTGTGTTCAGCAGGCCGGCGCCTAGAACAAGGGTCCAGAAGAACGGCATCTTCAACACGTCTTTAGCCGCAAATCCGGGTTCTTGGATTGCTTTTTTGTCTGCTTCTTCTGCCAGTTCAGCTTCCATTGCTGCGGCATCGAGTGGCATACCATAGGGAAGGGTTCCGCACTCCTGAGGGGTGCGCTTAACAAAGATTGCGATAAAGGGAATCGTGCCAATGGCGATTGCGACGCCGAATACCATGTAAAGGGTTCTCCAGCCTTGAAGGTCGGGACCAAGTACGAACTGACCAATGATGTTCCAAACAACACCACCAACGCCAGTCATTGCGAACACGATGCCAGTAACGGTGCCGTAATTGGTGTGGAACCAACGGCTCAGGATGCCTGCAGTCATGGTGAACTCAACGCATACAAGGCCAAGTCCGATAATGAAGCCCGCTACCCAGTAGCACCAAATCGCAGGGTATACACAGAATCCCATGTAGGGGATAACTACCATCAGGGCTGCTACAACGCATACTGTTTTAGCGTTGAACTTGTCGAACAGTTTTGCCATTGGGGCAGCTCCGATGCACTGGCCCAAATAAACGAACGTGATGTATAGCGAGACTTGTGATGTCTGAACGCCGAAGTGTTGCGATACTGGCCTGTAACATAGGCCTGCTGCCGTAAACACAATGCCAACAGCGGTTAGCAATGTTAGCGCCATGGTTACCACAACGCCAACGTGGCGGACCGTAAGGCCCTGTCGGGCAATTTTTTCGGTTGCCATTTCTTCCTCCTCCTTGTGTTGTTGTTATGTCCATGACCGAGCGAGTGCAAAAGCCTTGCGACTCATCCCCCATTGCAATCGCCCGGCCATTAAGACCAAGTGAATTAGACCCTCTTCGATCTAGGGCCAAAGCTCGGCTCAAATACCGAATCGGGCAGATCAGGACCGTGATAGCAAGTGACAGCTTCCCCATCGAGCTTTCGAATATCTTCTTCGGAGTAACCGTAGTCGCTCATCACAGCAGCCGTGTCGTAACCAACCGGCCTGCTTTTGCGTAGAACCGGGTCTCCCATGCTGTCGAGCCTTATCGGCGAGGTAGGTATAACCTTTTCCCCAAAAGCGTCATAGTTGATTTTTCTCAAGATGTCGCTTGCGTATACTTCCTCGTCGTTCAAAATGTCCTGCGGCAAGTACAACTTTTCGTAGGGAATTTCATTCGCTTTGAAAATCTCTTCCCACTCAGCCCATGTCTTGGTGAGGAATTGATTCTCAAGGATGCGAACCACTTCCGAGTTCTTGCCCGATCCGTTATTGATCTCAGCTGCCTTGTTGTATCGTTCGTCGCCAACAAGGTCGTCGAGACCAATGGTTCTCATGGTGTGGTCGTAGAAGATGTCGTAGCTGCCATAGCAGATAATGAACCAAACCCCATCTTTGCTTTGATAGGTGTTGTTGGTAGGACAGGTAACGTTGTAGCGCGACTTGGGCCACTTATCACCAAATTGGGTGGAGCCCAGCATCATCTGCATAGGCCAAAGGGCGCAGTGGTGCAGGGTTACCGTAACCTTGTCCCCTTCTCCCGTTCGGTCCTTGCGCGCTAACGCAGCAAGCAGCCCAGCGGTTAGGGCAAGGGAAGCATTCCAATCCCCCATTGCCGCCGGCCAGTTGATAGGCTGATACCCCTCCCCCGCCTGAGGAAGACAGGCGAACCAGCCGCCGCGAGCAGCATAGGCCGTTGCATCGAAGCCCTTCGTATTCTTATCGGGTCCATATTCGCCATAGCCACGCATTTGACCCCAAACCAAATGCGGATGATCTCTGTGGATGCTCTCCCAATCCAGGCCCAACTTTGAAAGGGCCTTATCCCTGAAGCTCGTAACCATAATGTCGGCATCGTCGAGCATTTTATGTATGAGCTTCGAACCCTCTTCACTTTTGAGATTGATGCTTACAAAGGTTTTGTTCATTGACGCGTAATCGAACGCGGGATCATCCACGTCTGTTTTGCGCATGCCAAATCCTGGTCCGTTTGTTCGATATTCGTCCCCAGAAGCTGGCTCTATCTTGTAGATAGTTGCGCCCATTTCCCCAAGAATCCTCGGACATGCCGGTGCCGCAACATAACTAGTAAGTTCAACAACCTTTATTCCCTCTAGTCCCCTCATCGATTCCTCCTTAACCCAGAGCCTATTTCGGCCGAACATCAACAGACGCTGTTCTCGTGTTAAGCAAACCGATCTCATACCGAATGAGCGCACGAATTGTTTCCTTGAAGCGCTATCCTTCTAGGGGTGGCTTTGGTTCAGTTTCTGTGCCACACGATCGGGGGGATCATGAATCTTGATCATTTGAATTACTTCAAAACACTTGTTGAGCTTCGGAGCAGAAGCGCAACCGCTGAGAAGCTCTCAATAACTCCTTCGACCCTGTCTCTGGCGCTAGGAAAGCTCGAGCAAGAAGTAGGCGTTACCCTGATTAAGAAAAAGAGAGGTGAGGTTGAGCTTACTAGCGAGGGCGAATCGTTCTACGAATACGTGGACACTTCACTTCGTTTTCTGAACAACGGATTAAAGATGCTGCACGAAAAGCAGGGTAGTTCTCAACGCGAGATAGTTATCGGCACCGTCTTTTCGGTGCAAAGTAAAGATTGGTCTCGCATTATCAACTTATTTCGCACCCGCACCCACGGCAATGTTCTGGTCAAGGTGGATCAATCCACAACCCCTTCCCTCATCGAAAAGATAAAACGAGGAACGGTAGACGTTGCCTTTGCCGGAACCATGGGTGATGATCCCGATGTTAGGTTTAATCCATGCTGGGCCCAAGAAGCCGTTCTTGTAGTGAACCGCTTGCATCCGTTTGCTTCTCGCAAGGAAATATCGCTTGAAGAACTAGCTGATCATTACCTTATCTCCTACAGCCTAACGGGCCCGATCGGCGCCGAACTAACCAACTTGATCAAATCTTACGACCTGACAATAGACTGCCTCTATTCTGATGAAATCACTTTGGCATCTATGGTTGTTGGCAACCCCGACATCATGGCGATTGCCTGCCACTCTTGGGTCTTGGACTCGTACGATCAAGATCTCACACTGATTAAAATCTCAGAAGCCCCCCCCCGAAACTTTCATCAGATGTATCTTTGTTCGAACGCCAGAATCGAGCAATCCAAAACGGTCAAGACATTCATTGACACCGCATTGGAGTATTGCTCGAGTTTGCCGTAATCCTGACTTGCGCATCATTCGGTATGGAGATCTCAATGTGCTATGCGCTTCGGTTCTCTATGAAGTGCATAGCTAATTATTAGAACGTGTTATTTAAAAACAAAAGCGATGCTTTTTGTAGCTCTAACCTCAAGTTGAGCTTTCTCAAATTAACAAGCATAAGAGCGCTAATATTCGGACAGATTATTAATTTTAGCGGAATCTATTGCGATACCTAATCGTCTTTCATCCGTAGAGCTATTCATCCCCACGCAGTCGAAGCAATCGCCCAACACCCCGCGCACCACCTCAAAGACCTCGCCGGAGTCCACGGCCTTGCCGATCCGGTAGGCCGACCCGCATTCGCCGATCATGTCCGAGTAGGTGAATAGCAGGTTGATCACGCTGTGTACTTTAGGCTAACCATGCACACTGCAAAACTTAGTGTGTATGGTTAGTTTAATTGCCCCACTTACAAGCAGCAGCTTTATCTGTCCCTTGCCCAGGCCAAGGCGAAAGCCAATTTCGGTTTTGCACCAGTGCGGCTATATGCACCTTCTCTTCTTTGAAAGCCGGTGGAAGTCATCGTTTCTGCGGTAAGGAATGCCGATCAAGGCAAGTTGATCTTCCATGATGAAGTCAGGCTTTCTGTACAGCAGGACCATCGATGGACGTATCCTCATGAGTTTCTCTGCGTAGGCCATATCAAGAGGGGATGCCGTTGTTGCACACCCAAGCACCCCTGATGCGCACATTTATCCTAGCCTGCTCTGGCGTGCGGTTGCCGACAGCGCAAGGCGGGCAGGGGCGCGCGATCAGGTACGTTGATTCGCGCGGAATCCCCCGCATCAAGAGGACGGACTACGAGGGGCTGAAGCTCCACGACCTTCGTCACACCCAGGCGACGCTCCTCATCAGCAACGGGGCGGACATCAAGACCGTGCAGAACAGGCTCGGCCACAGCATGGCGGCACCCACCATGGACATCTACGCGCACGCCATAGAACAGAACGACCGAAAGGCGGCCGACGAGATCGGCGAGCTGCTGGGCGGCGAGTAGCATGCTGAAGCGGCATCGTATCCTGCTGCAAAAAAGCCATAATCATCTATAATTAGCTATAGTTTTAGGTGTTTGTGGCTTGGAGGGCATATGACGATGACGTACAAAGACGCCCTGGAGAAGTACGGGAGCAGGTACCACCTGAGAAAGGCCCTCTCGGAAGGAAGGGTAATTAGGCGGTCAAGGGGCCTGTACGCGCAGGCAGACGACCCCGAGTCCCCCCTCGCCGACATAGCTGCCAGATACCCCGGCGCCATCCTGACCGGGGTGACGGCGCTCTACCTCCACGGCCTCGTCGACATGCCCCCCGAGACGATAGACGCGGCGACGGCGACCGGCACTACGAAGATGGTCGCCCCCGGAGTACGCCAGACCTTCGTGCGCCCGGACGCGCTCGGGGTAGGGAGGACCGAGATGGAGGCCGACGGCGCGCGCGTGGCCGTGTACGACAAGGAGCGGATGCTCCTCGAGCTCATGCGCACGAGGAACAAATTGCCCTACGACCTGTACCGCGAGGCCGTGCAGTCGTATCGACGGGAGGCAAATGATTTGGATATTTACAAGCTGCAGGACTATGCCGAGGCGATTCCCAGGGGAAACGCCTACCTGGACCGGGCTATGGAAGAGGTGTTCTGATGGACCTTTCCGAAATCAGGAGGCATTACATCTCGGAGGGATACTCCGCACTCAACGCCTCCGCAAAGACATGCCAGGACGTCATCCTCGCCAAGATCGCCGCTTCGCCGCTCAAAGAGAGAGTGACCGTCAAGGGCGGCGTCCTCATGTGCGCCATATCGGGCAGCAAGCGCCGGGCGACGCAGGACATAGACCTCGACTTCGTCCGCTACCCGATAAGCGACGAAGCGATTCGGTCGTTCATAGGGACGCTGTCCGCGGTCGATGACGGAATCTCCATGGACATCGTGGGAGGGATAGAAGAGCTCTCGCAGCAGGACTACAAGGGCAAGCGCGTCAGGATTAAAATGTCGGACGGGAGAACCTCCCTCGAGAGCAAGCTCGACCTCGGCGTGAACGCAAGCCTGTCGATGGAGCAGGACGAGTGCTGGTTCGACATCGCCCAGAGCGACGAGGGCATCTGCCTTCTCGGGAACTCCAAAGAGCAGATCTTCGTCGAAAAGCTGATTTCGCTCCTCCGGCACGGCATACGAAGCACTCGGTTCAGGGACCTCTATGACATGTACTACATAGGCAACGCAGCGTCGCTTGATCGGTCCCGCCTCAAACGATATATCGAAGGCGAGATCATCGACAATCACGACATGTGGGACGACAGCATGGAAGGCATTGCGGCGAGAGCTGGGAGAACCCTTTCCAACAGGCAGTTCATCGCCCGCATGAAGACCTCACATCGCGACTGGATAGGCAAAAGCGCCGAAGAGGTCGCACGATGGCTGCCGTCATTTCTCCGCCGACTGTAGACCTTTCAGATAGCAAGGAAAGCTGAAGACGACCATGAGTATACTGAACGAATTTCTCCCGAGGATTCAATACAAAACACTAATGCCCTATGACCCCTACGAAGGGACGGCGTATCACTACACATCCTTAGGAAACATCAATTCCATTCTGCTTCGCGACGATTCAGTTAGTCTCTGGGCAAGCCGATACGACTGCCTGAACGACGCTTCCGAAGGAACGCTGCCGAAAATGCGTTTCGAGCAAGCATGCAGTAGGCTCAGGGAGTCGGGGAAGATAGACGATAAGTTCTTCGAACTAATCAAGGACGTTCAGCCCAACCGGACAAAGCTCTTCCTGACAAGATCTGAAGATCGGATCAGACCGGTGCGAGGTGATTTCAGAAGGTACGTCGTCTCCTTCTCGAAGGATCCCGACGCACTGGCGATGTGGAATTACTACTCCAAGGGAAATCGCTATGAGGGGATGAACATCGGGATCGATATCGGCTCGATGAAGGGATTCCTGGATTCCGCCTTGAACTTCGACGGGTCAGTGAAGGTGCAAACAGCGAAAGTCATTTACCGCGAGGAGGAGCAGATAAGCATCATCGAAAAGGCTATCCTGGATTTGAAAGAGCACTACGAACCCAGATACGAATCATCGGTGGGATACTGCATCGGAACCCTCCTCTCCAATCTGAAGCCGGTGCTCAAGCTCGAGTGCTTCGAGCACGAGAAGGAGGTCCGCCTGTTCGTAGATATTCTCGACAAGCCCCAGAGCAAACCCACCGTGAAGTACAGGACCAACGCGGGATTCTTAATCCCTTATATCGAGCTCGGCTTCGGCAAAAACTCGATAAGAAGCATCATGCTCGGTCCGAGCCTGGACGGCATTCGTCAAAAGAGAGCCCAGGAAGAGGTTGCGCGAGAAATGATGGACAGGTATGGATACCAAGTAGCGGTCGAGAGTTCGAAAATACCAGTCAGGTACTAGACAAAAGCGTAAAGAGCACCGAATAAGGAGCTCTTCGCTTAAACCCCGATCTCACCTTTCATCAGGGGTTTGTAACCGCGGAGCTCCTGCCGGTTGCCCCTGATTTCCCTAATTGCCAATCGTCGGTTGGTAGAATAAAGGGCGTCGCTACCGCAAGCTCAAGGTATCGGCAGAATCGCCTTCCGTCAGAAAACGAAGAGGGACAAAAGAGAAGAGGTACCGCCATAAGCTTCTGCGACAACCTGCAGCACCTGAGCGCAGAGCGCAACATGACCCAGGAGCAGCTCGCCATGCTGCTGGGGTCTCCCGCCAGTCCGTCACCAAGTGGGAGGCGGAGCGCCCCCCCCGAGCTGGACAAGCGGATTTGCTACACCTAATTAAACAATTCCCACAGGGACAATCCTGCCTTCCCGAACTCCACCGGGCTCATGTAGCCCCACGTTAGCCGATATGCCGTAG
>ERZ1035006.1406-NODE-1406-length-15955-cov-9.114969_pt1 | contig 15955 bp, 13 predicted proteins | sample MGYA00520694_ERZ1035006 | MGnify/ENA primary metagenome ERZ1035006 (study PRJEB33766, sample SAMN09781746) | gut metagenome | biome: gut microbiome | host: Homo sapiens | place: Madagascar | study: EMG produced TPA metagenomics assembly of the PRJNA485056 data... | reverse complement strand
AATGTAGTTATTTCTGAAGCTTCATTCGTTATAGTATATATACAGAATTTTTTTGTAACGACAACAGAGAAAAGGAGTCTGTATGTATGAAAAGAGGCATCCGGGGAACTGCGACCGGGAGGATCATTATTATTTTGCGTGAGAAGAGAGGAAACAGACATGGAAGAGAAGAAGGAAGCATTAGAGCAGGAAAAAGAGAAAAAAAACGTGGCCGAACAGGTAACAGCATCCACACAGGCAGAGTCTGGGACATCCGGAAAGAGAGCATCCGGTAAAAAGAACGGACTCGCAAGACATGTGGCATATGCGCTGATTGCGGTTCTGCTGGTCGGAGGCGTCGGCACATCGATCGGAATGAGTGCGTGGATGATGAACACGCAGGCAGCCCAGAATGAAAAGGTGAGCAAGTTTATCGATGATGAGCGCGCGCGTCAGGCCGAGGAAGCAGCACAGGAGAGCACGTATCAGGAGGATGGTTACAAGGTCATGGATAAGTATGAGATCCGCAGCACCACACAGATCTCCGATGCCTATTTGAACAATGATCCGTCAGGACTCAGTGATGAGGACAAGGAAACCTACGATATGGCAAAAGCAGTTCTCGATGAGATCATCACAGACGGAATGAGTGCCTACGAAAAGGAACTGGCGATCTACGACTGGATGGTAGATAACATCGGTCAGGGCAGTGGACATATCATCAGTATGCCGGGACAGAATTCTGAGTCCTTTACACCGCGTGACGTATTGCTCAATCACAATGCGGTGTGTGTCGGTTATGCGACAACGTTCCGCCTGCTCGCCAATATGGAAGGTATGGAAGTGCATATCGTACATAATGACTATCATTCCTGGGATATGGTAAAGCTGGATGACGGCGAGTGGTATCAGCTGGATATCTATTCTGATGTGAATGGCTCCAAATACCGCAACTTCAATATGACAGATGAGCAGGCACGTAACGGACATGAGTGGGATGATTCAGCATTGCCAGAGGCAAAGGGAACAAAGTATTCCTATGCTGTACAGAGTGCGGTAGAAGTGAAAGACCTGTTTGAGATCCCTGCAAAGGTACGCGATATTATAAAACCGGGCAAGAGTGGCAGCCTGTTTTATAAGTTCCCGAAGAAGCTGACAGACAAGGATCTGTCGCTGGCTGATCAGATGATTCAGATCATGCAGCAGGCAATGTATTCCGTAGAGGGTGGCGATAACAAGGATCTGAGTGCTTCCTGGGTAGATGACGGAGAAGGTGGATATGTACTGGCGATCTATGTGAGTGATTACTCAGGAAACAGTGGGTCTTCGATTGGCGATGCTGATCCGAAGAAGGTAACAGAGATGACAAACAAGATCAATGAGCTGTTTGGCAGCCAGGTCATGGATCCGAATGATGCCGGCGGTGATGCAGGTGCTAGTGACGGCATTGATGGCGGCGTTGGTGGAGAGGCAGTGCCTCTGGATGATACGACAGCGAATACTACCAGTGAGATGACAGCGGAAGTCATCGGTGGCGCAGATACTACGACCGCAACATTTGAGGCAGGTAACTAATCAGGTCATATTAGGATAAAAGGTGAACGATATGAAGAAATTATCTCAAAAAATCACACGAAGCGTGCTGCTGATCTGCAGCATGCTCCTGTTGGCAGGATGTCTGACCGGTTGTGGCGGCAAGCAGGCAGCGGATGGTAGCGACGCGCAGGCAGCTATCGATATGGATGCACTGAGCAAATCGATGCTGGAGGCAGATACAACGCTGCCGGAGATGGTGACTGTGACAGATAAAGATGATCAGGCAGAACTAAATTTTGGCTCTTTTTCTGATTTTGCATATGACAGGGTAGCGTCTTATTTCTATGCATATGCCAAGGAGGGTGGTTCTGAGGAGATCGCGGTCATAGAACTGAAGGATGCACAGGATGCGGCAGCACTCATGAATACACTGCAGAAGCATCTGGAGGACCGCAGAGGTGCACTGGAATCCTATGCACCGGATCAGCTTACTCTGATCGATCATGCAGTGATCAAGCAGAAGGGACGCTATGTAACGATGATTATTTCACCAAAGAGCGGACTCGTTCAGCAGGCATTCGATGCTGAATAAAAGAGTAGAATTGAGGTAGGGACGATGGTATTTAGCAGCATATTTTTCTTATGTGTATTTTTACCGGTCGTAGTAGTGATATATTATGGATTGCCGAGGCAGCTGCGAAATCTGTGGCTGCTTCTGGCAAGCCTTTTTTTCTATGCATGGGGGGAACCGCGTTATATTCTCATCATGCTTTTTTCTACGGTCTTTGATTATTTCAACGGAAGGGCGATCGCCTATGCTACGGACAAAGGGAAGCACGATACGTGGGGACGAGCGGTACTCGTGCTGTCTGTGGTAGGAAATCTCGGTATTTTATGCTATTTTAAATATACAGACTTTGTTCTGGAAACGATCAACCGACTGGCAGGTACACAGCTTGGACTTTTACAGCTGGCATTGCCGATCGGTATTTCATTTTATACCTTCCAGACGATGTCGTACACGATTGATGTATATCGTGGAGAGACACCGGCGCAGAAAAATATCATTTCGTTTGGTATGTACGTTTGTCTGTTTCCACAGTTGATCGCCGGACCGATCGTGCGTTATCAGGATGTGCAGCGGGAGGTAGATGTGCGCAGGGAAACGGTCGCGGATGTCACGCATGGCCTGCAGCGTTTTCTGGTCGGACTCGGTAAAAAAGTGCTGCTCGCCAACCAGATCGGCGTGCTATGGGACTATATCAAGGGTCTTGGCAGCGCAGACATGAGTATGGCGATGGCATGGCTGGGGGCACTGGCATTTACGTTCCAGATCTATTTTGACTTTTCCGGATATTCAGACATGGCGATCGGTCTCGGAGAGATGTTCGGATTCCATTTTCCGGAGAACTTTGACCATCCGTATGAGTCAAAGAGTATCACGGAGTTCTGGCGCAGATGGCATATGACGCTCGGTACCTGGTTCCGTGAATATGTGTACATACCACTCGGTGGCAACCGAAAAGGGCTCGCGCGTGAGGTGTGCAACCTGTTTGTCGTATGGTTTCTCACAGGTCTGTGGCATGGCGCCGGTTGGAACTTTATTCTGTGGGGATTGTACTATTTCGTGCTGCTTGTGTTGGAAAAATTTGTGTTACGGCGTATTCTTACGCGTATCCCGGCATGGATACAGCACTTGTATACCATGTTTTTTGTCATTGTCGGCTGGGTGATCTTCGCCTGCGATGACATGGCGCTGCTCGGCAGTTATGGCAAGGCGCTGTTTGGCATCGGTGTGCCGGTGGGCAATGCGCTGTCGCTCTACGAGTGGGATGTCATGGCACCGTTTCTGATGATTCTGGTGCTGGCGGCTACGACGATTCCTATGCGTATCGCAAAACAGCTGATAAAACAGGAGCGGAGAGGTGCATGGCTTATGGGCTATTCGATTGTGCTGCTGGTGCTGTCACTGGCATTTCTCGTGAGTGGAAGCTATAACCCGTTTCTATATTTCCGGTTTTAAGGGGGCCGCAGCTCCTACAAGCATTGAACGCCTGAATGCCTGCAAGTAGTGAGAGGAGAAAGAATATCGTATGGAGAAGAAAGATGAAAAGCGCGACAAGCGCAGTTTATTATATATCTGTGGAGTGATCGGCGCACTGGCGGTCGGCGGCATCTGTATCTTTGCACTGCCACAGCAGACCTATTCTGCACAGGAAAACCGGTATCTGACAACCAGGCCGCAGATCACCTCAGATGGTATCTTTTCCGGTGAGGTGCAGCAGGATCTGACCGGAGCGGCGAATGACCAGTTTCCGGGGCGTGATCTGTGGATGCGGACGGCCACGACGAGCCAGTATCTGTTGTATCATAGAGAGCTGAACGGTGTCTATATCGGAAAAGACGGATATTTATTTGAAAAGGTCGTAGACAGCGATCTATCGGAAGAAAACTACAGGAAAAATATTGGATTTATCACGGCATTGAGGGAAAATGCGGACACAGAGGTATCAGTGATGCTTGTGCCGACAGCAGGAATCGTATTATCGGAGCAGCTGCCGACAAGGGCTGTGCTGTACGACCCCGCGCCGTATGAGCAGTTGGGGGATGAACTGTGTGAGGCAGACTCCGTGCGGTGGATGACACTCCGGGATGATCTGGTGCGTACTGCGCATGACAGTCTGCGTCCGCTGTATTTTAAGACAGACCACCATTGGACAACGGACGGCGCATATGTGGGAGCCGCGGCTTATCTGCAGGCGCATGGTATCACGCCTGCGGCGCAGGAGACCTATGATGTGCAGGTAAAGAGTGACCGGTTTTATGGTACTTTATATTCAAAAGTAGCTGGTCTGCCGGGTGAGAAGCCGGATGAACTCGAACTGCCAATGCAGCTGCCACCGGAGATCCGCATCGAGACAAGCGGGGCACCTGCGGATGCACTCAGCGGGAACGGAACACATGAGATGCCGCAGCTCAGTGGGATCTACGACCTGAGCAAGCTGGATAGCAAGGATAAATATGCGGTTTATTTTGGTGGTAATTATGGATCTCTGACGATCACAAATCCTTCGGCACAGACAGACCGCAAGCTCCTTGTGTTCAAAGATTCCTACGCAAACAGCATGGTACCGTATCTGATCGGCAGTTATGCACAGATCACCATGATTGACCTGCGTTATTATAATGAATCAGTGTCAGCGCTGACGGAGCAGGGATGGGACGAGATATTGGTGTGCTATGAGATGAGCAATTTTATCAACGATAAAAATCTTTTCAAGATTTTAAGATAAAAGTGTAGTATACACCCGGCAGTTTACGTTTGGTTAGATGTAAGTACCTCAGAAAGCTGTGGTGACGACCGTGGCAGGCGCGCAGAGGAGACAACAACATGTTACTATTTTTATCCATGCTGGATACAGAGGAAGAGCAGAGCAAGTTTGCATTTCTGTATGAAAAATACCGCTATCTGATGTGGTATGTGGCAAAAGACATCTTAAAAGATAAAGATCTGGCAGAGGATGCTGTGCAGGAAGCGTTTTTGACACTAACAAAGCATCTGGATCAGGTAGAAGATCCGCATAGTCCGAGGACGAAGCGGTTTCTCGTGACGATCACAAAGAGTCGTGCGATTGACCTGCTGCGAAAAGAGCAGAGGGCAGAGTTTACCGAATATGAAGATGCGCTGGGTGATACCAGAGGGGCAGACGATACGCTGGATACATATCTGAAGGTGGAGGCTTATGAACAACTTGTGGATGCGATCCGCAGCCTGGATGAAAACTACCGGGTAGTCTTGGAATGCCGTTATCTGCATGAATTATCAGAGAAAGAGACCGCAAAGGTACTCGGACTGGCAGAAAAGACGGTGAATGTACGGACTTACCGGGCGAGAAACAAATTAAAGCAAGTGCTTTGGCAGAATCAGGGAGGTAATGTATGAGTCTGAATATAAACGGCGAGCGGCTGCTGGCCGAGGCACTGGCAGATGCAATGGATCGGGATCTCGAATCGGTTCCTTCGCAGGGGGAGCTCCGCGCGCAGCATCATTTTTCCGGATCTTTTGAGAGGGAGATGCGCAAACTGGAAAAACAGACCACGCGGGGTACAGATGTGGCAGAATCCGACAAAGCGGCGGTATATCCCGCAAGGCGATGGAGACGTTACGGTGCATGGGCAGCAGCATTTGTCTGTGTGATCGGACTGGCTGCAGTGGCAGCATCAGGTGGTCTGTTCGATATAGGAGCGAAGAATGCACCGGCGGAGGGAGAGATGGCAGTGGCTGATGGTGCAGCAGCCGAGAGTGCGGAAGAAGAGACCTGGGACACTACAACAGATCAGACGGGTGCTGCGGATCGTATGCAAGAGTCGTATGATGAAGAAATCGATGGCGCAGACAATGGATCGTATGCTGCTGCACTGCCAGAGGATGGCGCGGATGAAAAAGTGGCAGCCCCTGACTGGCAGACACAATTGCTGCTAGAGAGTGCGAAGGCGGATGAATGGGTCGACTGGAACTATGGACAGCTCTGCGATGATGGTTCGATCATTCTGGAGACGATCACGAACGAAAATTTGACAGAGGAGACCGGAATCCGGCAGCTGCGGGTGAGTGATATTTATGAGGTCTATTATGAGCAGACAGACGGTGAGTGGACACGTGTTTATTATACTTCGGATCGGCGAAACGGTGTATTCCGGGGTGGTGAACAGGAAGAACAGTGGTATCTGCTGTCAGATCTGAATATGACGCAGTCCGGAACTTATCGGCTGGTGCGTCAGGTCAACCAGTACCGGCAGATGTTACAGCTGCAGGTGGAAGTGCAGTAGGAGGGTTTGGAGTATCAGGAAAGGGGGACGTATTATGAGAAAAATGATGGAAAAAATGAAGGAAAAAGTTCCGAAAACAAGCATGACAGATGGAATCAATCCGCAACGCAGCCATAAAAAGCGCGCCGGGCTCGCGATGCTGCTGGTACTGATGCTGACATTTGGTCTGGCTGGCTGTGGCAGCAAATCTGCGACCATGGCAGATCGGGCGGCACCAGCAGCTACAGCTGATGGGGGAAGCTACGATGTCAAAGAGGACACGACGGTCGAAGATGCGGCAACGGAAGAGAGCGGAATGACCAGTGAGAACGATCCGGGGACATCGGAAGCACCACAGACAGACGAGAAGATCATCTATACTTATAATTATTCGGTTGAGACGAAGCAGTTTGATACATTTATGGATACGGTGCAGAAGCGGATCAGCGAATATGGCGGTTATCTGGAGAGTTCAGAGACAAATGGCAATACAAATCTGAATATGACCAGATACACGAATATGGTGATCCGCATACCGGCTGATAAAATGGATCAGTTTTTAGCGATGGTCAAGGAGAATTCCAATGTGACCTATGCTGGATGTTCGACGGAAAATGTGACACTCAGCTATGTAGACTTACAGAGCCATATCAAGGCACTCAAGGTCGAGCAGGAGACGTTGATGGGACTGTTGGAGCGTGCGACAAAGCTGTCAGATGTGTTGAAATTGCAGGAGCAGCTGACCGATGTGCGCTATCAGTTAGAGAGCTATGAGTCACAGCTTCGTGTCTATGATAACCGGATTGACTATGCGACATTGTATCTGGATATCAACGAGGTAGAACGTGAGACAAATGTCTCAGATAAACTCAGCTACGGGGAAGAGATCCGTCAGGGATTGTCAGATACATTCTATGCGCTGGGACAGGGATTCCGGGGCTTTTCAATCTGGTTCATTGTCAATCTGCCGGTGATCCTGCTGCTGGCAGTGATCGTTCTGGTAGTCGTTGTGGTCATCCGTAAGGTGAGCAGACGGACGAGAAGAGAAAAGCGTAAAAAATGGGAAGTAAAACAGCCGCAAAAAGAACCGGAAAAAGAACTGGAAAAAGAACAGGAAAAACAGCCGGAGGATTCTGGTGTTAAGAGATAGTTTCAGAGGGCAGCCCTTGCGGTTGCCCTCTTGATTGTGGTAAAATATAGACAGTCCAGAACCTAAAATGAGCAAAAGGAAAGCTGTGAAACAGCGATTTTGCGAATGGCTCAGAACTGTTTGTAAAGAAGGAGGAACAAACAATGTATCAGAAAGTAAAAAAACTGCTGGCAGCGCTGTGTATTTTTGCACTGGTGTTTACCGCGATGCCTGCTGTGCCGGCAAAGGCAGCGACAGCAGTTCCAAAGTTCAAAAAAACTTATGCCAATCTGTACCAGAATGGCAGCACGAAGGGTAAATATAAATATACCCTCACGAACCTGAAAAAGGGGCAGACGGTCAAGTGGACAGTCACAGGTCCCGGAAAATCTTATGTGAAGTGGAAGAAAGCGACCACAAAAGTGACCGGTAAGACCGCCAGCAACACGTTCACCGTAAAGACAAACAATGCGATGGCTGCGAAGAATAAGAAGGTGACGCTGCAGGCAGAGGTGCTGTCCGGCAAATCATCCCTGTGTACAGTGTCAGCGAATGCCAGAATTAAGGTCAAGCCCACAAAAGTGACCTTGACGACACCGGATGAAGCGGATGATGTGCTCTATGTAGGCAGCAGTTATCAGTTTGGTTATCAGCTGACTCCGGTGAATGCGACCTGTACGAACGAGTGGACGGTGACAGGCCAGGATCAGGTAGATTATTCATCTTATATGAGCAGCACCGGTGTATTTAAACCGATGAAGACCGGTACCTATACCATCAAGATGAACGCCAAGATAGGAAGCAGCGTGGTAAAATCAGCATCCGTGACAGTAGAAGTCGCAGATTACATAGTATCTGTAAAACAGACGGATGCCAATAAGATAGAAGTCAATTATTCCGGAGATATGCACAGTAATGTGACGAAAGATGATTTTTCTGTCAAGGATACAGCCGGTGCATCATCGGTGATAAAAAACATGGCATTTTCCGCAGATGGCAAGACAGCAAAGATCACACTGCTCACAAATCTGCGTGACGGTGTATCCTATACAGTCAGCGATTCTCTGACATCAAAGGATTTCAAAGCAAGTGTCGGCATTCCTGTCAAGCTGGAGATCCTGACACAGAAAGTGACTGTAGATAAGGAAACTGCGATTGAATATGCATTGTATGATGAGAATGGAGTCAATGTAGCGGCTGCATATCCAGGCACATTAGATTATGATGCGGAGGTCACAAACGGTTATCTCACAGACTCTAAAAAGCTGTATATGACTACCATTGGCAAGACTGCTACAGTGACTGTGAAGTATACGAGCAAGACAGAGGCCGGGCTTGTACTGATAGGAACCGGTGTCATCACCTGTGAGGCAGCATCGACATCTGTCGACACTAATTTTACAATGACGGCTGCAACAACGACACCTGATTATTCAGCGAACAGCTACAAGGATAACAGACGCGTGGCGATCGGAAAGACCTATTATGCGCATTTCCGCGCACTGGATACAGACAAGAGTGAGATTAAATATACATCCATAAAATATGAATCCTCCGATCCGGATTCACTGATCATCTCAAAAGATGGAAAGGTAACACCGATTCGGAGTGGACAGGTCAACGTGATCATCACGGCAGTCTATGCAGATCAGGAATATGCTTACAGCTATGATGTTACGGTAGCAGATGCACCGAAGCTGACGTCATTAAATCTAAGCACCAACAGCGTGACAATGTCAAACGTATATAGTTCAGAGTACCGCCAGTATATTGATGTGACTGCACTCGATCAGTATAGTGAGCGTCTGGTATTGACAGGTGAGACAGGTACTGTGACGAATACAACGACTAGCCTGATCAACACAAGCGTTGCAAGCTATGACGCAGCAAATGACCGTATCGTGCTCAATGCATCCAATGCGATACCGGGTACTTATAATTATACGCTGACATTGACTTCCGGTGGAGAAAAGGCATCCGTAGCATTTTCTGTTGTGATCGTCAGCGTATCCAGCGTACCTTTCAATGCAGCGACAACCTATGCGATTGAGATGGATAAGCATAGTGATGACCTGTCATTGACTACAGATGTGAACGGCAGCCGTTATGTCAATGTGCGTCTGGCACAGTACAAGGGTGGTGTATTTACCAATTATGCGATGTTTACATCTGCGACAGTGACAAAAGGCAGCGAATACTATGGTTCAGATCTGACGGTAGCGGGAACGACTGCAAAGCAGACAATCGGGGCAGCTAACCGGTTATCGTTAAAGACACTTGATATCACATCCGATGCATGCCGTAAGGCGTCAACCGGAACGTACAACATTACCTTACAGTATTACTCATCGGCAGATAAGGCATATGTGACACTGGCATCTACATTGACGCTGACAGATAAGCAGGATGAGCCGGAGATCACGATTGAGCGTGTGACCGCATCAAAGAGCTGCACAACGGCACTGGAGCTGGCACAGAATTGCCTGATTCCTGAGAATGGTACGATTACAGAGTGTGTTGTCACAGGGGAGACACAGCCGGGTTCTAAGGTTGCGGTCAAGGCTGGAGATCAGATCAATATCAAATCAGTGACTGTGACTGGCACGTATCAGATCGCCGGTGACAAAAAGATCAACATGACATATACCATTAGTATTGGAAAGACATTGACGAATATTTAGAAGTGTATATTTATAGCAGGGGGCTGCCACACGTTCGTGTGACAGCCCCCCTGCATGTTCGTTATATTTAACTATTAGAATCATTGTCTGACAGATAGCGCATCCGGTTGTTATCTGTTTTCTTATTCGCAGATATATAGGAGACTTCTTTACCTCCGTTCATGATGTGCATACAGTTCGGACACAGCGTGCCAAAAGATACCGGCACACCACATCGCTGACAACGGGTGTTCATCATCTTATTTTCACCTGTCACATATTCGATACGTCCCTCTTTGATCCATTTGCGCACTTTGCTTTGTGGAATATGGAAGATCTCTGCCAGTTCAAATTCCGTGACATCGTGTGTACGGATATATTCACGGATTTCCCGAAACAGTACATCATCCTCGCAAGCGGGGCAATAATCTTTTTCGTAATTAATTGGCAGTGCCCTGCCACACATGGTACATGATTTGTAATTGCTTAATTCTTCAGGTCGTTTCATGGTACATCCTCCTCCGGATAATTACCGGTTATATCGGTTATATATAAAGATAGAATATCCTGCAGATATCTACGGTATTGCTCACAGACCGACGCTGGTGAGACAATGCGTATGCGGCTGCCAAAACCGGAAAGCCAGCCAAAAAACTGGTGGCTGACAGCTACACTCGCACGCACCTGTAATTCCTGTTCGGATATGGGGCGCATAGGGACATCTGTCCCAAACCGGTCAACCATAACGCCGGCCAGGGAATTGTCACAGCGCAGCGTAACAACAGTCTCATCACCGGCAAACATGCCGAACGTCTTTTTTGCAAAACCAGCGATATCCAGTGCCTCGAAGACATCCTGTCCCAGACGGGGCTGCTCCAGGATGCTGAGACTGAGCATTTTATCTACACGGTAGTATTTTAATATGGATGCTGCGTGATCGTAAGCAATCAGATAATAGTTTTCATTTTCCCAAGTCAAAAGCCAGGGGCTGACCTCGTAGAAAGCGCCTGATCTGCGCGGAACGAGTTGTTTGGAGGCAGACCATTCACAGTAGAGAAACCGGATCATGCATTCCGATGCCATTGCAGCGTAGATCGTATCTACACTGTAATAGATCTGCTCATTGACGGATTTACCGCGCTGCGCGACAACTACCTGACGGTGTAACTGCCCTGCCTCGGCATGGCTTGTGAGTGTCTCCAGCTTGGCGATCAGTGCACGGGATTTCTTTGCAGTCACAAAGCGGGAGGCCTGTACGGCATCTACAAGCAGCTTGAGCTCTGCCAGCTCAAATCTGCGGCTGGCGAGATAATATCCCTTCGGCTCGCTGCGTGCTGCAATGATATCGAGTCCGAACCGCTGCAGGGTATGGATATCATCATAGACCGTTTTTCGCTCGACACGGATACCCTGGGTGTTCAGATAGGAGATGATCTCAGCAGTCGAAATGGGGTGCTGTTCATCCGTGCGCTCATACAGAAGCTGCGCCAGATACAGGATTTTCAGTTTTTGACCATATGATTTGGGCATAACGCATCCTCGTAATCAGATATTTCACGTAACTGAGACATATCAGACAGTTACGGTTCAGATACAGTGTAGCACACTTTAGGAAAAATGGGTAAAAAAATGTATGAAAAAACGACCGCCGAAGCGATCGTTTTTTCGAGGAGTTTAGTTATGAAAATGTTACATCTATATAGGGAATTGTTGCTATCAACATCTCTGTTGATAGACATAGTATATCTAGCAAATGTGACAAAACTGTGTCCGAAAAATAAAAGAAATCTAAAATAAATCTTAAACAATTCTAACGTATCATGCCTTGTATCGCTACAATCTCTGTGCTAGAATAAAAAACGGTAACAAAGTGAAAGAAAACAAAAAGGACGGTCTCAATGACAATCAATACTTTTTTTCTAAAGCTGCTTAGCAATCAGGTTCTGATAGGAGGAATCGCCGGATGGTTTGCGGCACAGTTCTGTAAGACGCTGCTCTATGCAATCATCAACCACAAGCTGGATATCACCCGTTTTTGGGGAGATGGAGGCATGCCATCAGCACATTCTTCGACGGTGAGCTGTATGGCGGTGACGGCAGGTATCGTATACGGTGTGGATTCCTTTCCGTTTGCGGTCTGTGTGATCGTGGCGCTCATTACGATGAGGGATGCCATGGGAGTGCGGCTGGAGACCGGTAAGCAGGCAAAGCTGCTCAATGAGATGGTACGGCTGTTTTCAAAGGACAACCCCAGTCTGCCGGAGCAGCGGCTGAAGGAGTTTGTCGGCCATACGCCGATGCAGGTGTTGATCGGGTGCGTGACAGGCTGTGTGATGGCAGCGCTGTTGAACCTGCTATATGTCTGACAGAAGATAAATAAAGGTGGAATAGAGGTTAATATAGAGTGAGAGATTTGACAAAGGGCAATCCGATGAAGCAGATCTTATTATTTATGCTGCCCATTCTGATAGGAAACGTACTGCAGCTGACCTACAGTCTGGTAGATACCCGTGTCGTAGGTTCCGTGCTGGGAGATACTGCATTGGCAGCAGTCGGGGCGACGACTTCTCTGAGCACGCTGGTGATCGGTTTCCTGCAGGGACTCACCAATGGTTTTGCCGTGATTGTGGCGCGGTTTTTCGGCGCAGGTGATGAGCAGGGACTCAGACGTTCGGTAGCAGCATCGAGTGTGCTGTCGTTGGGAGTCAGTCTGACCCTGACGGTACTCAGCATCGTGTTTTTGCACCGGATATTCGCTGTGCTGCACATTGGCAGTGATATCTATGCATTATCATATGAGTATATTGTAGTGATCTTTGCGGGGATGACGGTATCGATGCTGTACAATCTGTGCGCGGCTATGCTGCGGGCGATCGGAGATTCTGTGACACCGCTCATTTTTCTGGCGGTTTCCGTGGTTTTAAATATTTTCGGAGACCTGTTCTGTATCTGTGTACTTGATATGGGTGTGCGCGGAGCAGCAGTGGCGACTGTCGCAGCGCAGCTGTTTGCAACGATATTGTGTCTGTTATTTATTTATAAAAGATATGAGATCCTTCATATTTACAGGGAAAGCTTCGGATTCTCAAAAGAACTGGCACACCATCTGCTCGGCTGTGGATTATCCATGGGATTTATGGGATGTCTGGTGAATATCGGTTCGGTTGCATTGCAGACGGGTATCAATACACTCGGAAATGACATCATCGTCGCACATACGGCGGCGCGTAAGCTGACGGAACTGTTCATGCTGGCATTTGGCGTGATCGGAACAACGATGGCGACATATTCCGGACAGAATTTCGGTGCCGGGCGGATTGACCGTGTCAAAGAAGGCGTGCGTGCAGCACTTACGATCGTATTTATCTGGTGTGGTGTCGTATTGCTGTGCAGCTATACGATCGCGCCGGCATTGATCCGGCTGATCACAGGGACAAAGAGTGAGGCCGTAGTCTCAGCGGCATGGTCATATCTGAAGTTTGATACATTGCTCTACTGGGTGACGGCGATCATTATCGTACTGCGTAATACGATGCAGGGCATCGGGGATCATGTGACCCCGATTGTATCGAGCAGTATCGAGTGTATAGGCAAGATGATACTCGTGAATCTGCTCGTGGAGCCGTTCGGATACTGGGGGATCATCGTTTCCGAGCCGATCACGTGGTGTTTTATGGTGATTCCGCTGATCGTACAGTACATACGCAATCCGTTATTGAAAAGAGTGAATCAGATGTAGCTACAGGGAATCATTTCTGATGGGTATGGCTACCTGTGTAATATAATCATTACTGTGGGAACCACGGTTCGGTGGCCCTTCTAAATAGATGCAGCGATAATGTCCGGTTGTTTCCACATGGTGCAGCCGGACATATTCATCTAAAGCAGAAATTGCAGCTCCGATCCCCTCATATGATCCACGGTAGTAGATGCATAGTGCAGGCGTTTCGTCAAATTCTGTCCGCTCCATGCCATCGAAGGTATCATTGACAGGTATGCAGCACATGAGATCCAGATCATTGCTGTCACCACCCATACGAATCGTAAACATTCGGGCAAGCATAGACATCATGCCTGTTCTCGCTGCTGCAATATAGGTATCGCGCAGCCTGTTTGATGCATCTGCAATATCTTTGCACCGGTATCTGCGGCAAAAGCATATCTGCTGTGGGAGAAGCACCCGGTGTACACTCAGATCCCCCTGTTTTGCAGAGCGGATCTGCAGCATCTGGATATTACGGTCTAACGCGGCGCGCAGATTCATCAGCCGTTCCAGGTGGTGATCCAGATTGCCGGTATCATAATAATATTCTGCTATTTCTGTCAGTGTCAGACCAAGTGCCTGCAGAGACCGGATCGACCGGATCTGAGTCATATTGTCTGCCGTATAATACCGATACCCGCTATGTTCGTCTCTGACAGCAGGCGTCAGCAGTCCCATATTTTCATAGACCAGAATGGTCTTTCTGGTCACACCGAGAATCTTTGTGATCTCGCCCATTTGAAACAGATGATCGTCGTGTTTTTTCATAGGAAGCTCCATTCGCTATTTGCTTGACTCGTACCCTAGGGTACAACATATAATGAGTGTAACAGAAGCCTGTAGATTCTACAAGGCGAAAATAACACAAGGGAGGGATGTTATGAGAGTGAAAGGTCACAGAGCAATGACCGGCTTAAAAAGATCTGTCATATTCACGTTGATCATCGCCATGCTGGTCACGCTGGTTCCGACAGATGCATTCGCTGCATCAGTCGCCTATCTGACAGAAGATCCGAATGCCGATCTGTATCCATTTCCGTTAGACATGGATTTCCTGTCGAACTATCTGTATGGAAGTGAGGAAAACACCAAGGGTAAGGTATATGCAACATACGCGCGCGAGGTTCCGAAGGAATGGATTCCCCGCGAGATGCCACCCAGCCTTCAGAGCAGTTACTGGGGGAAGGCTGTGGTACATACGACGGTAGCAAAGGCATATTTCTATCCTGGTGAGCCGCCGATCGACTATCATAAGAAAAGAATTGAGGAGCTGAACCAGACTGCCTACCGCTATCTGGGAACACATCCGGAGGGACAGGCAAATCTCGCTTTTTATTGCGCAGAAACGAGTGAATTCAAAGTCATTGCATACGATGCCAACTGGGTCGCTATCTGGAGTCCGGGTGGAATCGATGTCGGACAGGGACTCACCAGTACCTGTGGCGGACTCGGAACAGAGCAGTACGCCAGCTGGAAACCGGGTGTATATTTTATGCCGCGCAAATACGTTTACATCACCGATGCGAGAAATCAGCAGTTAGAGATACCGAAGATCACGGCATCGGGAACGGCGACCTGCAATGTTTATGTAAAGACAACACCGGCGAGTGATAATTATGTGGCAGCAGGACTGATTGAGACGAACCAACTGTTTCAGGTGACAAAGACGACGCCGATCAATGGACATTATCAGATTTATTATAAGCAGGGACTCTACTATGTCAATGCGAAATATGTAAACCTGCGGATGTCAGACGAAAACAAGCCAACAATGCAGTATAACGCGGTGGTCACAGCCGGTGATCCGGTTGACATCACCTCACAGGCACAGGCATCTTCCTCTGTAGAGGGAACTGTGAAAAAAGATGCCAAGCTTCAGGTGGTTAAGAAAAACGCCGGCAACGGTTATTCACAGGTGTGGTTTAATTCAAAGAAGTGCTACATCCCTACAAAGTATCTGGGCGGATTTGAAGATTATTATTCGCTCGCAGACATCAAGAAGCTGGGAAAACCGAAGGGAAAGCTCGTCCTCGACGCACCGTGGTCCGCGCTGGGCAACACCGCATATTCAGCGGAGGG
>ERZ1035006.1404-NODE-1404-length-15960-cov-4.057969_pt1 | contig 15960 bp, 12 predicted proteins | sample MGYA00520694_ERZ1035006 | MGnify/ENA primary metagenome ERZ1035006 (study PRJEB33766, sample SAMN09781746) | gut metagenome | biome: gut microbiome | host: Homo sapiens | place: Madagascar | study: EMG produced TPA metagenomics assembly of the PRJNA485056 data... | reverse complement strand
TTAATCGGCAATTCAAGAATAAAGGTCTGTGTCGTCATAGGGGCTTATCATACAATGACATTCAATTTGTCGTGTAGATTCTTCCAGACGTTAAATTAATCAGTTTCTACGGTGAGGTTTCCGTGACACTATCAATGAACGAAAATATGTATTTTTGGAAAAGGATAGGGAAAGAAAGACAGGTTGTCGGCAGATCTGCGAACTTTGTCAATCGACAACAGGATGAGATTGTTCTTGTCGGACTTGAGTACGACAATACCGCTTGCCGGAACTGCCCTATACAGCTGATTTCCAGGACAAACGGTATCCGAAAAAGCGATTTGGGTTCGCAACTTTCACCATAGGGGCTTGGAATCGCGCCGGCGCCTCGCTTTACGTTGTCGTCAAGGCAAAGTATTCAGTACAAGCTTGAAAAAGTCAATCTCGGTGAAATGAAAAAAGTCGCACGAGGCGACTTGTCTTGTGGCGTCTCCAAGGGGATTTGAACCCCTGTTAGAGCCTTGAGAGGGCTCTGTCCTAGGCCACTAGACGATGGAGACGTAGAAGCGTTGAGAGCGTGATTCTACGCCGATGAATTGGCCTTTGCAAGATATCGATTCAAGCGAAACGGTCTCAATGGGCAAGGTCGGTGTATTTACACGCTTTGCGTTGCGTCAACCGGGCGCAGATCATTTCCCAAAGTGCAATCATTTCGGCTGAAAAATCGGTCTTCACAGGTAAACTCAAAGATTGTGTTATTTGTTCAACTTAATTGCGGATTTGCAGTATGTTAGGAATCTTTTTGGTCATTGCCGGCGTTGTCATGGCGGCCTACTTGGTCATCAAACGCTATTACGCGCCTTGGGCATTGTTGATGGTGGGCGTTCTCCTTTTGGTTTGTGTGTCGATTATTTCAGGCACACCGCTTGTCACCGGCAAGAAAGCCACCAACAGCGTCGTTTTCGATATCGTTCAAGTGTTTACGAACTTACTGCAGAGTCGCTCTGCCGGCATCGGCATGAACATCATCTGCGTGGGCGGTTTTGCCTACTACATGGATAAGATCGGTGCCACCAAGGCCTTGGTCAATATCTGCATCAAGCCCTTGTCGTACATCCATGCACCTTATTTGCTCTTGGGCTTGGCTTATTTGGTGGGGCAGCTTCTCAACGTCTTTATTCCTTCGGCCGTGGGCTTGGGCATGCTCTTGATGGTGACAATTTACCCGTTACTCGTTGCCGTGGGTGTGTCTCGCTTGTCTGCCGCCGCCGTGGTGGCAACGGCGAGTTGCTTGGATTTGGGACCGGCTTCGGGCAATTCTCTGTTGGCTGCCGAAATCTCCCATTTGCACGTGATGGAATTCTTTATCCAAAACCAGTTGCCGGTGGGCGTCGTTGCGGCTATCGTGATTGCGATCGGGCATATGGTATTGGGCAAGTATTTCGATCAGCGCGACTTGGCAAGCGGCCGCTTGACGGCTGACGACTTCAAGCTTCGCACGGAAGTCAAAAATGAAGGCGCCGCCACTCAGCCTGATGCGCCTATTTACTATGCCTTGTTGCCGATTTTGCCGGTGGTGCTTCTTTTTGTATTCTCCAAACTTGTCTATTCGGGCGTGCGTTTGGAAGTGGTGACGGCCATTTTGTCTTGTGCCTTCATCGCGTTTATCGTCGATTTGCTCACGATTCGCAATCTGCGCGAATGTACCGACCGCACCAAGGCTATGTTTAACGGCATGGGCAAGATTTTCTCCTCCACCGTGCTCTTGATCGTGTGTGCCGAAGTTTTTGCAGAAGGCTTGAAGCGCTCGGGCGGTATCGACACCATCTTGCAAAGTGTCGCGCAGATGCAGGGGGCGGGCGGCGTCACCATGCTTTTGGCGATGTTTGTCATTATGGCTTTGGCCGCCTTTGTGACGGGTTCGGGCAATGCAGCTTTCTTTGCCTTCTCGCCCTTGTTGCCGCAGGCCGCACAGTCGGTGATGTGGAACACCGTCACGATGGCAGTTCCCGTTCAGTTGGCAAGCGGTATCGCACGCTCCATGTCGCCCATTGCCGGCGTCGTGATGGCCGTTTCCGGTATTGCGGAAGTCTCGCCTTTTGCACTCGTGCGCAGAACCATCCCGGTGATGGTAGCAGCATTGGTAGCGACATTCGTTGGCTCGATCATCATTTTGTAGCCAAGTCTTGACGGCGATTTCGGTCGTCATCCCGATCAAAAGAATTCGGCCGGCACTCATTCAATTGGAGTGTCGGCCGAAGTTTTTAGCGCTCAAAGCTTTGAGGACTTAATCGCGCTTGGGAAGTATCGGGGTAGAACCCTCGGCACCGACCAAAGCGGCGGCAGTCAAGAAAATCAATTGCGGCCCGAGATGAATGTCGATGCAATCGAAATATTCTTTCAGGGTATGGCTTCCCACCTGAACGCCGCCCGCAGACAAGCAGGTCGCGGGAACCCCTTGGCTCACCGGGAAGTTGGCGTCGGTTGACGAGTAACCGTAGTTGGTGAGTTCGATGCCTAAAAGCTTTTGTGCGGCACGAGACGCCTGCAACACCGGGCAGCTGTCCGGGCGAATGCCGGCCGGACGATCGCCGATTTGGGTTTTGGTGACTTTAAGCTTCTTGGCTTCGTCGGTGATGTTCCAGATGGTGTTTTCTTCCTGCACGGCTTCGTCAAAGCAGTTCAAGACCTTGGCTTCAAGTTTGAGAAGCTCTTCGTTATCAAGACTTCGCATATCGACGTCGACTTCACAGTGCGCGGCGATGGTGTTCACGGTCGTGCCGCCCATAATCGTGCCGATCGTAAAGGTCGTCTTGGGACTTTCCGGCACTTCGATGTGTGCAATGCGAGCGCCCGCCAAACACATCGCATGAATGGCGCTCGGCACCTTGCCGAATGCGGCAAAAGAGTGACCGGCAGGCCCGTCGATGCTAACGCGCCAACGATGAGAGCCTACGGCACCTCGCAAAATACGACCGACGTCGGTGTTGTCAATGGCGATGAAGCCGTCGACTTTGTGGTGGGCATTGAAAAACTTGGAGCCGCGCGTATCGCCGTTACCTTCTTCGCCCACCGTGCCCACAAACCAAAGGTCGCCCTCGGTTTCGATGCCGGCTTCGTTAAAGCAGCGAAGTACCTGCAATAGGGCGCGTTGCCCCGAACAGTTGTCTCCGATGCCCGGAGCCGAGTAGCGGTTGCCTTCTTGACGCACTTTGACGTCGGTGCCAGCAGGGAAAACCGTATCCATGTGTGCCCCCAAAGCCAAAGAAGGACCGTTGCCTTTGCCCGGACGGCGACCGACGACGTTGCCGATTTCGTCGATCGTTACATCGGTTAAGCCGTAAAGCTTCATGCGGCGGGCAATCTCTTGGGCACGTACGCTTTCTTCAAAAGTCGGGGCGGGGATTTCGCAGATTTCGCATTGCTCTTTCATGGACATTTCGCTTTCTTCAAGCGCGATGGCTAGACCGCGGGCGACTTTGGGATTGGCTTTGAGAGTCTCGATGGAGGAGAGAATTTGTTCGTCGAGAGCGGGGATAGTGTCTGTCATGGATAAGAACCTTTGCAAAGAAAATTAGGCATAAAATGCGATGTTACTCGCAAATTTTTATCAGAAAGGCAGGAAGGTTTGCGCACTTACTGAAAATTAATCTCTATTCTGGAAAATAGTGTGCAGACAGAAATAGTCACAATTTAGAGACAAGCTTGCGTTACTTCAAGAACCTGTTGTATCTTTTAAACAAAACAGCAACATGCATCACATTAATAATGTTCTAATAGTAAAATGAATAACCAAGTATTCATTCATCTATGAAAGTTTCTGTTGATTATGATATACCCTGCCCCCCCCCCAATTACACATACCTCATCACTTTTCTTGTAGGTTAAACCCTGCGGCCAGTCAACATCTTCTAAATAAGATTGCGATCGCAATTGTATTGTGTTTGTCGTCATTTTCTGTTCATTCTACTTCCACCTGGGGTAATTATCCTAGCGATGTTTATATAGGTACACATGGACTTCAAAGTTGCCTTAATAATGGTGTGTGCACCAAGACGTATGAACAACAAGGCTACAAGGGTCAGCAAGACGACATAGAGGTTTATGTCCTTGATCGCGTTGTTGACGATCGTTCAATAAAAAAAAGACTCGAATATATCGGTGGTGGTTTTTTTTATAAAGTAGGCCACTTATATGACGGGGGAAATTCTATTCAGGAGTTTGCTACTTATGATTTGTCGATAGCTTCAAGGTCAATTTGGACAAGTCCAGTAGCACTCAAGACGATCTCTGCGAGTTCTCAGGCTACGGGTACAAATGGCGGGACATTTAATTTCTTGTCGCAGTCATTGACGATTTCTAGTGAAAGTCGAACATACAGCGGATACGACTATGACTTCAGTATTCAGGGTATGATGACAACCATCGAAATTGCCGACCGAGGCACGGTTAATATTTTGGATGCCGAAGACTTTCATGCAAATTATTCGTCCGACGATGGTGCTAACGGGGCTCAAAACGTTTACATTACCGCAAAAAATGATTTGACCTACGATAATGAAAGAAATGACAACCATTTGGAAAAGAATGCTGGGTATACAGTAGTCGCGGTAGACAATAGAACAGGATCGTTTAGCCTCCATTCGGAAAAGTTTGAAATTCAAGCTGATAACAACGCATTGTCGGCATACGGTGTCGATGGTGCCGGCGAAACCTCTTCATCCATGACAGCCGGCTTGTTTGGGCAAGGTGGTGTCTTTGATATCCGTGCACAAAAAGGAAGTATTTCAGTAAAAAGTACTGAGGCAGCTTTTTCTGACGAAGGTGTTGAACGTGCTGCCAATAATACTTCTGAAAGCTACGGCATTATGGCATTGACCAAATACGATCCAATCATCGAACGTGACGATAATGGGGATGCTGTTGTCAGCAACAGAGAAATTATCGATATGGGAGAGTCGATTGGATCCAAAATTAATTTTTCAGCTAGGGTAGACGGCAGTACTTACACCATTAACAGTACCGCGTATAAAGATTCGGCTTTTGGTGTCTATACACTAGGCAGCAAAAATGAGGTTGCTTTTGACGGTAATGTGACTATTAACTCGACTTCATTGGCTTCTCTGGATGTAACAAATTCTGAGTCAGATCTTAATGCTTATGGCATTGTTCAAGTTTCAACGTCAACTGAAGTGGGTGCCAAAGTTTACGGAAATTTTGAAGCTATCTATGAATACAATCCTGTGACTGTTTATGATTCAGGATCAAGCGTGACTTTGGCTAAAGGTGCATCGCTTCATCTCAATGTTAATAGTCTGAACGGTTCGGCCTACGGTTTGATGCAAGTGGGTGAAAACTCTTCGGAATTTTTGGGCGATCTAACAATTGATATCAACCAGGTTTCGGAAAATTCAACTTTTAAAGATTCATATGCCATTCTGACCTCTGGTGACGCCAGAGATTATTCTTTCCTTTCGTTTCAGGATGAAAGAACTGTCAATGTCTTGGGCAATTTGTCGATTAACGTCAATCAAGTCCAAAAAGGACAATCGCTTCGAAAAGCTCGAGCCGTTGAAGCTAAAGGCAATTCAATCGTAAATGTCAATGCTGACGAGGGTTCGAGTACTGTCGCGGTTTTAGGTGATTTGCATACAAGCAAGGCAATACTGGAAATCAACGGGGATTATGAGTTGCCTTTGCCCTCAGCAGAATATTTAGCAGTGAACGTTAATATACTGTCATGGAATGTTATTCACCAAAATACCGGACCATTAGGTCGTATTGCAAGTTCGGTTATTGGCCTGCAAGATAGTCCTAGTAAACAAACCGATGCGGATGAACCGTTGACTCAGGTGCCGGTTTATTTGGAAGAAGGACGAATTAATTTCGTCATGGATAATGCGAATTCGTACTTAATCGGTGCGGCCAATGGCAACATCGATATGGAAGTTGGAACGGGCTCCCGCTGGTTTGTAACTGATGACAGTATTTTTGAAAATCTGCGCCCTACGGGTGGTATGATCGATTTATATCATCCCGACAACTATTTCAACGTAGATAATCCGTATCAATATTTGATGGTTAAAAATGTGACCGAAAGTTCTTATACGTTGAATCAAACTACGAATGTCGGTGAGAATTCAGTATTTGTTTTAAATACAGATATTTTGGGCAATCTTGAAACTAGCGGAAAAAAGGTTTTATCCTTTGATGGCATCACCTATTATGAAAAGCTCGAAGGTGATGGAAAGATCAAAGATGGTACGGTTGATGAGAAAGGTGTCTTTACTGCCGACGGCGGTTATGTCTTCAACGGCAAGGAAGTTGCGATCGAACTTACAGGTTTTACTGTTGCAGAGGCGGCTGCGCGTATGCGTCATGACATTCGTTTTGGTGATTTCCTAGATTTTCGAAGTTATGCCGATGCTGACATATCGGATCAACACTACCAAGTGCGTATTAATGATGCAACGATTGCTGATGGCTCTATCGACTACACCGGGCGAGTTCTGAAATTTGCAACAACGCCCGCTAACGTAAAAATTACAGGCGATTGGACGTCGATTGACTCTACGGCTTTTAAATACAAGCCGATCATTTGGAAAACGGAACATACCGATAAATATGTCGATGCAGATGGAAATGTTCTGACACTGTCTGAAAGTGTTCTTAACGATCAAGGTCAGATTCAGGAAGCGGTGAATTCGACGCTATTTGATCGAGAAGATTACGACAAGGTTGTCGAGGGCTTGACTTCAACGGAAAGTCAGCCTGATGCTCTCGATATCACGTCTGGTATGACCGACTATTGGGTTTCCGGTTATGACAAAGATATGAATGATCCGGGTAAGACGGTAACCGCGATTTTGGGCATCAACTTTAATCCGATCTATCTGAGTACGTTGAGAAAACGTCTCGGTGAAGTTCGCTACGGTGCGCAAGATGGGCTTTGGGCCAAAGCGATGACAATGCAAGATTCGGTGGATGCCATCGCTTCGAGCGGTTACGAACAAGAGCTTTACGGTTTGAGCTTCGGTTACGATCACCTTGTTCGCAATACGGAAGAAGGCTTGTGGATTTTGGGTGCCAATCTTCGTCAAGCACATGCCAAACAAGAGTTGTTCGATGGTGCCGGTAACGGCGAAACCGATGCAATCGGTCTGAATCTCTATGCAACCTGGGCAAACTATCAGGGAGCTTACGCTGACTTTGTGCTGTCCGCCGACCATTACCGGCAAGAACTTTCCGCTAAGGGTGAAACCGGTAGGGTCACAGGTAAATACAACACTTTCGGGTGGGGCGCATCAATCGAAGTGGGGCACATGTTCCATTCGACACGAAACGACCTTTCTTGGGGGCCATGGTACGGTTCATGGTGGATTGAGCCACAACTGCAACTTTCTTTCTATCGAGTTGAAGGCGAACACTATACGCTTTCGAGTGGTGGAGAAATTCGTCAGAAAGACGCCGATTCACTAATCGGTCGCGCTGGCATCGTAGTGGGAAAAAAATTTAATTATGGTGAAGACAGAGAGGAGATTGATCGTCGATATGGGCAACTCTATCTCAAAGCCGGGTTTAAGCATGATTTTCTCGGCGATCGAACAGTGTGGTTCAATGCAGATCGTTTTGAAGGAGATGCCGCAGGTACGACAACTTTTTACTATGGTTTTGGCGGAGATTGGCAAATCAATGAACGTCTGCGACTTCATGGACAGTTGGAACGGGAAACGGGCGACGGTTACGACAAGGATTATGAAATCTCGCTCGGCTTGAAGTATGAACTCTAAGGAGAGTAGGCCATGAAATGGATTCACAAGAAAGTAACGACAGCCTGCATGTCTGCTCTTCTTGGTTTGTCCGTCGCTTTGATGCCGTGTGCTCAGGCTGAGGTTATTGTCAACGACGAAGATTGCGGTCCTCGTGTGGAGAGCTCCGCATGGTTTGTCGATTATTCGGGTACCATGCAACAAAAGCTCAAAAAGCCCGAAGAGAAAGACTATCCCGAATGGCTCAAAGACAAAGAGCAAAAAATTAAAGATGCTTATGAAGAGCTTTTTGACATGCGTAAAGTCGTTATTGCCAAAAGACTTCTTCTCAAGCTCAGAGCGATTCTGCCCGACGAATCCGGTATTGAAGTCGCTGCCGGGACATTGGCACCGCATACGTTGCCTGTTCGTTTTCAAGATGATTTCGGCAAAAAGGTTGAAAAGTTGCCCGAGCGCTTGGAGGTTTTTGGTCGCATGACCAACTTGGGCGAAGGGCTGATGGATTACGAAAATCGACTGGTTCGCTATGCAGAGTCCGATAATGACGTCGAACGTCAAACAGCAGAGATTTTGCGAAAGAAAAGTGCGGTACTCGTTTTAACCGATGGAGACAAGATCAACCGTGGCCGCCTTTTCGAACAAGCATGGGAAGAGTTTCTTACAAAGGAACCGTTGGCTAAACCTGTCTTGGTTACCTTTACGGACGACGAAGAAACACGAGAGGAAGTCAAGCGTTTGGTCAGAGTAATTCCTGGACTTGTCACGGCTGATGCCGTACAACTGTTACTCGACGATGTAGCGGCTACCGAGTTCGTGGGTCGCGTCTTCTATATGCCGTGCTTTGACTTTACTTTGTCGGCCGATACGCTCTTTGCCTTTGATAAACATGTTTTGAAACCGGAGGGGGTCGAAGAAATTCACCGTGTTGCACAAGTTTTGCAGGATCAACGTCACATCATTGATCAGATGCGAATTCGTTTCTCGATTACCGCTCACACTGATAAGATAGGAAGTTTCGAATATAACGACAGGTTGTCCGAACGACGCCTCAATACTGTGGTCAAGCAACTTGAAAGCGAAGGCGTCGATATGTCGCTCTTTGTGATCCGTCGTGCCGAGGGGGAATACCGTCCGGTCACGGGAGATAAGTGCAAAGGCCTATGGAATCAAGAAGCCATTGATTGCCTGCAGCCCGATCGCAGAGTTGAAATTCGTATGGTTCGACCGAAGGAAGAGTAATTCCTTTAACGAAAAACGCCGCGACAATTCGCGGCGTTTTTGATGAGTAATTCCGAGACTTATTCGGCCTTGGTCTGCTCGGTTTCGTTTTTACGGAAACTGCCCTTAACCAAATCAAACTTGAAGAAGCGGCATTCCAACGGCCCGTTAAAGAGCGGAATCTTACGGCTTTCGCTCAAGCGCATCTGGCGCGGCAAAAGACGATCGCTCGTCAAAAGCCATGCCGTCCAACCGGCAAAGTTGTTTTTGAGATTGTCCGAGACATTCTTCATCATGGAGGCAACCGAAGCGCTCTTAGGGTTGGACTGCTCGCCGTAGGGCGGATTGGCAATCACCAAGCCTTCGGAGGCAATGGGTTGCACTTGACGGGCGTCGCACTGAGCAAACGTCAGGCGACCGTCGTCGATCAAGGCGCCGAGCCCGGCAGCACGCGCATTGTCCACGGCCTTTTGCACGACGATGGAGCTGATGTCGCTGGCGGCAATGCGAATTTCGGCATGGCGATTGATCTGCGCACGGGCATCGTCTTTGATTTCTTGCCAGAGTTCGCGATCGAAGTCTGCGAAGTTTTCAAAAAGGAACTTGCGATTTAAACCGGCTGCCATACCGCAAGCCATCTGTGCGGCTTCAATGGCAATGGTGCCCGAGCCGCAGAAGGGATCGACCAAGGGTTTGTCGGGCGTCCAGCCGGAAAGCTTCAAAAGGCCGGCGGCCAAGTTTTCCTTCAAAGGTGCTTCGCCCTTATCCTTTCTCCAACCGCGCTTAAAGAGTGCTTCGCCGCACAGATCGAGATAAAACGTGCAGTAACGATCGTTGACAAAGGCAAACACGCGAATGTCCGGATTGGCGCGATCCACGTCCGGCCTCACATTCATAAAGTGCATGAAGCGATCGCAAATACCGTCCTTGATGCGCAAAAGCGTGAAGTCAAGGCTTCGCAACGGAGAGCGGCGGGCGTTCACATCCACACGAATGGACTGAGAAGGCCCGAAATACTCTTCCCACTTGGTGCGGCAGGCAAAGTTATAGATGTCTTCCTCGTCGTAATAGTCCGAAACGCCCAAACGCATCAGAATGCGGCTGGCGATGCGAGACGTGAGACATGCGCGCATGGCGCAAGCCATCGAGCCCTGAAAGTAAATGCCGCCCTTGTCGGCTTTGAGTTCCTTGGCGCCGCACTCTTTGAGTTCGTCGGCCAAAAGGGCTTCGAGCCCCAAGGGGCAAATCGCGTAAAAAGTTGTAGGTTTGCTCATAGTTGTTTTTGTGTCAGGGGTGCGTTATTGACGAAGTTGACCGCTTCCGAATACGACGTATTTTAAATTGGTTAAGCCTTCAAGACCCACGGGACCGCGTGCGTGAAGTTTTCCGGTGCTGATGCCGATTTCTGCGCCTAAACCGTACTCAAACCCATCGGCCAAGCGCGTCGAGCAGTTGACCATGACGCTACCCGAGTCGACTTCGCGCATAAAGCGATCGGCCTTGGCAATATCGTTGGTGATGATGGCGTCGGTGTGCCCCGAGCTGTGAAGCGCAATAAAGTCAAGCGCAGCGTCGATGTCGTCCACGACGGCAATGGCAATCACGGGCGCATTGTATTCGGTGTCCCAGTCGTCTTCTGTTGCCAGCGTCACATTGAAACCTGCTGCGGTCAAAAGCGTCAAGGCGCGTTCGTCGCAGCGCATTTCGACGTCTTTGGCGGCATAGATTGCGGCAATGCGCGGCAAAAATGCCACGGCAATGTCCTTGTGCACCAAAAGATTTTCCATGGCGTTGCAAGGCGAAAAGCGCTGCGTCTTGGCGTTGTCGGTGACGCTGACGGCCATATCCAAATCGGCATCCTCATCGACATAGGTGTGGCAGATGCCGTCCAAATGATGAATCATCGGGATTTGAGATTCGTTTTCCAAGCGCGCAATCAGGCTTTTGCCGCCGCGCGGAATGATCACGTCGATCAAACCCTTGGCACGAATCATGGCTCCGACAAAGTCGCGATCGGCCGTGGGCGCCATCTGAATCGCATGGGCATCGATTCCTGCCTTGGCCAAAGACTGCGTGACGATTTCGCCCAAGATGCGATTGGTTTCAAAGGCCTCGGACCCTCCGCGCAAAATCGCGGCGTTGCCCGATTTGATGGCTAGCGCAGCAGCGTCAATCGTCACATTGGGGCGAGCTTCGTAGATCATGCCCAAAACGCCCAAAGGAGAGCGCATACGGCCGATTTTCATGCCGTTGGGACGCACGCGTACTTCCGTGATTTCGCCGATAGGATCGGGTAACGCAGCAATGTCGCGTGCGCCTTGAGCCATAGCGGCCAAAATCTTGGGCGTGACCGTCAGGCGATCGACAAAAGCAGGTGCCAAGCATTTTTCTTTGGCCAAAGCTACGTCTTTGGCGTTGGCGGCGAGAATTTCGGGTTGGCGTTCGATCAAACCTTGCGCAATGGCAGCAAGCGCCAAGTTTTTGACGGTGCTCGAGGTCTTAGCCAACACGCGAGCGGCGGCACGCGCCTTGGTGCCTGCCTCTTGCATCAGAGCGTGGACGGAAGAATCGGTCATGAAAAGCGTTCCTTACAAAGTTAGCGGGCCAAGAAGGCCACCAAACTTAAAATTTCAAGCCACGGATCGCTGTCGCGATCGGCCACAAAAAGACCTTTGGAAATGCGATCGATATCGGCGGCAAGCAACATGGCGTTAGCGAGTTTCTTGGTCGAATGGCGAGTCAATGCTTTATTGACGCGAAACTTTTTGGCGGCCGGCCAAATATTGGTTTTCTGAATCGCATCTTCTTTGCGCATGCCTTTGTCCATCAATCCTCGCACTTTGAGCATCGTGCGAATTTCATCGGTCAAAAGCCACATCAGTGACGGAATGGGCTCGGCTTTGGCGCGCAGGTTTTCGACGATTCGTACCGCTTTGGCGGCGTCGGCCGCTGCAATGGCTTCCAATAAATTGTCGGTATCGAAACGCGAAACGTCGCTTACCGTCTGTTCCACGTCGGAGGCGGTAATCACGGCGCCTTCGGGGTGACGGTAGGCGAGCTTTAAAATTTCTTGGCTTGCGGCCAAAAGATTGCCTTCGCAGCGCTCGCACAAAATACGAATTGCGTCGGGTTCGGCCGTTTGTTTGTTTTTGGCCAAGCGTTCTTTAAAAAACGAGGGCAATTCGCGCGCCGTCAATGCCTGACATTCGACGACTTCGGCCGCAGCGGTCAAAGCCTTCCACCAAGCGAGTTTTTTAACCGAATAGTCGTACGGAATCGTGATGATGAGCATCACGCCGTCCAAAGGCATTTGTGCCACATCGGTTAAAGCCTGTCCGCCCTTGGTGCCGGGTTTGGCCGAAGCCAGACGCAGTTCGACGATTTTCTTGTCGCCGAACAAACTCATGGCTTGGCAGGATTCGAAAAGCTCGGACCAGTTCCAAACGGCAGACGCGTTTAAAACGGTGCGCTCGGTGTAGCCGGCTGCACGCGCTTTTTGACGCAAAAGGTCTGCGGCCTCCAGCATCAACAGAGGCTCTTCCCCGGTAATGACCCACAAAGGTTGGGGTTGCTCGCGAATGTGGCGTTCCAGGTCTTGAAAACGAATGGCCATCGATGGGTCCGTCTCAATCAGTAACGGCGCTCAGGGATCAAACCCGTGCTCGACTCGGTTGCCGGGACGGCTTCCGGGGTCTTGGCCTTTTCAATGCGACGAATCATCATGCTGGCGATATCGCTTTCCATGTCTTTGATTAGAATGGCTTCTTCATTGCCGCGGCTCAAATAATCGTCTTCGTTGTAGTAGATGTCGCGCACGGTGGTCAATGCCGAGTCGGGCAGATATTCGGCGCCTTCGGGCGTGGTGAGTCTGAATTGCACCGTGAGCTTGAGTTCGTATTCGCGCACGTTGCCGTCGGCATTGTACGTAATGGCATTGCGATCGAGCTTCTTGGAAATCACGCGCAAGACGGCTTGAGCTTGTTTGGGAGAATTCACCAGGGTGACGTCGCTGCCGGCCGTGAGCAGGCGTTTTACACGGGCTTCAAACGGGGTGTTGCGTTCCATATCCAAATACAGGGTCGAGAACGGCAACGAAAATTGACCGCGCATGCGAAAACCGCACCCGGTCAAACTGACGGCAACAGGACAAGCCAATGCAACTGCAAGAAGCGTACGACGAGAGTAGGTCATAAGAAAAAAAAGCAAAGCCCGTAAAAATCACAAAGATCATTCATTATAAAGCGAGTGAAGGCCACAATCTTGCATTTTCTTTCATTTCGAGTCCTCGATTTGCAACCTCAATTCCAAGGCTTTCGCTAAAATCGAGAAACGAAAAATCTCTCAAAACCCTGTCCATAACAATAAGGGGAGAAAAAATATGTTTGTCGTCGGATTTATCGGTCACTCCGGCGTGGGTAAAACCACATTGGTGGAAAAAGTATTGGCGCGACTCGTGAGCCGCGGTCGTAGCGTTTCTGCGATCAAAAGCTCGCACCACGGGCTCGATTTGGATACGCCGGGCAAAGACAGCTGGCGCTATCGTACGGCAGGTGCCAACGAAGTCGCTTTGGTGTGCGATAAGCGCTGGGCACTGATGAAAGAGTGCACCGAAGAAGTGAAGCTTTCCGAAATCGTCTCTCGCATGCAGCCTGTGGACATCATTTTGGTCGAAGGCTACAAGAGCGAAGAGGGCATTGCCCGCATTCTTGTACATCGCAAGGGCATCAGCGAAGACGAATTGCTCTTGTCGCCGGGCGTCGTTGCGGTTGCCACGGACGATGAAAATTTAGTTGTTCCGGAAGGGATCGCCAAACTCGATCTCAACAGTCCCGGAGCGGTTGCCAATTTTGTTGTGACTCTAAAGGCCGACAGTGATCACCTATAACCAAGCATTAGAACTATTTCTTGGCGACGCCAAGACGATGACGCGTACCGAAACCGTCCCCACGCTTTATGCCGAAGGTCGTGTTTTGGCTCAAGACGTCGTCAGCCAAATCGACGTGCCCTTGTGGGATAACTCGCAAATGGACGGCTACGCCGTCAGAAGCGCCGACTTGGCCCAAGCTTCCGAATCTAATCCCGTGACGTTGCCTGTGAGTCAACGCATTCCGGCGGGCTCGGTCGGCACACCGCTCGTGCCCGTCACGACGGCGCGCATTTTTACCGGGGCACCTACGCCCGAAGGGTGTGATGCGGTGGTGGCCCAAGAAGACGTGATGGTCAACGACAACGGCACCGTGACTTTTAAGGCGCCGGCGCCTATCGGTCAGTGGGTGCGCAGAAAGTCTTCCGACATCGCCCAAGGTTCTACCGTGGCAAAAGCAGGCGACGTTCTCAAGCCCGCCGTGCTCGGTTTGATTGCGAGCGTCGGCGTGGGTTACGTGACCGTCTACAACCACCTGCGCGTGGCGGTCTTTTTCTCGGGCAGCGAACTCGTTGCGCCCGGCGAACCCTTGCCCGAAGGCGGCATTTATAACTCCAATCGCTTTATGTTGCGCGCATTGTTGCGCCGCATCGACTGCGAAGTTTATGACTTGGGTACTGTCCCCGATACGCTTGAAGCCACCAAAGAGGCCCTGGAGCGCGCTTCCAAAACGGCCGATGTGATCATCACTTCGGGCGGCATGAGCGTGGGCGAAGAAGACCACATCAAGCCCGCAGTGGAAAGCTTGGGCAAAATCGACATGTGGCGCGTGGCGCTTAAGCCCGGCAAGCCCGTGGCTTTGGGCGAAGTGGCCGGCGTTCCCTTTATCGGTTTGCCGGGAAATCCCGTTTCAAGCTTTGTGACCTTTTTGATGTTGGCGCGTCCCTATCTGTTGCGCTGCCAAGGTCGCAAGGATGTTATTGCCAAGCCTTTGCAGGTCAGAGCCGATTTTGAGCGTACCAAGCCTTGCGCGCGCGAAGAGTTTGTGCGCGTCAGACGCAATGAAGCGGGCGGTTTGGACATTTATCACACACAAAACTCTCAGGTGCTCACAAGTTGCGCTTGGGCTGACGGCTTGGTGGATATTCCTGCGGGCGGCTTAGTCGCCAAGGGCGATATTGTGACTTACTATCCGTTCGGGGAGTTGTTCGAGTGAAAATCACGGTGAAGTATTTTGCGCTTTTGCGCGAAGCGGTGGGAGTGAGCGAAGAAGTTGTCGAACTGACTGAAAGTGCGGCAACGGTAGCCGATCTTCGAGCCTATTTGTCTGCCAAGGACGAAGCGCACAAAGCCGCTTTTGAAAACGTCAAACGCATTCGCGCGGCTGTCAACGCCACGATGGTGAAGGACTCGGCTGCCATTGCCGACAACGACGAAGTGGCGTTTTTTCCGCCCGTGACCGGAGGCTAGAAACCGATGGCACCGATCACGAAAATTCGTGTGGGACACGACGACTTTTGCGTGTCTGAAGAATTGAAAAATCTGGAGCGTCCGGAGCGCAAAGCCGGTGCTGCCGTGACCTTTTCCGGAATCGTTCGTTCTGACGGCGACGTCACGGAAATGGAGCTCGAACACTATCCGGGCATGACCGAAAAAAGCTTGGGTGAAATTGTGGAAAAAGCCCGAGCACGGTGGTCGATCGAAGACGTGGTGGTGATTCATCGCGTGGGCAAATTGGCCGTGGGCGAACAGATCGTCTTAACGATTGTGACATCCGAACACCGTCGCGAAGCTTTTGAAGCGAGCGAATTCATCATGGATTGGCTCAAAACCGAGGCGCCGTTTTGGAAAAAGGAAACGCGTCCCGCGGGCGCTCAGTGGGTCGATGCCCGAGAAAGTGACGACGTGGCCAAGGCTCGCTGGGAACGGCAATGACACGCGACGGTAGTTTGCCGGTTATGCTTTCGGCTGTCGCAAGCGGCGCTGCGATCGGCGCCGTTTTGCGTTGGGCCTTGAGTTACGGGTTAAACAGCAAACTCGCGCTATTGCCCGCCGGCACTCTGGTTGCCAATCTTTTGGGCGGCTTTTTCGCCGGTGTGGCTTTGGCTTATTTTGCCACGCATATGGAAG
>ERZ1035006.1401-NODE-1401-length-15970-cov-20.549733_pt1 | contig 15970 bp, 17 predicted proteins | sample MGYA00520694_ERZ1035006 | MGnify/ENA primary metagenome ERZ1035006 (study PRJEB33766, sample SAMN09781746) | gut metagenome | biome: gut microbiome | host: Homo sapiens | place: Madagascar | study: EMG produced TPA metagenomics assembly of the PRJNA485056 data... | reverse complement strand
AAAGTAAGAAGCGAGTGTCGTAATGCCATAATCTCCTCAAAGATTTGAGGGGTGGAGTAGAAAATGGAGTCGATAGATTTCTTAAAATAGCTAAATTGTGTAACAAAAGTCATTCATACACAGTGTTTTAAGACGTTTTGTCTTGCGCCAGTTCTGCGCCATTTTTCGTGCAAAATAAGCGAAAATGCCTAAAGACGGCACTTGAATATCAACAAGTTACAGAAGATGGTAGAGTGGTATAAAATCCCTCTCTCTCCGCAGTAGAGTCCTGCAAATCGAAAGATTTGCAGGACTTTTTTATTATAGCGCCTTTCGGGCGCTGGCAGAAAAGAAAATTTTTGCTTAGAAGATATTTTACAAAGAAAACTCGTTGCACGTCTTAGGTCAGGGACGAGCAACGAGTTTTGTAGCTTATATTCGGAGTATTGGCCAGCTCCTTTCAAATAGTGTGTTGGGGCTTGAAATATTATTTCATCACCTTTCTTGTGGTGCCGTCGTTGAAGCGCACAATGTTGAGGCCCTTGGTGGGGGAGGTCTGGCGTCTGCCGCTGGTATCATAGCGCTCCACCTCGCGGCGTTCAGCGGCAGAGTGTACTCCGTTTATGCCCGTTGGGGAGAACTCCACGATGTGGTTGAAGGCATACCACTCCTCCCAACACTGGTAATTGTACATAGATCCCTCGGGTACGTAGAGCGTGCATTGGGATTGTGTATATTCCTCGAAGGGCTTTCCTTTGATGCCTATGCCTTGTGGGTTAAGGGCGTATATGGATTTCAATGAGTTGCAACCTGAAAAAGAGTATGGTTGACATTTTTCTCTGAGTTGTGGCCTACATCGTCTTTTGATTATTGGCTTGAAAAATGCCGAATATTTATTCGTTAGTATAGTCACCGTATCAAGCATACGAAAATGCCATAACGATTCACATCGCCATGGCACAATCCTTAAAGAAGTTGCAATCATTTTTTCTTTTGCCCTTTACAATCGCTTCGATTGCTTCTGACATGACCTGACACATGAATGGTTTTGCCATTTTGCACACGATCATATTCAGGAATGCGATTGAACTTGCGGCCATCACTATCCTTTGCCATAGTCTTTGTTACCCGTCCCGTGACGGGGTTCCTTAATTGGCTGCATGTTTCAGGCAGCCGTTATACAAAAACTTACACAACATGTTTTTATCTTAAACATTCTGCAAGAGGTCTACTATAATTTGAATACTCTGAATCATACACCCTTAATTCACTAAAAGTATTGATACCAATGACGGGATACAATAACAAATACTCTTGCCTAGAGTTAATTGTTTCGTCCTCTTTTTGAACTGGCATAATAAAGCATTTGTTAGTTTTTCCGTCAACTATTCCTAGTTCCCATGGCATCCATTTGCTCATTGCTGCATTTGACGATTGGGCATATATCAAAGACTTGCTGTGCTTCAACCTGCTTTGTATGCACTCTGCGGTTTCCTTTGTAACACATCTCCTATCCAATTGAGGATCAACAACAAAATCTACATAGACCTTAAATCCCATTCTCTTGAGCACATAGTATATACCCTTCACAACATCCTTGTCGTTAATATTATATGACAAAAAGATATCAAATAATTCATTTGAGCCAGCAGAGAATATTCTCTGCTGCTCATTAATCGGCATTCTCGCAACAACGTCTTTAAAATAGCTTTCTCTACTGTAATTAATCATATTTTCAAATATTATTGTTTTTAACTAATCTCCAGTAATGCTTGCCAAGAGCTGTCAGTTTACAACCTTTGCCATCCATAGCGGCAAAATACATGAATTCTGCGTCTACAGGTTCAACAAGGCCGATACTCTGCAATTGCTGAAGCAACTTGAATCTTTTTACGTTTTCAGGTTTCGCATACGGCTCAACCAACTTGTGTTGTTCCTCAGGGCAGTTAGTAAACTCATAGGACGAATCCAATTTATGAACTTCATCGGCCGTTGAGAATAGGTTGGGAAGCTCTCTAAATACACTTAAAGGAACTTTAGGTTCCACTTTTTTTAGAGATACGAAAGCTGAGACATTCGTCTTAAAGACAGGTCTTTGCTCCCATTCCCCAAAACTTCTATCAATGTAAGCATAGATGCTACCCATTGTGATGTTACCGTTAAAATCTGCCGCACCACCTTGTAACGCACTGCAAAGTAACTCTGTGAACAATCCATGACCACCAGCCTCACAAGCAGATTCATCTTCTCTACAAGCAGTAAGAATAGAGACCCCCTCATCAAGAACACTGCCAGTTTCTGTCGGATTGAACTTCCCAATTTGTCCTGAGTGGCAACAGTCTAATATGATTATCTTGTTCTTTACCTTCGAGTTATGGACCACTTCCATGATATCTTTCATCTGTACTCCCTTATAGTACATTCCAGAATGTGCCACTTCATAAGGGGTAACAATTTCTGCACCAGTTGTATTCACATAACCATGGCCAGAAAAATACAGCAATGCTACTTCTGCGTCATCATGAAAAAGTTCTGTTATGTTTTGTAACACCTCATCTGAAGTCTGCACATCCTCTAACATTTTTACACCGAAATTCTTTTCGCCATTTCCATGACGTTCAATAGCGGACTTCAAGCAATGAATGTCTTCAATACAACCACCCAGACGTAAATCATCTGGGTAGTTGTTTATTCCGATAAGTAAAGCTCTTCTCATATGCATTAAATTAAAGAGAGTAATTTTTTACAGCATTAGCCACCGACATGGCATTCCAACCAACGACAACATCTGCTGCTTGCGTAACTGCGTCAGATACTCTCTCCGCTCCCCAAGGTCTAACACCAATAATTGGTTTGCCATACTTTTGAGCAATAGCAATTTCTTTTTTTATCCATTTGCTACATGACGAATACACACCAGCTAAAATAATCACACAGCTACAACCTCTAATCTTTGCATCAATAGCATCTTCTAGCTGCTTATCGGTTCCATTTGTATGTACAGGATCATCCTTTGGTACAGAATGATTGTAATAATTAATACCTCCATCATCTAGAAACTCAACAATCTTGTCGTACTGATTGGAATACTTCCACGAATGTGATATAAATATTCTATACATAAGTTAAATGCAGCTCTCTGGCTCCTTGACCAGGGTTTTAATTTCGAGTCTGCGATGCAAAGATACAAATAAATATTCTTTTTACAAAATTTACCGTGGTTTTTTCACGGGATATTTATATATCGCATTAAAAGTAATGGCAATAACTAAATATTACGTTGGTTATTCATGCTTATCTTTCTCGTATTCTTTGTAAAAAGTTTGTATCAATCCCCTGTATTTACTCAGCGAATCAAGACTCTCTGCCATAAGACCAAGTTGTTCATCCAAAATTTTTTCATATGCATTGAAAAAATTCATAGTGTTATGTACATACTTGCGTTTGATTTGTGTAACACCATATTTATCCTTCTCAAACATTCTGACAGCATCCCTTCTAAGATTTTTAGACTTCAATAACGATAGATCGTGAGTTGCAACCACTAATTGGCAATTGTCCGCTATCGTAAGATACATCTTGAGTAAAAAGTCCAAAGCCTTGGTGTGGATACCATATTCAATTTCATCAATACATGAACACTTGCGTCCAATCACAACATCATACATGACAAGAAGAAGCTTGATGATGTTCATCGTACCTAATGACTCATAACTATCATCAAGACTTTTATTTCCTAAAGGAGTAGAGTGAATGAGCCTTAATGTTTTTTGTGAGATTTGACCACAAGGATGTTCTTTTTGTATTTGGTGAAGTAGCAATTCAGGAACACTATTTTCTATATCAGAGATATTAAACGTAATCTCATCCACTTCATAGTCACAAATATTTGTACCTACGTCCTTTAAAAGTTGAAGTAACATTCTTTTTACTTGTAAATCTCTCTCAGGATTTCCTGTTTTTAATTTATCCGCAATTTTCTGATTGGCAGATTTGCGAATCAAGCTGATGTGCTTATCAAAAAAATCATAATTTGATTTTAATGATTGACTTTCCAAGTTCAAGGATCCGAAAACAGATAAAACGGACGAATTCTGAATTACAGTTAGCTTCAATGCCTGTTGAGTGCTCTTACTAATATCACAATCAGGACCAAATTTGATAGACACGATATCTGTCTCAGCATTGTATAAACGGTGATATAATAAAACGTTAGGTGATTGCTGCTTTAGTATCTCCTCTTCTATACGTTTCTCGCTTACCTTAATATAATAATAATAACAGATATTGTTAATATAGTAAGTTAGCGAAAATTCTGAAGGCTCATATTTTGATTTTTCATCCAAAAGAAATGGCCTATATGCAGGATGATCTGTAGGTTTTTGGGGCTTGTAAATAGCAAGCATACGCAAATATTGTAGTGCCTCTATCATTTTGGTTTTCCCTGTTCCATTTAGACCAACACAAAGCAATAAACGTAAGATACGCTTTCCATCAATCTCCTGATACCACTCAGGCGGTAAAGTAGATGCCTTTTCCTTTTTTGAAGCTAGAAATGACAATTCCACCTGATCCCTGTAGGACATATAATTCCTTACTATAAACGATTCTACCATAATGGATTTTTTTGAAAATATAAGAATTAAACATCTTTTGGATGCAAAGGTAATATAAAAAAACGAGAACATTAATAGTTTCCGTGAAATTCTCACGCAAAATAAATTTAGTATATAATGCCATTAATTCTTGCCAGTAGATGATTGATAATTATCTCACACATTAAAAATATACAGACTCCCTTAGTAATTAGATTATGGTATTCTCTTTGAATTACTTATGAAAATGCTCTTTGCGAAGTGACCCTCGAAAATATCATCATTCTAAAATGACAGAAGTATCTTACTTGTTTTTTGTATTTTAGGAAATACCAAACTACCTATGCTATATACATCTTCTGGGATTCCAGCTTTCTTTGCCTAAGACCTAAATATCTTAGAAGTTATATTCTGTTTAGTTAATATTCTGGAATTCTCGATTGACTTGATTTGTTTTCTCATGACGCTATTGCTATTGACCTTCATCCATTCGCAATCGGTACCATTGAATAGAGGCTTACCAAAAAACATTATCGATATCCGTATTAGTTGCTTCTGTAAAGAATAGTGAAAAATCGAAACTTGGTTGAGCAATTGAGCATGATCGGAAATATAACTCACCATCGTGATAGATAATGAATGCCTTCTGATTTTCAAATTTCTTATAAGTATTGTCACTCCAACCAAAGGAATATTGATCGGCTTTAAAATGTAACGATTCATAAAGTTTTTAAAATAGTAATTACCATCATGATATAAACCAATAGTTTTTGGATCATCACCAGGAATGGCACCTCGTTGTAAATAGCAGTATTTACTGCGATATCAGAGAATTTATCCGGTAAAGTCTTTGATAAAGATGACAACAGGAGTAATATACGCTCGTGTCTCCTGTATTGGTGACAGACAGAGCACGGAAAGACAGGTCAAGGACTTGTCGGAGTATGCAAAATATAAGGGTATCGAAGTCTGCAAGGTCTTTGAGGAACACATCTCTGGCGCAAAGAAGAATGATGAGCGTCCAGTGTTGTGTGAGGCAATGGAATACTGTAAAGCAAACCGCATTGGGATCCTACTTGTCAGTGAACTGTCAAGATTGGGTCGCAATGCGTTTGAGGTGCTTGCCTCTGTCAAGGAACTCATAGACTGTGGCATTAACCTCTACATACAAAAGGAACAGCTTACATTATTGGACGAAGAAGGACATCCGTCCCTCTTTGCCCCGATAATGATAGCCACGCTTTCGACCTGTGCGCAATTGGAGCGTGATAATATCTCATTCCGATTGCAGTTATGAAGGAAGCGGTATATAGAGAAAGGTGGTCGGCTTGGCCAAAAGAAAGGAAGCATAAAGACGGCAAACCAAAAGAGAGAAGAATACAAAGAAGTAATTGAGTACCTAAAGAAGGGTTACACCATTCGTGATGTAGCAAAATTGTGTGGCAAGGGAGTGAGCACTGTACAAAGGTGGAAAAAGGAGTTTATTGGTATAATTTTATATTGAGAATAATTCATTATTTTGCTAAAGCACCATAAATATTAGCCCAACACTATACGATTTTGGAATTTTTTGTGTACTTTTGTCGATAAATATAATTGCAATATGGCAAATAAAGACATTAACAGGATTAAAGTAGTCCTGGCTGACAAGAAGATAATGAACAAATGGCTTGCTGAGCAATTGTGCAAAGACCAAACCACAATATCCAAGTGGTGTACCAACACATCCCAACCCGACTTGGGGAGTTTGATAAAGACTGCCGAACTGGCATGACTCTAGCGAACTCATTGGCTATGTGAGCCGAGTGAGTGGAAAGGCGGAGTTTGTGGCTGGCGACTTCTTGAAGTTCGTGGCAAAGGCTTGGGAAGACCAAGATACTCCATACTTTCTTTGCCTCGACGAGATGAACCTGGCTCCAGTGGAGCAATACTTTGCAGAATATTTGAGCGTGGTAGAGTCTCGCAAATGCGGTGAGGATGGAGTCGTTACTACCGACCCCATCTTGAAAAAGGAAGATGCCGAATGGTATTTCAACCTGACAGCAGCGATCACGTCTGATGACAAAGTCAGAACACGTTTCAATGAAGACGGTATCTCTATCCCCCAAAAACTTATCGTTGTGGGAACGGTGAACATGTATGAAACAACATTCTCTTTTTCCCGAAAGGTGCTTGACCATGCCATGACTATCGAAAAGAACGAAGTGGACTTGCATGGTGGTCTGACCAAACGCCACGAAAGCATTGGCAAGTTAGGCAACGCTGAACTTGTTGGTTCTGCCGTGGAAGGTGTAGATGTTTATGATGAATACACCTACGTTTGTGATACTGCACTTGGCTATCTGCAGAAGGTCAATGATGTACTGGAAGGAACACCATTCAAAATAGCTTATCGCACCCGAAATGAATTCTTGCTCTACGTGGTCAACAACTTGCCTTACAATAAGGACAAGGACGGCAACGATTTGCCTCAGGGATATGTCATTGCTCGTGCGCTTGATGAGATCACGAGTACGAAGATACTTTCTCGCATTGAAGGTGACGATACAAAGGTTAAGGATAGTCTGCTGAACGCTCTTAGCCAAACCATCACTGACGGATTGAACACATTAACCGATGAAGATCATCTTGTCAAGTCGGTAAGCGTAGCTAAGTTGGAAGAAATGAAGAACCGCCTCCAGTCTGGATACACTAGTTTTTGGAGCTAACTTATTATAGATATGGAGTTACTGACCATCAAGCATAACGACTTCACAATGAGCGTTGAGTGCAACAAGTTCGATGCCATTTGGACAAAAGCCAAGAGTAACATAGGGGAGCATAGTCTCCTCTCGACTTATTCCTGGACGGAAGAGGTCGTGTCAGTAGTCCGGGAGACTGAGGCTGGCAAACAAGAGATACTGCAGGGAGAACAAGCCCCGGCTGTATTCTTCGATAATGCCGATTATCCCATTTGGATAGAGTTCGAAGACCGTGTGAAGGACGCACAGTTCGGTTCTGAACTGCAAGGCGAAAATGACAAGTTCTCTTTCCGTCGTGGCATCCTTGTAGGATTCTTGAACTACGGCAAAGAGATTGGACGTAGTGAGATAAATGTCATCTACAAGACGAAGGAAGAAGCTACACACCGCTTCACTTTTTCCTTTGAAGTACTGAGTACAAAACTCGACTATCATGAACATTGGCGCAGCATTATTGAGGACATTGAGGCTGAATATCGTATGCTCTCGCTCGACTATATTGCCGCACCTTCCATGGCTTTGTCCCTAACCCAAACGGAGATACGCCCGAACTGATATGGTGGAGCGTGTTTGCTGGAGAACAGGAGAAGTTTATTCGAGCCTGCAAGAGCATCATCGACAGCCCTCGACATCGGTTACACGGTCATGAGAGCTATAAACGTGCCGACCGCCTAACCATTGTTCCCCGAACAATCGAAAATGAACTTGCGGAGCATCGAAAAGAAAGTGGACACCTCTACCGAGTGGAGGAACAGATACAAACCAATGACACGCAAGAAAACCGCTTTCTGAAGTTTGCTTTGGCGCAAATCACATGCAAGTATGACTCTCTGAAACGTCGCATTGAGGGTATCAACACCATTTCCGAAGTGAAGAAGCAAGAGATGGAAGCCACGCTCAAAACCTTGCAACACCTTAGGCGCAACCCATTCTTCCGCACTGTGGGCAGATACAAGGGTATGAGCCAAGAAAGCATGGTGCTGCAAAAAGCCACAGGCTACAGTCAGGTATATCGTACATGGAACTTGCTCCGCCGTGGCTACTCACTTTATGATGGACTCTATCGCTTGCAAACCAAGGACATCGCAACGCTCTATGAGATATGGTGCTTCATAGAAATGAGCCACATCGTAAAGGAACAGTTACATCTGCAAGACGAAGACGTGGAACACCGCAACCGTATGGAGATGAACGGTGTGTTCACTTGGGAATTAGGCAAGGGCGAGCACTCTCGCATCCTGTTCAAGAAAGATAATGTAGAGTTGGCTGAACTCGTTTACAACCCCAAGAACACCGACAGAGAAAACGACAGTGTGGCCATGAAGGATTTGGTAGTGCCAACTGTGCCGCAGAAGCCAGACATCGTGCTGCAACTTACCAAGAACGACTTGCAGCAAGGCATGAAGATGACCTATCTCTTCGATGCCAAGTACCGTATAGACGGACGGCAGAATGGTGTGGACACTCCGCCCGACGATGCCATCAACCAGATGCACCGCTATCGTGATGCCATCTATTACAAGGACTATGACAGCAATGCGCTAAAGAAAGAAGTCATCGGTGGTTACATTCTCTTTCCTGGTGACGGTGAGACAGCAGATGTAGAGGTGGCGAAGTTCTACAAGACCATCGGTGAGGTGAACATCGGAGCATTCCCTTTGCGTCCGAAAGACAAGCACAATCGCCAACTGTTGGAGCATTTCGTCGGGCAACTCATACAGACGAAGAGCCATGAGACCATTGCCAACGTCATTCCCCAAAAAGGAGCGTTCGTGGAAGTTGGCAACCGTGTGCTTATCGGCTTAGTCGGAGATAACAACCGTGGTCGTGCAGCTAAGGACAGATTCCTCGACAGTGCGGCAACGCTCTACTACACTGGTAGCAAGTTCCCGACAACCATCGCCCTGCAAGACCTCCACTTCTTCATGCCGTATATAAAAGGCAAGGGCGTCAGGGACGTGTACGAGATAACACGAGTGCGAACAATCTCTGCAAAGGAAGCGAAACAACAGGAGGGAGAAGAGGGAGTGAACGACATACGCTTGGCGTTCGAACTGCGTTATGTGCGTCGGCAATACCCTTGTTATCAGCCAATAGATACGAGCAAAATGGCGTTCAATACGTTTATTGATACGACCTTCGATGAACTTTTTGGTATCTTGTTAGAACAAAAGATATAAAAGTGATTTCTGTATTATCCAAATACCTCTAATTATAACGTAAAATGGAAAAAATATTAGAACGCTTAAAGGAAATTACATCATACTATTCTTTCGGAAGAATCCTTGGCTATATAGCGTTTAAGGAAACCATAGGGATTGAAAAGCAACTTGTGCATGGACAAACGTCCAGTATCGAAAGGTTAATCTCAAATGAGATTGATTTTTTAGTTGGTATGTGGATGACGAATGTTGTTATAGACAAGAGTTGGCCAATTAATCAAGATGATAACATTATGTCAGAAGTATATGTTCTAATGAATGACTTGCATAATGCATATGGCTACGCTACAGATTTAGGAAGTCAGTTTATTGAAACGTTTTTCTATGAAGGCGATTTGGGTTATGATTGGCAATTTGCAGATTTTGCTCAAAAGAAATACGACAATTCTTTTATTAAGCAAATCTTAAACGAACAATACCAATTCGATTCATCTTTATTGCTGTCTACATTAGGTAAAATAAAAAGAATAATAACTAGCCAACTTAAAAAGAGGATTGAGGAAAAGAGAAAAAAGAATCAGTACATGTCCCCCATAAATGCTTTCTGCATTAAACCTAATGTCATAAAGCGGAATTTTTCCGTTGGGGAACAACGAATAATTGGCAAATTATCCTACAGACTAGGAAGTACATTGGAAAACAATGTAACAAACATAACAGATAGGAATCCATTCAAAACAACTCCCATCATTGAATTGCCCCACAATAGAGGTATATTTATTGTCGATGTAAACGCATTGGCTATTGCCATGAATGAAACTCCATATTTTTGGTTATTGGATAGAAATGATTTTGGGAAAAGGTTAGGAACAATACGAGGTGAAATTGCAGAAAATATAGTTTTCGACATCATCGCAAGAAGATTTAAGGAAACCTATAGACATATTGATATCAGACTTACGAAATCCTCAAATCAAATTACCGACATAGATGCAATGTTCACTTATAAAGACATTGGAGTCGTTTTTCAAGTTAAAAGCAAGCGATTGACCGAATTGTCACACCAAGGTGATTTGACCTCTATTGAAAGGGATTGTAAGAAAGCTGTAGTCGAAGCATTTGAGCAAGGCAAATCGTGTGTCGCTTGTCTAAAAAAAGCCAGTCGATACTATACTTTAAAGGAAAGATTTGACTATGCAGAAAGGTTGAGGTGGTATAATATTTGTATTACTCTTGACGCATTTCCTGGCATTACATCACTTAGTTATATAATACAGACAACACAAAATGGTACAGAAAATCCTGTTGTTGCCATGTCTGTTTATGACTTAGATATTATATTCTATCTTTTTCAACCAGAAACTATTGTTGATTATATAAAATTCAGAATGTCATGTGCTCAAAAGGGAATTTATGGCGTAAGTGAGATTTATTACATAGGTGCATTTATGTCTAACGTGTTAGGAAAAGGAATAAAGACTTATAAAAATAGAATTTGTAGAGAATATGCTCTTTATGCAGACTATATAATCAAAAAAGCAAAATCCTCATTGTACAAAAACAAGGATGTAGAATGTGACATTTGCGAACTTCTCTATAAAATACCAGTACTTGAAAGCATAACATGTCAATAATATAAGACCTTAGAGGGATATAAATAAAAGTGATAAATTATGGCAAAGAAATTTGAAATACGAAACAGTACGATGGAATTCCTGACTTTCGTGGCAGAAGGTAAGGAACAAGGCATACAAGTGCTATACAAAGATGAAACAGTGTGGGCTACCCAAAAGGCCATGGCTATGCTCTTTGACTGCTCCGCAGATAACATCGGTTTGCATCTGAAAAACATATATGACACAAATGAATTGAACAAGGAGGCAACTACCGAGAAAATCTCGGTAGTTCAACAGGAAGGTGTGAGAGAGGTGCGACGCAACACACTGTTCTACAACCTTGATGCAATCATTTCGGTGGGCTATCGAGTCAACTCCATCCGTGCCACACAGTTTCGCCAATGGTGCACCTATGTCATTAGGCAGTTCTCTCTTCGGGGCTATATCATAGACAAGAAGCGTATGGAGAACGGCTCGTTTATCGGTGAGGACTACTTTGAGCATTTGCTGGCAGAGATACGTGAGATTAGATTGAGTGAACGAAGATTTTACCAAAAGCTCACGGATATATATGCTACAGCTGTTGACTACAATAAGGATGCACCTACCACACGTTTGTTCTATAAAAAAGTTCAGAATAAGATGCATTATGCAGTGCATGGGCATACAGCAGCAGAACTTATTGTTGAAAGAGCCAATGCAGAGAAAGAACACATGGGATTGACTACTTGGGAAAATGCACCTGATGGTAAAATCGTCAAGCCAGATGTAAGCATCGCCAAAAACTATCTAAAACAAGTGGAACTTGAAGATATGGGAAAACTTGTCAACTCTGTACTTGATTTAGCTGAACGTATGGCAAATCGACATATACCAATGACTATGGAAGATTGGGCTAAACGTATTGATATTATTCTTGAAGCTGGAGGTGATGCCGTATTACATGATGCAGGAAAGGTTTCTGCTGAATTTGCCAAGAGCTTTGCAGAGTCAGAGTTCGAAAAGTATCGTGTGATACAAGATAAATTATTCAACTCTGATTTTGATAAATTCAATTCTTTACCATTTGATGATATTAAGAATTGACAGTCTAAAGGGGATGAGGTGAACTCAAATCACCCCATCCTCCGCTTACTTGTCTATGTATGATGCAACAAAATAAACAATCGAAATGACCGTATAAAGGAAACACGGCAAGAATATCCAAAGCAAAGTCTTTACCCAACAATTCGACAACCACACACCTTCATTCCTTGACATCATATTAGACATGTCATAGAAATGGCGAGTGAGGATGTCCTTATTCGCCTTTCGGTGGTCTTCAAGAAGTTTAGACTCGTTTTCAATGAGTTTCTTCCTGTTGTTGATTGCCTGTTCCATATCGGCATCATCAACCTTAGCTTTGACAGTTATGTCTTTTACTTTGCCGATGTAGGCTTCAATAGCTTTGGTGACAGTATTCGCTTTATCTGAAGCTTCACTCAATTTGTCTTTTGCTTCATGCATGGAAGCAGTAGCCATTTCAACGCCACTTTTTGCCAAAGTCAAACTATTACCAGCATCCTTGTAGGCTTGAAGCTGTTGGTCAAACTTGTCCGAAGCCTTGTCCGTTTCGATATTCTTGTCAATCGAGTTCTCGAAAGATCCGAAATCCATATCCGAGATTTTGCTTTTACCTATCGGCATAGTTTCAATGTTGTTGATTAAACATTCGGTTATCTACCATACCCTTGCTTCTTGCGAGGTCTGCACAGGCGATTAGCCATCATAGCGCAACGATGCGCCCAAGACAGTTCATCCTCGTCCTTGTCTCGTCCCCAACTAGAGGTTGCACCACCTCCGCCACCGCCAGACTGGGCGGCAATGGTTGTGGCAGCATCAATGTATTCAGCAAAGAGAAGAATGGCAGTCTTCTGCACATCACCTATCTTGGCAAACACATTATCGGCATCCAAAGCTATATTCTTGTCGATGACATCCAGACAGTTCTGTGAAATGTCAACAGGATAATGATGAAACTCGTCCGTATAATAGTCGAAGTGACGTATCTTTGGAGTGTTGTCCGCTGTGGGCATGGGTTTGGGTACAGTCATAATCTTTGGCTGTTGGGTATTCTTTGTTGGAGTTGAAACTGGTTTCTCCAATTCTTGATGATGCAGCTTTGCCCAAGTACCTTCAATCTTTGAGGGCATCAGACTACGACCTTTGCCAAGTTCCGAGGACTTATAAATGGAGTTGCCTCGCTTGATGGCATATCCACGCACTTGTCCTTTGCTGTCGGATTGTAGTTTGATATCATATCCCGTTTGTGTGAGGCATTTTGTATATAGTCCCCAATCAAAGTACGGCATCTTAGTCAAAACGGAAAGGCAATCATTGGTTATCGCTTCCTTATTTTGGCGGCTCACTTCTTGTGCATCTTTCCAACCACGCTGTTGCCCAACCTTGGCGGCAGCAGCCATCGCTCTCTCGTAGATATAATGGGCATCATTCACGTTGCCCCTTATGTCTATGCGGTTCGCATCAATGTGAAGGTGCATAATGCCACTCTTGCTGTCACGATGGAGCGCAACTACATATTGGCTGTCTTTGAGGTTGGTTGCCTTTGCACTCTTGCGCTTCGACTTGGCTGAAAGGTCAACAGCATCAAACTCACGGATAAAGTCATCCGCCAACCTCTGCCAGTCCTTCATCGTCCAACCTTGCGTTTCCTCCGAGGTTGGGGAAACCTCAATGCGTATCATGTTCCGTTTGAGCGGATGATAACGGTTCAACTTGTCCTCAAACTTCTTCTGCAAGGCAAGCATTCTCGCCCACATTGCCGTTGGGGAAATATCATCGGGCAAGAGATTGGTCTTTACAATCTCCGCCTTGTCCTTATCTACTGAGTAACGTATGGCATTTGCGCCATGACTTATTACCTTTGCTTTTGCTATCATATATGTCGTATGTTCTATTGTGTTAAGTATTTCTCTATCTCAATCATGCGGTTCAAGATTACCTCTGCACTTGTTCTCCATCGTTTCATGAAGATTTCGCTGCGGAGAATGTTCTCACGTTCCGTAAGCGGACGACCTTTGAGGAAGCCGAACAATTTCTGTATATCGCCCCTGGCATCCGAAAGGCTGTTCAAAGCCTTCATTTCTTTGTCAGTCAAGCGTTGTTTGGGATATTTGCCCTCCAACCGCTTGCGTGCGTATGCGCTTGTGGTCAGTCCGCAAAGGGCTGCATATTCCGCTATCTCCTTATGAAGCTGTGGCGTAAGCCTTACTATCAGGCGGCTCGTGTATTTCGGTGCCTCCTTTTCTATATTTTTCTTATTCATACCAAGTATTGCTTCTATAAAAGTGTGCAACCCAATGCGAGCTTGCGAGCGTTCAAGAAGTCCATTGGCATACGGACAAACGAAGTGCGTTTGTATGACATTGGTATTTCTTGCATAGCACCGCTATCAGAGTTTACGCACAAGTACGCTACGCACTGGGGTTGCACCAGTTCACAGACTTGTTGTATAACGGTTCTAAAATTACCCAAGCAACAGCAATTGTGGAGCGTCCTCCGCTTCCATCTGTTCTTTGAAGAATTGCCTTCTGGCTTCTGCCTCCAGTTCCATGTCAGAGACGCTTGGCGATGGAGCATCTAACGGCACGCAGTTTGTTGCTTTGCATTGAAGTCCGTCATTTTCCTATCAAGCAAGTCCTAACTAACTCATTCCATCAGTCTGTATCTCATCCACTCTATAAGTAGGATTACGATAGACTATCTTCTCCATCATCTTATTGAGGCGGTCTGCAATTCTGTCCCCATAGCGTTTGCGAATGTCCTTCGGGTCAAGATTCGTTGTCACAATGGTGAAAAGCTGGGCTTCGTATCTCTTTGTCAGCAGGTCAATGATTGGAGTTATGATGTTGCCGTAGTCCATCACCTCAACCGGCTCGGTACCCAAATCGTCAATGGCAAGCATGTCATCTTGTACCAGTTCAAGATACTTCGTATGATTGGTCTTGCAGAGTTGGGCAATCTGCAAAGCGTCAACAATGGTCAAACCATAACAAGCACCATAGGAACTTCCTGGGTCCGCCGTCGGTCTGCGGATTTGCAAACGGCTTATAAGGTTTCGCAAGGCTTTGAGCATGGTGGTCTTGCCGTTGCCGCATCCACCGCAAAGCACCATTCCAAATTTGGAAGAATCAGCGGTGAGCCATTTGGCTATCTGTCTAATCTGGTCATCAATGAACTCGTTATAAACAAATTTTCGATGACGGAACTGCACCTCTGCAATTACCGCTGCCAACAGAAGTTCATACGCTTTATCTTCGTTCACGGGCAATCTAAAACGTGCTATCATAGTCCGTCCCTTCTGTAGCAACTGGACATATTCTGCGATTCTCTTTTTGCTTGCTGAATCCATTTTTACTTTCTTTTTTACTGTTGAAATTTTCACTCGACTTCCTTATAAAAAGTTCTTTGTCTTTATCTTTTATAAGTGTCAAGTCATGCGTCAAACCATCTGTTAAGTTATTTGTCAAATCATCCGTCCATTCAAGCATTGTGTATTTGGACGGTACATGGCGTGATTTCCCCTCAATAAAAGAGATAAGCTTACGCTCGGCAAGGTGTTTCCGTGCTGTAATGACTGTTTGTCTTGAAAGGCGCAAATCATCGCATATCCTGGTAGTGGAACATACAAACGGCATTTTCCAATACCGCTTGTTGCTCTCGTTCACAAGGTACGCAAACAGAGCTATTTCACTGGCTAGCATTGGCGACATCATAGCGGAACGCCACAATTGGTTCATACATCCTATATAAGTCATGACATCACCAGTTTAAGGGTTTCGGCTTGCGCTTGTTTCCTGCAAGAATGGCTGCGTTCT
>ERZ1035006.1397-NODE-1397-length-16007-cov-23.039305_pt1 | contig 16007 bp, 16 predicted proteins | sample MGYA00520694_ERZ1035006 | MGnify/ENA primary metagenome ERZ1035006 (study PRJEB33766, sample SAMN09781746) | gut metagenome | biome: gut microbiome | host: Homo sapiens | place: Madagascar | study: EMG produced TPA metagenomics assembly of the PRJNA485056 data... | reverse complement strand
TCCATCCCTTTGACGGTGGCATGGAGAAGAGCGTCCGCGACAAGATGCTCTCCGTAGCGGGCTACGACTTCGGGGCGGTGATAAGCGATGTGGGGGAGTGGAAAAGGAAAAACTACCCCTTACCCGCATGAAGAGTCTAAGATTGAATAAACGAAATAATAAATTATAGAGTCTCTGGCATGCAAACTGTCATGAGCAATTTTATTAAGCTACTTTTCTGCTTGGGGCAGGGAGTATCCCGAGACTTATTTTAATGAAATATACAAAACTATGAAAATAGGAATATTATCTTTAGTTCTCCATACTAATTATGGAGGAATACTTCAGTCTTATGCATTGCAGACGGTACTTGAACGTTTGGGACATGAAGTTTATGTTTTTAATAGAGAGCAGCAATATGATAAAACAAGGTGGAAATCTATTCCCAAAAGAGTTGTAAAGAAAATTATGGGATATGATAGCGTTATATTTGAGGAATCTCGATATAGAAAAGAAGCCCCAATTATTTGTCAGAATATTTGGAGCTTTCGTAAGAAATATATTCATGAATATATAATCAACTCTTTCGATGAAATAAAGAAAATGAATCTTGATGCTATTATTGTTGGTAGTGATCAGGTTTGGAGACCTTGTTATTTTAAAAGTCAATGGAATGTCAGTATAGAGAATGCTTTTCTTTCTTTTACACGTGATTGGAATATCAAAAGGATTGCTTATGCGGCTTCTTTTGGTGTTAATGATTGGGAGTATTCAGATCAAGAAACTCAATTGGTTGCAGAAGCAGCTAAGCTATTTTCTGCTATTTCAGTAAGAGAGGACTCTGGGATTCAAATGCTGAAAGAAAAGCTTAACTTAGACTCTATTCAGGTATTAGATCCAACTTTATTGTTATCAAGAGATGATTATGTTAAGTTGATAGAAAATGCTAGTGTAGGTAAGAGTTCTGGTAATTTCTTGACTTATATTTTAAATCCAAGTTCAAAGAAAACAACTTTTATAAATGAAGTTGCTAAAGCTAAGGGCTTGATACCCTTTTCTGTCAATAATTCAAATGTCAAACAAACTGCTCCGATTGAACAGCGAATAATGCCGTCTATAGAAAAATGGTTGCAAGGTTTTAATGACGCAAAATTAGTGGTAACAGATTCTTTTCATGCTTGTGTCTTCAGTATTATATTTAATAAGCCTTTTATCGTGTTAGGTAATCATGAACGAGGAAATGCTAGATTTGATTCGTTATTAAAGTTATTTAATCTTCAAGATAATTTAGCAGTAGATCCTGATAAATACAAATTTAATAATATCTCATCATCTTGTGCAGAATGCCAAAAGATAGAAGATTTACGTAATCAATCTATACAGTTTATTAAACAGTTTATTTAATGGAAACAGATTATATTATATTAGCCAGCATAGTGTTGTTTTTAACTGCATTTTTGCTATATAGCATTAGATTTACCAAATTTATAGGATTGGATGCCTATTCTTTTGTTTGCTTGTTTTATGCATTTTCCGCATTTTGTAGTTTCGTGTTTTATAATGCATCTAATGGTTTGTTTAGAAATTATCAGAATATAACTGTGCCGCCAGCAATATATTGGAATTTTTGTATATTAGTATCTTTCTTACCGTTGAGAAAATATTGTGTTTCAACCCCGAAATTGATAGTTAGCAATAAGCAATATTTCATAATAGACAAATTGTCGGTATTTATGTGTATTATAGCTATACTACCTTTTGTAGAATCTATGTTTCATTTACCAACAATACTAGCAAACCAGAGTGCAGCTGCCGATATATATGACAAAAGACTTGCTGGTATAGCTACTAGCGATTATTTATCATGGTTTGGCCGTAAGTTCTATTTTATAGAAATGTTACTTTCCTTAGTGACGCCATGGCTATTGTGTTTTCAGTTAAAGAAAGAAAGGCTGAATAAAAAAATAATTTTTGGTTTGATTGCTTGTGTATTAACAGATATTATTCACGAAATGTCAAATGGTGGTCGATCTGGATTAGTTCAAAATTTCTTGTATCTATTTATGGTTTATATGTTATTTAAAGGACAAATGTCGCCAAAGGTAGTTAAGAAAGTGAATTTTTATGGATTGATAATATGTGGGGTTGCTGTAATGGGCCTTATGGTAGTAACTTTAGCCAGATTTGCAAGTGATGATAATGGAAATATGGACAATCCATTTATTTGGATGTCTTTATATGCCGGTGAGGGGCTGCTAAACTTTAATAATAACTATTGGTATATCAATCCTCCTTATAGTGGTTATGGTGTTAATTCATTCTTAATGGGTATAATCGATGGACATTTTAGAACAGTAGATGAATCCTGGGAGGCAGGTTTTAAGCTGGGAATCCAAGGAAATATCTTTTATACATGGGTAAGCTCTTTCTTTTCTGATTTTGGAAAATACGGAGCATTGATAGTCATTTGTTTGATGTCATTTGTATTATCAACATTTCGTTCTTATAAGAGGAAACGGATTTCTGTTTTATCATTAGGCTTACTTTGTCTATATTCAAAGATATTGGTAGTGGGTATTACTTTTTATACATATACCACTACCTACAACCAAATGGCTTTATACATAGCTGTAATATTCTTGTTGTATCTCAATAAACTAAAAAAAGAGTAAGATGAGTAGTTTAGTTTCTTTTATATTGCCTGTATATAATGCTGAAAGCACTATAAAAAGGTGTTTATATTCTATTTTAAAGCAGACCTATAGCGAATATGAACTCATAATTATTGATGATGGAAGTATAGATAATTCTGGTAAAATTTGCGATAGCTATTCTTTAAATGATAATCGGATTAGAGTTATTCATACGAAAAATGCCGGAGTAGCTTCTGCACGACAGTTTGGAGTGTCTTTAGCTACGGGTGAGTATGTTATTCATATAGATGCAGATGACTGGATAGAGTCTAACATGTTGTGTGATATGGTGGATAAAATAGGCAATGCAGATATCCTTGTTACTGATTATTATCACAATAGTAAACTTGGCGAGCAAAAATATGTGAGACAAAAAGATTGCGCTACATCTGAAGAACTTTTAGAAGCAATTGTAAAAGGGGAAGTTTTTGGTTCTTTGTGGCATAAACTCATCCGTCGTAATTTATATCAAAATATAAAATTCAATACAGATTTGACTTTCTGTGAAGATCAATTGTTGCTGTTTAAAATACTCGCAACTTATCAATGTAAAGTCATTAATCTACATAAGGCTTATTATCATTATGAATGTAATGAAGGTTCTATTACTCAAAGAACTGATCGGGATTATTTTGATAATAAAATTAAATATGAAGACTATGCTTTACAGGTATTGAGTCCTTTGAGTTTCAGAAATATTAGGGATATTTTTGTTCTTGATCGTTTGAGGTCGTATTCTGACCCTATTCGATATGATATCTATACAAATAGTGAAATTAGATTAATTATAGGACGATTACCAGAGTTATATGCAAAAAAAAATAGGTTTAATTTTATTTTTATTAAGTACATATTATTGATAATTCAATTTTTAAAAGTTCCTGTTTCCTTGAAGATAATATTAGTAAGTATGTTGCGTTTTTTTAAAATTTTGTAAATAAATTAATATATAAGTTATGGTTAAAATTACAGCAGTAATTCCTATTCGTAGTGGATCACAGCGAGTAAAGGACAAGAACCTCCGTCCTTTTGCTAACACTACGTTGATGGAAAACAAGATTAATTCATTGCTTCAAGTACCTGAGTTAGATTCCATTATTGTGAATACAAACTCAGAAGAAGCAATTGAGATTGTAAAGAAAAAGTATGTGTGGGGGGGGTAAAATGGCATCGTAGAGAAGAGTATTATGCTTCATCTCAATGCTCTGGAAGTGAGTTTTTTCAGCATTTAGGTGAGGTGACTGATACCGATATCTTTGTGTATGCACCATGTACATCTCCTTTTATTAAACCAGAAACCATTTCACAGTGTATCAAAGCTTATCTCAACAAAACTGATGATTGTGATTGCATTGCAACGGTTAGTTCCATTAAAGAGTTTATGTGGCTTGATGGTAAGCCTGTCAACTATAATCCGTTGAATGCACCAAACTCTCAGAACCTTCCAAATATAGTAGCCCTAAACTTTGGAGCAACAGTAACATCACGAGAGGATTTGATTGCCAATCATAATATCATTGGTAAACATCCTAAATTCGTTGAGACATCTGATATTGAAGCCATTGATATTGATACTCCGTTGGACTATTATATCGCAGAACAGATTTATAAGAAACTTTACATTGAAGGTAAAGGCTTGTTGGATTGATGCGGTTTATCTGAGCTGAGGGCACTGTGGTAATATACATATTATGTTGATGAAGACAAAGATTTTAGATTGTACCCTTCGTGATGGTGGTTACTATACGAATTGGGATTTTAGTTCTGATGTTGTCAAGACTTATATCGAGACAACCAATAAACTTCCTGTAGATTACTTGGAAGTTGGTTATCGTAATAAACCAACGAAAGAGTATATGGGAAAGTTTGGTTATACGCCTGTTTCCATATTGAAGAAACTACGTAAGAGTTCTAATAAGAAACTTGCGGTAATGCTGAATGAAAAAAGCACATTACCAGAAGATTTGGATGAGCTTCTTACTCCTATCAAGGGATTAGCCGACATGGTTCGTCTGGCTGTTGATCCAAAGAACTTCGAGCGAGCTGTTGTTTTGGCTAAGGCCGTAAAGGCTATGGGATTTGAAGTGGCATTCAATACTATGTATATGTCAAAATGGAGTACAGAGTATAAGGGATTCTTGGATAATCTGTCAGAAATCAATGGAGTTGCAGATTTGTTCTGTATGGTTGATTCATTCGGCGGTATTACTCCTTCTGAAGTAAGAGACATTACTGCAAAAGTAAAGGCAAATACCACTTGCGCTGTAGGGTTCCATGGACACAACAACTTGCAGCTCGGCTTGATTAATACTTTGACTGCTATTGAATGCGGTGTAGACTTTGTTGATGCTACAGCTTTGGGCATGGGAAGAGGTGCTGGTAATCTGAATATGGAATTGCTTCTTACTTATCTTAAGAATGAAGGCTTAGAAGTAGACTTTAATGTCTTAGGCGATTATGTCTCCAACTTCCAGCCATTGCTTGATAAATATCAGTGGGGAACCAATCTTCCATATATGATTTCGGGAGCTAACCGAATTCCTCAGAAAGAAGTGATGGAATGGGTTACCAATCGTGCGTATAGTTTTAATAGCATCGTCAGAGCTTTGGATAACAAACGTAATTGTGTTGCTGATAATGCTCATTATCCTCTTTTGGAAGCAAGACCAACAGATAAGGTCTTAATTGTTGGAGGTGGCAATTCTGCAATTGAGCATCAGGAGGCCATTAAGGAGTACTTGAAAGCTCATCCTTCTGTAGCTGTGGTTTTTGCAACTTGTCGTCATGCTGCTTCTTATCTTGATATTGAAAATGATAAATATTATTGTCTCGTAGGAAATGAGGCAAAGCGAATGAAACGCAATATCAAAGCGAGTGAATTCAATGGTAAGTGTATTTTGGCTCCTTTCCCGAGAAAGATGGGAACTGAAGTTCCTGATTTTGCTGAAGACTCAACTTTTGAGTTAAAAGACATTGTATTCACCCAGGATTATTTAGATTCTTGTACAGCTATTGCTTTACAAATAGCATTGGATTTGGAAGCTAAAGATATTTTTGTCATTGGATATGATGGCTATAAGGGTGAAGTCCTGTCTGAAAAGGAAATGGACTTGACTAATGAAAATAGAACTTTATTTACTGGTTTTGTTTCTTATTTCAAGAAACCATTGATTTCCTTGACAGATACACTGTATAAAGAATTAGAAGTTAAATCAATTTATCAATACATATAATATGGATAAAATAGCATTCTTTTTGCCAACCCGCAAGGGTAGTGAACGAGTTAAGAACAAAAATACTCGCCCTTTTGCAGGCATGGATGGAGGCCTTATTGAAAATAAGATAAGACAACTCCTGGGGACTAAGTTGATAGATGAGATAATTCTTTCTACCAATGATGAAAAGTGTATGGAAGTAGCGCAAAAATATGCATCAGATAAAAGATTGCGTATTATTCCAAGACCTAATGAACTCTGTCTTAGTTCTACTAATTTGCAGGATTTGATTTGTTATGTTCCAACCATTACGGATGCAAACCACATTCTTTGGGGACATGTTACAACCCCTTTGGCAGGTGCAGAAGAATATGACAAGGGTATAGAGTTATATCTCTCCAAACTCAATGAGGGTTATGATTCGCTGGTTGGTGTAACAGAACTGAAAAACTTCTTGTTGAATAAAGATGGGAAGTTGGTGAATAATACAACGGATATTCCTTGGCCGCGTACTCAGGATTTGGAGCCTTTGTATGAAATCAATCATACAATGTTCCTTGCAAAACGAGAGGTTTATACAGAATTGAAGAATCGCTTAGGTAATAAAGTTCTCCTTCATGTGATGGATGAGATTCATTCAAAGGACATTGACTGGGAGGATGATTTTACTATTGCAGAAATTATGTATAAAAATTTGTATGAAAACAAATAAGGTAGTAACATTTGGAGAAATCATGGTGCGCTTAGGCGCACCTGATTATCTCAAACTAATACAGAGCAATAGCCTGGATGTTAGTTATGCTGGAGCTGAGGCTAACGTTGCAGTGAGTCTTGCTCGTTATGGTATATCTACAGACTATATTACATGCTTGCCTGAAAATCCTATTGCAGAACATTGCATTATGGAATTGCGTGGTCATCGTGTAGGAGTAGACCATATCCAGCGTTCTGGTAAGAGAATGGGTATTCTCTATCTGGAGACAGGTAGTAACATGCGCCCATCCAAGGTGTTTTATGATCGCGAATATTCTTCGATAGCAATGATTGAGCCTGGCAGTATCAATTGGTATGAGATATTGAAAGATGCTACTTGGTTCCATTGGACAGGCATCACTCCAGCTTTATCGCAAAATGCAGCCGATGAATGTTTGAAAGCTATTCAAGTAGCTAATGAATTGGGTGTAATGGTATCTTGTGATATCAATTATCGTGGCAATCTTTGGAACTATGGTAAGGACGCTTCTGAAGTGATGCCAGCTTTGGTTGAAGGATGTGATTTAATCATGGGTAATGAAGAAGATTGCGAAAAGGTTTTTGGTATCAAGCCAAAGAATTTTGATGCTGACAATACGCAAGGAAATATTAATCAGAGTACTTTTGAGTCCGTTTGTCAGCAGATGATGACTCGATTCCCTCGTTGCAAGAAGATGGCAGTAACACTACGTGGTGCTATCAATGCTAATCACAATACCTGGTGTGGTATCCTTTATGATGGAAAGCAACTATATCAGTCTGCCAAGTATGATATCACGGATATCGTAGATAGAGTTGGTGGTGGTGACTCCTTTATGGGAGGTCTAATTTACGGATTGCTTCATTATGGGGATAATCAAAAGGCTTTGGATTTTGCAACTGCAGCTAGTGCTTATAAGCATACGTTGAAAGGTGATTTCAATTGGGCTACTGTAGATGATGTTGAAGCTTTGATGAATGGTAATATTAGTGGTAGAGTAAAGAGATAATTTTTTATATGTCTTGCTGAATATAATTAATATATTTCGAGGGACTTTATATGATTGTTAATTAATTTTCTGTGATAATATAATGAGAAAAATATTAAGTTTTTGCTATCGTTATATTTATATGGCGATAGTGAGATGGTTTAATGTCACTGCATATTATTTGAGTGGTGTTAATAAAAGTAACCAAATTCTTTTGAAAGATCTGAAGAACAAATACAAAGGGAAGCGTTGTTTTATAGTTTGTAATGGACCAAGCCTTCGCACTGATGACTTAACGAAAATACATGATGCTGGTGATATTTCTATTGCTATGAATATGATTGGTAGAATCTGCAAAGATACGCCTTGGCGTCCGACATTTCTTAATAATACGGATGCTTGCAATTTCCTACGAAAAAATAAAAAAGATTCCAAGAATATTGAGTGTACTTACCGAATAATGACTCCAGATCGCTATTTGAATTCTTTTTCTCGTAAGGGTAAATTGGTGTTTATACGTTTAGATGGAGACCGAAAGTTTTTGGATAATCCAATATTTGATATTGATATCACAAAACCATTTCCAAGTATAGGAACCACAACATATGAGTGTTTGGAGATAGCTGTATATTTAGGATGTTCTGAAATATATATTATTGGTTGTGATATGTCATATAAAGTGAATTTGAACAGGGATGGTAGCGTAACATATAATGAGGCGGGTAGAGATCATTTTTATGCTTCAGAAAAAGAAGCCGCTGCTTCTACTAAATTACGTCCAAATCCAACTTGGGAGATGGAAATCGCATACGAGGCAGCAGCCAAGGCTTCTCTTGAAAATGGGTATAATATAAAGAATGCTACTCGCGGAGGAAAACTGGAATTTTTCCCTCGTGTTGATTTTGATTCCTTATTTTAGTTAGTGTGTAACTATAAACTAGTTGTTGATTAGCATGGAAGTTATAATAATAACAATTGAGTTCCATAACGGATTGTCAATTATTGAGAGTTTGGGGCAAAAGGGTATCTTAACCAACGTCATTGACGTAACAGATGAACCTAAGCCTTATATGCTTTGTAGTAAATTTGTTAAACAAGGATGGAAGTGTAAGACTAATGAAGATGCTATTTCTATCTTATTGAATGACTTTAAGGGTGATGGAGAAAAAGCATTATTGGTTTCTTGTTCAGATGATGCAACTGCAATGTTGGACAAACATTATGATGAACTGAAAGATAGATTTATTCTTCCTCTAACATCTTTTCATGGACACCAAGAAGAAATTATGAGCAAGCAATATATGACAACCCTTGCTCAGAAAATAGGAATGAATATACCTGAAACTTGGCTTCTAGAAAAAGATCAAGATATTCCAAAGGATATCATTTATCCATGTATTACGAAAGCAATATCAAGTGTTGTTGGAACTAAGATAGATAATATTCGTGTCTGTAATAATTATGAGGAGTTGAAATCGTTTGTTAATAGCTCAGGGCATAGTGCTACTCTTCAAGTTCAGAGATTTATAGACAAAGCTTTTGAATTTCAGTTCCTTGGATGTTCTTTCAATGATGGTAATGAAATTGTTATTTCAGGAAGAACTCATATAGATAGACCTAATGGTAGAGAAAATACATTTTTTCTACGATTTGATAAGGTGGAAAAAGAATTAATTCCCCTTGAGAATAAAGTTCGAGAGTTTATTTCAGCAACAAGATATAATGGTCCGTTTAGCGTAGAATTCTTGCGAGACAAAAATGGTAAAGATTATTTTACTGAGATGAATTTTAGAAATGATGGAAATGCTTATTGCCAAACATGTGCTGGTATGAATGTACCCTATATAATGTATCTTTATTATTCTGGTGGTGATTACAAAACTGAGCTGGAGAAATCAGAGATACACAGTATTTATATGGTGCCTGAGTTTGAGTATTTGCAGTTTAAACTAAAAGGTGAATTCGGTTGGAAAGAATGGTTTCAAAATATGAAAAAGGCCAATTGCTATAATACTTTTTTTAGAAACGACAAAGGTGTTTATATACAATTCCTGCTTAATCATATTTCGGGTTTTGTTAGAAGAAGACTTAATCGACTTATTAAATAGTATAAAATGGATAAATTTGTGTTGCAATTTAAAGAAAATATCAAGGAAGATGAATGGCATTTAGGTATTTGCCTTCATGGATTTGATGATTTGAAAAATAATCAGATACATTGGATTAGCAATGGTAAATATCAAGGTAAGAAGTGGTTTGCGGATCCTTTTATATTAGATTTTAATGAAAAGGAAATCCATCTATTAGTAGAAGAATTTGATTATTCACTCCATAGAGGACGAATTGCTCATCTTGTTGTTGATAGAGTTAAATGGGAAGTAATTGATTGTGTTATTATCTTAGATTTGTCTACCCATTTATCATTCCCTGCTATTTATCGAAAAGGGGATAAAGTTTATGTCTGTCCTGAGAATCATCAGTCAGGGGAACATGATTTATACGAGTATGATCGAAAAGCAGAAAAGCTGATAAAATTGAAGGCTCTTTGTTTGGAAGAATTGACAGATACTACTTTGAATGAATATCAAGGGAAATGGTATATGTTTACTACTTCTATTCCTCACCCAAATGGAGATACTCTGGAAATAAAAGTTGCAGAAAAAATAGAGGGACCTTATGAGCAAACACAGTTGGTTAAGTTTTCTGAGCATATCGGACGAAATGCAGGGCAGTTATTCATGTATAACGATAAGTTAATTCGTCCTGCACAGGAATCATATGATGTTTATGGTCATGCTATAGTTTTCCAACAGGTTAGTATTGATGATAATGGTGAGTTCCATTTTGAAGAGATTTATCGTTATCATTCAACCCATCCGAAATACAATATCGGTGCCCATACGTTTAATGTATATAAAGAAATGGCAGTTATAGACGTTAAAGGTTATAGGCATAATCTTCTAGGTCGTTTTTGGAATAATATGATAAAGTTAGCTGTTAAAGTTGGTTTAAAATCTCCTGTAATATTCGATTAATATGCATATTCTTCATGTTCAATTTTCATTTATAACAGGTGGTACAGAAACAATGTTAGTAGATATCATTAATGAGCAAATTAAGACTAACAAAGTTTCTCTTCTAGTGATAAATGATAAGTGTAACAAGGGTTTGTTAGACAAAATAGATTCACGTACAAAAATATATTATTGTGGTCGTCCTGAAGGTAGTAAAAACCCATGGTATTTTTTGAAGGCAAACTGGTTACTACATAAAATTCATCCAGATATTATACATACTCATGATGATAAACTAAGAACATTGCTTCGATGGCGTGGCAATGCAAAATTAGTTTATACCAAACATAATGTTATGGATGACTCAAACGGTGCAAAACAATTTAATCTAATCGATTCTTGTTATGGTATCAGTAAGGCTGCATGTTTAAAGATGCAAAATTATGGTGTGCCTGCTAAACTCGTTTATAATGGCATACATCCAGATTTAATTAAAAAGAAAGAAAAAGACTGGATGCCAGGAAACATCCTTAATATTATTGAAGTTGGCAGACTTGATGTTGAGAAAGGACAGCAAGTAGTCATTGAGGCTTTAAGAATACTGAAAGAATGGAATGTGAAAGGTATCACAATGACATTTATAGGGGATGGTGCTAACAGACCAATACTAGAGAATATGGTTAAAGAATATGGATTGTCTGGTATAGTCTCATTTTTGGGTATGCGTGACAGGATATATATATATTCTCATCTTTGTGATTATGACTTGTTTATTCAGCCTTCTTTATCAGAAGGCTTTGGATTGACGATTGCTGAAGCAATGGCAGCCCGTTTGCCTGTAATAACAAGTGATCAAGCAGGTTCTTTGGAGGTTCTTGATGGCGGTCGTTTGGGCTTGTCATTTAAAACGGGCGATGCAAAGGATCTTGCTAATAAGATTTTTGATTATTATAATGGTATTATTAGCATTAATGCTGACGAAGGCCTTTCTTATGTATATGCTAATTTTGATATAAAAGTGACAGCACAAAAGTATGTGGAGGAATATAAAAAAATATTGTGTTGATGTTTGCATATACAAATGAGAATTAATGAGATACAATAATTTAGAAAAAATATAATCGTGAAACACAATTTTTGGTATTATGGGGGGGCAAGGTTAAGCCAGATACCTTCCTATCTTTATGATAAAGTTTTATCTTATTTTTATAAAGGTGCTATGAAGTGTTGTGGAAAGCATGTCTATCTTCGTCCTTCTAGCTCTGACTTTAAAGGTTTGTGGAATCTGAGTGTTGGTGATTATTCTAGTATACCAAAAGGTAGTGTCTTCTATTGTACAGAGGCACCTTTGATTATTGGCAAGAAAGTTATCTTTGGTCCTCGTCCTACAATTATTACTGGTGATCATCGTTTAGATGTTATTGGTAAATACATAATGGATTCCAATGACAAATTGCCTGAGAACGATGCTGCTGTTGTTATAGAAGACGATGTCTGGACGGGGGCTAATGTTACTATACTCAAAGGTGTAACGATTGGAAGAGGTTCTGTCATTGCTGCAGGGGCAGTGGTTACTAAATCATGTCCTCCATATTCAATCATTGGTGGTGTTCCTGCAAAAGTATTGAAGATGAGATTTACACAACCCGAAATAATAGAGCATGAAAAAAGACTAAATAACACCCAAAAATAAATTTGTTTATTGATGATAATTTAATGGTATGCAAAAAGTTATTATTACATCACCTTCTCTTAATCCAAAAGAAAACGTGAGTGGTGTGTCTAGTGTAGCTAGATTTATAATAGATAATAATCCCAATTATAAGTATCTTCATTTCGAATTAGGGAAAAAGGATAAAGAAAAAGGTGGTTGGCATCGAATTACGAAATTAATTGGATCATTTTTTAAATGGACAAAATTTATTAATGCACATTCTGATGCGCTTATACACTATAATTTTCCACTTGATACAAAATCAATCATACGTGATGTACCATTTATGTATTATGCTTTGCATAAAAAACATAAGATGGTAGTCCATATTCATGGAGGATTGTTCTTGACTTCTCCTAAGATTCCCGCTATCTTAAAAGGAATTTTATCGAAGGTGTTTTCATGGAATATTCCTTTTATTGTTTTGAGTGATAGTGAGGTGAAAATTTTGAAAGAACGTTTTCATGCTAAAAATGTTTATAGCCTCCCTAACTGTGTGGACTTAAAGGATGCTGAACTTTATGCTAAAGAGCAAAACATAAAATCAGATAAGACATTGAACTTAGGTTATCTTGGTCGCATAGAGCCTAATAAGGGTATGACAGAATTGTTGGTTAGTTGCGTGAAATTAAAAGAAGCAGGAATCCCATTTAAGTTAATTCTTGCAGGAAAAGAACAAACCGAAGGAGAGTTTTTGCCTAAGTTTATACAATGTTTAGGTGACAATTTTTCTTATGTAGGTTTAGTTTCCGGAAAAAGTAAGTGCGATTTTTTACGAAGCCTTGATGTTTTGGTAATGCCTACTTATTTTGAAGGCTTGCCAATGTCATTACTTGAATGTATGAGTTATGGTGTTGTGCCAGTAATAACACCAGTAGGATCTATTCCGGAAGTTGTTGTTGATGGTAATAATGGATTATTTATCAAAGTTAAGGATACTGATAGTATTGTGGAGGCTATCAGTAAAATTAATTCTGATAGAAACGTCTTGAATAAATTGAGCGTCAATGCACGAGAGACAATCTTTAGTAAGTTCTCAACTCACCAATATATCAGCCAGTTGAATCGTATTTATCAGGAGGGGTAATGATGTTTGCTATTTTTTATAGTGAGCTTATGCCAGTTTGATCAAATATAAATTTAACGTAGTATAGATTAAGTAGTTCCTTGTCGAATGCGGGCAAAGTTTATAAATCAATTTGATAGATAGGGCATATCGTGACTTTGCGATTTCTGCTCTATTTATATACTTCATAAAACTTATAGGGATGAATACTTTGAAATCATTAGTTGATAGTGTTATTTCTGATTTGACAGAAAACAAGTCTATTGAGTCCATTTTGCTGAAGACTCAGACAATATGTCATTATTTAAAGGATGAGGAATTTTCAACTTGGATAAAGCATGAGATGAATGGCTATGGAGATGATGAGTATTCTTTGCCAAGTTACCGAAAGATAAATTGTATTGTAAAGGTAGATATTTCCCAACCTTTTGGACGAATGGTTAAGAATTACCAATTTCCATGTGAATACATTGACGATGAAAAAATACGAGAACGTATGACTCATATGGCTGTATTTGAGTCATTAAGTGAAATTGAATTAATGATGAAAGATGGTAAACATGGTAATGACTTGATAATGGCTGTACCGCAATATATCGTTCAAAGCTATATGGCGAAATATGTTGAAGGCTATATACTAGTAGCTAATCAGCATATTAACATGAATAATATCCAAGCCGTTATTTCTAAGTTCAAATCGTTGTTGTTGACATTCTTTTTGGAACTTAACGATAAAATGAATTGGGAGCTGAATTTTGATGTAATGGCTACAAAACAAATTATTAAACAAATTATGGTCACAAATAATATAAATGCTGCTGTTGTTGCAACAGAAGGCTCTACCGTCTCTACTGGCTCTGTAAGTGTAGAAAATAGTCATATCGGTAATGTGGCTTATTCTAAAGAGCAAAAAAAGTTCTTGTCTGTATTGGAAGAAATAGAAAAACTTGTAAAAGAATCAGGTAATCAGGATTTAAAAGATTCTGTAGATATGGTTAAGGCTGAAACTCAAAAGCCTAAATGGAACAAGAAGTTAATGACAATGGGGCTTAATGCTGTCAAAGGTGTTGCTAATGGCTTTGTTGTAGAAGGTTTAATGACTTTGGTAGAAAAAGCTATAGTTATGTTGGGGGCATGCTAGAGAAGTCTCATGGATATAATTAGATTTTATCCGTGAGGTAATGACAAATCTTCTCCCAAACTCCACTATCTAGCATGAAGTAGGGGATTGCTTTCTTGCTGTCCTCTGCAAAATAGAAAAACAGATGTTTGATGCCTGGGGCATCAGCATATTCGTAGGCTTCGATTTTCACAATGTTGATACCTTGCGACTGAAGAGCCGTAAGGAGTTGCTGACGTTGCTTTTTCGTAAGCTGCTTATACTTAGTATATATAGTATTAATATCGTATGTCATAATCGTTGTTTCTTGTTCATGAAATGAAGGGATTCTGATGGAACCCGCTGTTTATGGCTGCGAAGATAACAAAATAAATTCAAATACAGTTATGTTTCGACTAAAAACATTAACAATTTTGGGTAGTAAGGCGGAATTAGCCTCATTACCAGAGGGCAAATTGCTCATTAACACAATAAATGCGCATTCTTTTAACACCGCAAAGAAGGATCAGCTCTTCGCTGATGCTCTGACTAATGGTGATGTGCTGATACCGGATGGCGTGAGTATCGTGAAGGCGTGCAAGTGGATTAAGGCTAAGAGTCAGCCTAAGGAAAGAATAGCTGGCTGGGACCTGTTTTTCTTCGAGATGAACAAGCTGGAGAAAAAGGGTGGTACGGTGATGTTTATGGGTAGTTCGCAGAAGGTGCTCGACCTGATTGTGAAGCGTGCTGCCGTGGATTATCCTCACCTGAAGGTGGTGACTTATTCGCCTCCTTATAAGCCTGAGTTCTCGGATGAGGACAACAAGGCTATCATTGATGCCATCAATGCTGCCAACCCGGATTTGCTCTGGATTGGTATGACGGCTCCTAAGCAGGAGAAGTGGACTTATTCGCATTGGAATGAGTTGAACATCCATTGTCATGTGGGTACCATCGGTGCCGTCTTCGACTTCTTTGCTGGTACCGTAGAGCGTGCACCTATCTGGTGGCAGGAGCACGGCCTGGAATGGCTCTATCGCTTGATCAAGGAACCTAAGCGTATGTGGAGAAGATATATCATCGGTAATAGCTTGTTCCTTTGGAACATGACGAAGGAATAGGTGGAGAAGCAACATCAGATATTCTTTGGCTTCCTAAGATTCTGCATCCTTATTCCCGGACTCCTGGTGATATTGATATCTGGGTGGAAGGGGGCGACAAGCGGGTCTTCTCCTTTGTCTGCTCTATCTCGCCTTATGAAAAGGCGTGCTATCACCACATCGAGTTCCCACCGTATAAGGGTGTGGAGGTGGAAGTGCATTGCTCCCCTATTCTGATTTCGGAGACTCTATAATTAGTGATAAACAACAAATGAAGAAAAAAGTTTTTGTAAGCGGGTGTTACGACCTGCTGCATTCCGGTCATGTGGAGTTTTTCCAGCAGGCATCACGGTATGGTGACCTGTATGTGGGTATCGGATCGGATGCTACTTATCTGGAGTATAAG
>ERZ1035006.1390-NODE-1390-length-16086-cov-11.297736_pt1 | contig 16086 bp, 15 predicted proteins | sample MGYA00520694_ERZ1035006 | MGnify/ENA primary metagenome ERZ1035006 (study PRJEB33766, sample SAMN09781746) | gut metagenome | biome: gut microbiome | host: Homo sapiens | place: Madagascar | study: EMG produced TPA metagenomics assembly of the PRJNA485056 data... | reverse complement strand
ATACAAACGTACGTGTACGGTTGTATTTTTCCAGAATGTACCCTCAAAATGCATTCTGCAGGATGTGCGTCACAGTTTGTGGAAAATTCATCCCGGATGAGGACGTCGTAGCGGGCTGCGGCAACCGAATTCGGGACAAATACACCGCAAAATGAGGCACACTCTAAATAACTGCTACTTTCATTATAAAAAAAACCGGAAGCAAAATGCTTCCGGCAATGTTTCTTCATATTAAAGTGTATAGGAAACGGATTAAGCGATTGCTTTCTTAGCGATCTCTGCAAGTGCTGCGAATCCCTGAGCATCATTTACAGCCATCTCTGCAAGCATCTTTCTGTTGATGTCGATGTTTGCAACTTTAAGGCCGTGCATCATTTTGCTGTAGGATAATCCATTCATTCTAGCTGCAGCATTGATACGTGCAATCCAGAGCTGTCTGAACTGACGTTTCTTCTGCTTTCTTCCAGCGTAGGAGCTGGTGAGCGCACGCATAACAGACTGTTTTGCTACTCTATACTGTTTGGAACGAGCTCCTCTGTAGCCCTTTGCCAGTTTTAATACACGATTATGTTTCTTCTTTGCGTTTAATCCGCCTTTAATTCTTGCCATTTCTTATTTTCCTCCTGTTCGTCTTCTTCTATGCGATATCTTATAAATACGGTAATGCTTTCTTCATGCTCTTTACATTAGTAGAATCAACAACAGTAGCTTTTCTCAGATTTCTCTTTCTCTTCTGAGATTTCTTTGTTAAGATATGGCTCTTATAAGCTTTATTTCTTACTAATTTTCCTGTTCCTGTTTTTTTGAAGCGCTTTGCTGCTGCTCTACAAGTTTTAATTTTTGGCATTGTAATTTCCTCCTTAATATCGTATCTATTTAATGTCCCTCATCCAGTATGACTTTTCCAAAAGCCCCTCCAAATGAATGCAACATTCTAGTGTTTCTGTGCTAAAAACATTGTCATGCTTCTGCCTTCTACCTTCGGTGCCTTCTCGATTACGGCAACATCCTTCAGCATCTCGGCAAAATCATCCAGAACATGTTTGCTGCTTGACATATGTGCCATTTCTCTTCCACGGAAACGAAGTGTAACCTTCACTCTGTCTCCCTTGGTAAGAAATTTGCGTGCTGCCCCAGCCTTTGTGTTCAGGTCATTGGTATCAATATTTGGTGAAAGACGCACTTCTTTGACATCGATGGTCTTCTGCTTTTTCTTGGCTTCTTTTTCTTTTCTTGCAAGCTCGTAACGATATTTTCCATAATCAATGATTTTGCATACCGGCGGTTTTGCCTGTGGGGCAATCTTTACCAAATCAAGCTCTGCCTCCTGAGCCTTGGCCATTGCTTCTCTTGCAGACATGATTCCAAGCTGTTCTCCGTCTGGACCAATTAAGCGTACCTCTTTGTCTCTGATTTGTTCGTTGATCATTAAACTGCTAATTGTTGTGCACCTCCATACCCGATAGATGTTCTGTTAATTTTACTCTCAATTCCCCTTCGCAGGAAATTCCTGCCCCATACCTGATGTCCTCACTACATAAAAAAAGTGCGGACAGAATCCACACTTCTCCTATTACACGCATGAAACCACTTCATGCTTCGCTGTGCAATATGAACCCGAGCCGCATTCAATGTGCGCTGAGGTGAGAGTGTCACTCTGCTTTCTTTTCATCATGTACTGTTAGATGTTATCACGATTTTCCTCTAAAGTCAAGATGTTTTTTTATGTTTTCTTTTTTACTGCTCTGTTTTTTATTGCAGCCCTGCCGTTTCTTTCTGGAAAATCTTTCCAGTTATAAATACCATCATTCTGTCAAACACTAAAAGTGCAGTCAGATGCAAAATAATTTTAGTATCAGGAGGAAAACACTCATGACAATTTTAAAATGTGCTGCAGCTACTTGTCTTTACAATGAAAATCAGCTCTGTTCCAGAGGCGAGATCAATGTGATGGGCGAAAGTGCAAAAAACGCAGAAGAGACATCCTGCGGCAGCTTCCGTGAGAGAAGCCAGAGCGCTGTAAACAGTGCCAAAAACGGATGCGGCTGTGAAAAAATCGAGATTGACTGTAAAGCCCACAACTGTACCTATAATGAAAACTGCAAATGTACTGCCGCTGCGATTGATGTTGACGGAAGCGGTGCAAAGGCTTGCTCTGAAACAAAGTGCGATACGTTTGAATGTAAGTGTTAAAAAGAATGGCGTGGCTTCATAAAAGCCACGCCATAACCATATGCATTATTTATCTGTTTCTCAGGAAATCCGGAATCTGGATGTCCTTTTTCTGAACAGTGCTGGATGGTGCTTTCTGTGTGAACGGTGTAGCGTTCATAGTCGGCATATTAAAGCTAGGCATATTCAGATTTACGCCGCCTGCTGCAGTTGCTGTGGAAGCAGGTCTTTTGTTTGCGAAAACAGAATTGCTTGCTTTATTTCCAAATGGACTTGCTGCCTGTGCATTGTCAGAAAGTCCGGTAGCAATAACTGTGATTCTCGCATAATCTGCAACAGAATCATCATACATAGCACCAAAGATGATATTTGCATCCTCACCTGTAAGCTCCTGTACATAGCTTGCAGCATCGTTTGCATCCATAAGGGAAATATCACCAGAAATATTAATGATAACGTGAGTAGCACCCTTGATGGTAGTCTCAAGCAGCGGAGAAGATACAGCCTGCTGAACAGCTTCCATAGCCTTATCATCACCTCTTGCCTCACCGATACCAATGTGTGCAATTCCCTTATCTGTCATAACTGTCTGTACATCTGCGAAGTCAAGGTTAATAAGAGCTGGCAGATTGATCAGATCTGTGATACCCTGAACTGCCTGCTGCAGGACCTCGTCTGCCTTTCTCAGTGCCTCTGGCATAGTAGTGCGACGATCTACGATCTCCAGCAATTTATCGTTCGGGATAACAATCAGTGTATCAACAGCCTTCTTCAGGTTCTCAATACCTGCAAGTGCATTGTTCATACGTGTCTTTGCCTCAAAACGGAAAGGCTTGGTTACAACACCGACAGTGAGGATACCCATTTCCTTTGCTGCTGCTGCAATAACCGGAGCAGCACCTGTACCGGTTCCACCGCCCATACCACAGGTAACAAATACCATATCTGCGCCTTCAATAATCTGTTTTACTTCTTCAATACTTTCCTCGGCAGCCTTCTGTCCAACCTCTGGCTGAGCTCCTGCACCAAGACCTTTGGTAATCTTCTCACCAATCTGAAGTACAGTTGGAGCTTTGCACAGAGTCAGAGCCTGCTTATCTGTATTAACTCCCACAAACTCAACTCCACCGATGGCCTCTTCCACCATTCTGTTGACAGCATTATTTCCGGCTCCCCCTACTCCGATTACGATAATCTTTGCAGAGGATTCTGCCTCGTTTGACATTATCTCTAACAATGTACTTCCTCCTTTATTTCTACCTGATATCCTATATAATTAATTTCAGTGAATATATACCAAGCTGCATATAGATATATCATATATTTTTTTCTGGAATTAATCAACTACTAATTTCGTTTTTTTTGACTTTTTTCTCGTTTCCGCCCAAAAGGTATGGACAGAACTACTCATAACTGTCCTCTTCGTTCCCATCATCACTGGTATCGTTGGGATTGGGGCCTACATAATTTCCGTCTTTGTCAAGCTGTCCATAGCCGGTGTAGCTGCCATCCTCCATATAACCACCCAGCCAGCTTCCATTTGCAGCAATGCTTTCCTGGGTAGGCTGCTCTCCCACATAATTTCCATTTGCGTCATACTGGCCATCACCCGTGTAGGATCCTGTCTCATCATAGCCTCCGTGCCAGTTTGCAAGGGCATTTTCATAAACGCTGCTGATATCTGTAGTCAGCACATCTGCTTCCGATTCTCCCTCAAAGGTAATGGTCTTGGAATTCTCTGTTACGTTTTCCAGATGAAGAATTCCCTTTTTCCCTTCGAGCTTGGGTAGGATTGCAATGACACGGGTCATCTTATCCTCGAGATTCTCATCCTTTCCCAGCATTACTGTAATATCGCCATATACAAGGGTAATCTGGTAGCTGGTATCAAACTCAATGTGATCCGGCACTGTCTCATTTTTCTGAAAAATAGTTGCCAGAGCCACCGCCGTTGTGAGAATAGTATTTCCCTTGATAGGAAGCTTCTCCCCAAGGACCACATGACTTACCTCGATTCCGTCAAAAAAGGGAATGCTCTCATCACGGGTATGAGAGCATTCAACAAAGATCCCGTTGCGATCAAAGTATATATAGCTGTCCAGGTAGGGAATACAGCCGACTGCCTTTTTCTCCTTTACACTGACACAGATCGTATTCCGGTCCAGCCAGGTAATGTGAAAGCCCTCAATAAAAGGAACATTCTCCACATCCACGCTGGAATGCAGAAGAACTGCAAGAACGGAATTGTCAATTCCCCAGCCCTTAAGGGCCATACTCTTCACTTCCTCATCTGTATACCTGGTAGTCCCCATAATTTCTACCTTTGTCACATGAAAATATGAGAAGAAAAATATAATACCAGCCAGAAGAATGGCCCCTGTAATACCAAATATCTTCTTTTTTTGCTCACTGCTGATCGTGATGTTCTTTTCATTGAATAATTTCATAATCTTGTTATTCCTGTATCCTCTTTACGGATGCCCCAAGCTGATTCAGATCCTGGCAAATATGCTCATACCCACGCTGCACATAGGAATATCCCTGCAAAACCGTGGTTCCTTCTGCTGCCAAAGCCGCCAGGATAAGTGCGGCACCGCCTCTTAACTCCATCGCTTCCACCGGATGTCCAAACAGCCGCTTTTTGCCCTGGATCCTTGCTGTCCTTCCATTGACTGTAATGTCTGCTCCCATCCGCATCAGTTCATTCGCTACTTTATAACGATCCTCAAATATCTGCTCTACAATGCAGCTCTCCCCTGGTATGGTAGCCAGCACCGCCATCATCTGAGACTGTAAATCTGTGGGAAATCCCGGATAAACTCCTGTCTCCAGCAGCTTTACAGGCTTGCAGACGTTTTTTCCGTTGACTATTAGTTTACCACTGTTTCCTTCGTATTGTCCACCTATTTTCCTGTATACTTCAAGAAAGGAAGAAAGCTCATTTTCCGGAGCATTTTCAAGGGTAATCTGACTGCGTGTAGCAGATGCTGCACAAATATAGGTCCCTGCCACGATCCGGTCAGGTGGAACCTGCATTTCTCCGGCCTCCAGCTTCTTTACCCCTTGAATTATAATCTCATCTGTTCCCTGGCCTTTTATCTTTGCCCCCATAGAACACAAATACCTGCAAAGCCACACAATCTCAGGCTCGCAGGCACAATTTTCCAAAACTGTCTCTCCTTTGGCCAATACTGCTCCCAAAATTCCCTGCTCCGTAGCTCCAACACTTCTTTTTGGAAACAGGATTTTCGCTCCTTTTGGCCTTTCGCAGGCAGCTCGGATGATTCCATCCGTTTCCTGGATTCTGGCTCCCAGCCCTCTTAGCACAAATACATGAAGATCCACAGGACGTTTTCCGATAACACAGCCTCCAGGATAACCCAGACAGCCTTTTTGGCTTCTTCCAAGCAATGCACCAAGAAGAATCACCGAAGAACGCATACGGCTGGTATAGGTAACCGGAATCTCTGTTTTATCTGCCTTCGTACAGTCCATATAAAGATCCTGTTTTTCCCACCAGGTCACAGCCCCCAGGCTTTCCAGGATTTTTTCCATGCAAAATACATCTGCAATTTTCGGACATCCTCTGAGCACACTTGTTCCTCTGTGCAATAGTGATGCTGCCATCATAGGCAATGCAGCATTTTTGGATCCCTGTATGGCAACATTTCCCCTCAGCTTACGTCCCCCTTCAATGTAAACCCGGTCATCCAAGCCATTCACTCCTAAAGGGCCTCTTACCTTCTATTTTATGCTCTGCCCGCTATTTGGTGATAAAATCTTTTTATCGCTTACATTCAGAGCCAGACCCATTTCTCCCAGAAGGAACATCACAGAGGTCCCTCCGTAGCTGACGAAAGGAAGGGTAATTCCTGTGTTTGGAATGGTATTTGTTACTACTGCAATATTTAAAATCACCTGGATTGCCATATGGCTCATAATTCCTGCACAGATCAAGGTACCCTCCAGGCTCTTGCAGTTAAGGGCATTTACGCATAATCTCCACAAAAGAAGACCAAATAACAGAATGAGGAATATTGCGCCTGTCAGCCCCAGTTCTTCACAGATGATGGAAAAGATCATATCGTTCTGAGCCTCCGGCACAAATCCCAGCTTCTGCAGGCTGCTTCCCAGTCCTCTTCCGAACAGGCCGCCACTTCCGATTGCGTATAAGCCCTGAATAGTCTGGAATCCCTTCTCATATTTTTCCGGGTTTCTCCAGATAGCCAGTCTTTCCAGGCGATAGCTTTCTGCCGCCAAAAACACAGTAATCACTACTATGCCAGCCCCTCCAAGAAAAAGGAAGCGGGCGTAGCCGGGATCTGAAACAAAAATCACGATCACGCCTATTCCAAGTATAATGATCGCTGTACTCAGATTATTGGAACCAACCAGTGCAACAATGGGGATTAAAGTCATCATCGTTCTACACATAAAACCAAATCCCGCCGTTTTCTTTTTGCTTTTCTCTATCTGCCAGGTGAGAAACAGGATTACTGCAACCTTTGAAAATTCTGAGGGCTGAAAGGATAATGGGCCAAGGTTCAGCCACCGTCTGGAGCCATTGATTTCCTGCCCCACAAACAAAACAGCTGTGGAAAGAACCATAGATAAAAGGTAAGCTGCCGGGGCAAGCCGCACCCAGAAGCGATAGTCTGTTTCAGAAATAAGATACATACTCATAAGTCCCAGCGCTGTCGCAAACAGCTGCTTCTTAAAATAATAAGCAGAATCTCCGAAGCGTACTCTGCCATTGTATGCACTGGCGGAAAACAGCATGAACAAGCCAAATACCGACAGAAGCAGTACCAGTATCAGCAGCAGGATATCAATCTTTTTCTTTTTCCCGGTTATCATCAGCTGTGTACTCCTGAAAATCTGCCTCATCTCAGTATATGAGATGCTGAAAATGATTATGTCTGGACATCTTCTCAAAACAGATGCCCCTAACTTTTATTTGCAAAAAGAAAACCGGAGACATCTTTGTCCCCGGTCCTCTCCTGCCACTTATTACAGATTTCTCACATATTCCTTAAACATTTCACCACGCTGCTCATAGTTGTCAAACTGTCCCCAGCTTGCACAGGCAGGAGATAAGAGAACTGCATCTCCCGGATTTGCCTTTGCTGCACAAACAGAAACCGCTTCCTTTAAATCCTCGCAAAGGATAATATCGTGGAATCCATTTTTCTCTGCTGCATCCTTAATTTTCTCTCTGGTCTGTCCAATGAGAACCAGATATCTGACTTTCCCGTCAAATGCCTGGATCCACTCATCATAGCTGGATTCCTTGTCATATCCGCCTCCGATCAGAAGCGTAGGACGGTTCATTGCCTGAATGCCCTTAATAGCCGCATCTGGATTGGTTCCCTTAGAATCGTTGTAATAAGCAACTCCGTTTTTCTCAGTTACATACTCAATTCTGTGCTCCACTGCCGTAAACTCACAGATGCTCTTACGGATGCTGTCCATATCAACACCCGCATAATAAGCCATGGCAACCGCTGCCATTACATTCTCAAAGTTGTGAACACCAAGAAGCTTCAGTTCACCTGTCTTTACAACTGGGATTTTCTCTTTTCCGGTACGAAGGATAATCTCATCACCTTCCAGGAAAATTCCCTCTTCCAGTCTGCGGGCACTTGAAAAATAAACCACCTTCGGCACGATATGTTTGCCAAACTCTCTTAATACCTCATCCTCATAGTTCAGCACACATACGTCATCCGTGCTCTGATTGCTTGTGATCAGTTCCTTCACACGGATGTACTCTTCCATGGTATGATGACGGTTCAGATGATCCTCTGTAATGTTCAGGATCGCACTGACCTTCGGTGCAAATTTCTCGATGGTTTCCAGCTGGAAGCTGCTGATTTCTGCCACAGTAATGGTATCATCTGTCATTTCCAGAGCCTTGGATGTATACGGTGTTCCAATATTTCCTACTACAAATACAGATGGACGGGCATCCTTCATGATCTTTCCAAGGAGAGCTGTTGTAGTTGTTTTTCCATTTGTTCCGGTAATTGCAAGAACTTCTCCCTTTCCGGCGCGATAAGCAAGTTCTACTTCTCCCCATACCGGAAGTCCTCTCTCATAAAAGCTTTTCACAACAGGAAGATCTGTAGGAACTCCAGGGCTTAATACCACGAGATCCAGTGAAGCCACTACTTCTTCCGGAAGCTCTCCGGCATAAACCAAAAGCTCATACTTTCCACTTGTTTTATGTATCACACTTTCTTTATCCAGATCTGCCTTTCCGTCATAGATAACCGGGATGGCACCTACAGCGCCAAGAAGATCCGCTGCACCGATACCACTTTTTCCAGCTCCGAAAACCAGAACCTTTTTTCCTTTTAATTCCATGATAAAGTTTCCTCCTTAATGCCTTACAGCGCCAGAAGTCCGACCAGACACATAACTGCAGTTACAATCGAGAAGACTGCTACTACACGGGCCTCTGACCATCCGCAAAGTTCAAAATGATGATGAATAGGCGCCATTTTGAAAATACGCTTGCCATGGGTAGCTTTAAAATAAGTTACCTGAATCATAACAGACAGTACTTCCACAAGGTAGATCAGCCCAACGATAAGAATAAACAGCGGCATCTGCATCACATAGGCAACGCCAGCAACAAAACCGCCAAGAGCAAGGGAACCGGTATCTCCCATGAATACGCTGGCAGGATATACATTGTACAGCAAAAATCCCATCAGACCACCTACAACCGCACAGGTCACAGGCTCAATGCCGGACTGTGTACCGATAGATACAACTGTAAAAAATACGGCAACGATCAGGGTAACGCTTGTAGCAAGACCATCTACGCCGTCTGTAAAGTTAACGCCATTTACCGTTCCGATCACGGCAAAGAACAGGACCGGAACTGCCAGCCATCCCAGATTCAGGTAATGTCCGCCCCAGAAGGGGATACGCATTGTCAGGGATACATCTGTATATTTCAGCAGATAAAAGGTAAAAATACCAGTCACTACCACCTGAAGCAAAAATTTCTGCCATGCCAGAAGTCCGTCTGAACGGCGCAGGACAACCTTCAGATAATCATCCAGAAATCCGATCAGGCCAAAGCCCAATGTCAGAAACAGCACTGGAATGATCTTAGGATAGTCTTTTACATAAAACAAGGAAGTAATAATCGTGGATATCAGAAAGATCACACCACCCATAGTAGGAGTGCCGGCTTTCTTCAGATGAGACTGTACGCCTTCCGTCCTCTCAGTCTGTCCCATTTTCAGCTTTCTGAGAAACGGGATGATAACAGGTCCTAACACAGCACTGATTGCAAAAGAAATCAATACAGGGATCACAATATGAAATTCCATTCTCACACCTCTTTAACTCTTTCGTTTTTTCATTTTTAAAACAACTTATAGTATAAAGCTTTTCCTTCTATTAATCAACCCATAGCTGATTGTTTTTCCCGGACAATATACTTTCAAAAATACTTTTTATCACAGGCGCAGCTATGGTTCCGCCATAATAAACACCCTGTGGGTCATGGATGACACACAGCCCCAGTACCTGAGGATCATCAGCAGGCATAAATCCCAGGAAAGAAGAAATATAGCGGTTTGCGCTTCTTGGAAGTGTCTGGGAGGTTGCCGTTTTTCCTCCTACCGAAACCCCTTCTATCCGGGCGTTTCTTCCAGATCCCTCTGATACCACACTTTCCAATATGGTGCGTACTGTCTGCGATGTCGTTTCTGACAAGACTCCCTCTTCTGTTAGATATTCCAGCTTTCTTGCGCTGGTACCGTCAGCAGACAGTACTGTCACCCCAAAATGAGGTGTGATCCTCCTGCCTCCATTGATGATAGAGCTGACCGTAGTGGCCAGCTGAATGGGTGTAATCTGAAAAGACTGCCCAAATGCAACGGTCGCCAGCTCCACATTTCCCATATTCTCCATTTTATGCATGATGGTACCCGCTTCTCCCGGAAGATCTGCTCCTGTCTTTTTCAGAAGCCCAAATTGTTCAAAATAATGATAATAATTTTCCGTTCCGAGGCGAAGCCCCACCTCTATGAAAACGGGGTTGCAGGAATTTTGGGCTCCTTCTATGAAATTCTGGGAGCCATGCCCTGTTCTTCTGGCACAATGTATTCTCCGGTCATCCACAATCTTGTAGCCAGGACAGTAAAAGCGATCGTTTACCGTCACCACTCCAGCCTCCAGCCCTGCAGCCATGGTAATAATCTTAAAGGTCGAACCAGGCTCATAGGTATCGTTCAGGCAGGGATTTCTCCACATCTGGTTTAAAAGATCCTGTTTTTCCTTCTCACTCATGCTGCTGGTATCTACAGCTGTATTTAAAGCAAAAGGATCATTAAGGTCAAATTCCGGCACATTTACGCAGGCATAGATTTCTCCATTCTGAGGGTTCATAAGCAGTATGGAAACTCTTGCAGCCTGTTTTTCCTCCATCACTTTAAGGGCTGCCTGCTGTGCGTACTGCTGAATGTCCACATCCAGGCTGAGTTTCAGGCTTTCCCCAGGCTCCGGCTCCTTTTTGCTCTCTCCGATCTGGTCGATCTCAACTCCTCTTGCATCTGTAGTAGTAAGGATTTTTCCTGATTTTCCCTTTAAAATCTCCTCATATTTTACTTCCAGTCCAATAATGCCCTGGTTATCTCCCCCTGTAAAACCAAGCACCTTAGATGCAAGTGAGCCATAAGGATAATAGCGTTTGTAATCTTCATCTACTTTCACACCGTCAAGGCCATATCCCCGGACCTTATCTCCTGTTTGTTTTTCCACATTTGTCTTAATTCTCTCAATAGAAGAAATTTTTTCCACTCTTTTTCGGACCTTTTCTTCTTCCATTCCAAGCTCCTGAGACAAAATCTTTATCACTTTTTCTGGCTCCCTGATCTGGCTGTGTACCACGGAAATGGTGCAAACAGTCTTGTTATCAGCCAGAACTCGCCCCTTGGCATCTAATATTAATCCTCTTGCAGCCTTAATCTCCCTTTCCCTTTCGTGAAGATCCTGAGCCTTTTGATAGTAGTAGTCAGACTGAAATCCCATAAGAAAGATCAGCCTGCCGCCCAGGCCAAGGAGCAAAACTGCACACATCAAAAATACAAGCCAGATTTTTTTCCGATGAAAGGTCATGGTTTTCTTCATAAAAAATCCCCCACAGAAACTGTCATACTCTAATATATGACCCGCTTCTGTGAGGGTATGTCTGTCAGTCAAGACCCGCTTCTTCGTTTGTCAGGCCCTCACTCTCCATATCATTGTCCTGAATAGGATCTGTGTTGTCCTCCGGAGGCCCCGGAACACTGGTATCGGAAATTCCCTCCGGAAGAGTTCCGGCAGCGGAGCCTGTATAATTTTCTCCGGCACTATCCAGATTTGTGGATTTTATATACTCTCCATTTTCATTCATTTGATAGCTTCCATCACTGTTCAGCAGATAACCATTTTCATCTACACGGTTTCCATCCCAGTCAATGAGATTTCCCTCACCATCTACCAAATTTCCATTTTCATCAATCTGGCTGTCAGATACGCTGGTTACATGGCCGTTAAAGTTCTCCCACAGCTCAGTTTCCGGAATTGTTCCATCTGCTGATTCATCTGGCTGAATATTCATATAAGGCAGAAGCTCGGAAAGGATTGCCTGTGCCACATACTGTGCATAAGTACTGCTTGCCTGATCTTCCACATCTGGCTCATCGATTACCACATAGATCAAAACCTGAGGCTCTTCAACTGGTGCAAAGCCAATAAAGGAAACTACATATTTTCCGTTTCCTCGAGGAAATTTCTCTGCCGTTCCCGTTTTTCCGCCTGAACTGTAGCCCTGTACTTTGGATGTCATACTGGTACCTTGCTGTACGCTGGCCTGCATATAACTGCGTATATCAGCTGATATACTGGAGGAAATGGTCTGCTTCTGGAGAATCGGGCTGATAGTTTTCACGGTTGCTCCATCTGCATCCTTAATCTTTGTTACAAGATGCGGCTGATAATAATATCCTCCATTGATCACAGAGCACATGGCATTAATTTCCTGTATCATGGTACAGCTGAATCCCTGCCCGAAAGCAGAGCAGGCAAGCTCTGTTTCTTTCATAGTTTCAATGGTATGCATAATACCGTAGCCTTCGTTAGGCAGATCGATTCCGGTTCTGCTGCCGAAGTTAAAGGTGCTCTGTGCCTTCAGAAAATTCTCTGCCCCCATTTTCGCACCAATCTGCATCATGGCATCGTTGCAGGAATTGGCGATAACTTCTGCCAGAGTTTCTGTTCCATGTCCGTAAATATTGGCACACTTAATAGTAGTCATATTTCCAGGAACACCAAAATTCTGATAGCCATCGCAGTAAAAGGTATCTGTAGTGGAAATTTTCCCCTGTTCCAGTGCTGCAGCCATGACAATAGGCTTCACAACAGAACCTGGTTCATAGATGTCAGTAACACAGAAATTGTTCCACATAGCGCTTAACGCATCCATCATTTCTGTGTCATCCATGGCCTTTATCTCTTCCTGGGAATAAAGAGAAGCCAGGTCACGGGGATTGTTCAGATCATAACGGTCTCCGCCATCCATGGAAATAATCTCTCCGTTGGAAGGATTTTCCACAATAACACCTATGTTCTTGGCACCTGTAGATTCCTTAAAGGCTGTGACCCATTTTTCCACAATCTGCTGGGCACCAAGATCCAGACTTAATTCCACGCTGTTTCCATCTATTGCTTCAATGATCGTCTGCTCTACATTGGAATCCTCATTGAAATAGCCGTACTGTCTGCCGTCTGTTCCGGTAAGAGTGCTATTGTAATAGCCTTCAATCCCATAGTCAGCAGTATCTCTGGAAAAAGTAAATCCAAGGGTGTCGCAGGCAAGCTCATTGTATGGATAAACTCTCAGGTAGTCCTCCTCGAACCACACCCCCTGCACATTATTCCGCTCCTGGATCTCTTTTGGGGTCATATCTGTATCTTCCGGAATGGTGCAATAATCCTCGAATGCCTTCTTGTCATCCATGGACAGCTGCTTTTTCACAATCTGGTACTGGCTCTCCTTAGTAGATTCTGCAGTAAGCCTGGTGCGGATATCTCCCTCATCCAGCCCCAGAACCTCTGTTAGAGCTTTCACTGTGGGCTCAATATAATCTTCATCGGAATTTACAGCCTTACAGTCCAGAATCACATTGTAAACCTTGTTGCTCATGGCAAGGATGTTTCCGTTTTTGTCATAGATGCTGCCTCGTTTCGCAGCAATGGTACGATTTTCGTAGCGCTGCTGTGCCTGGCTTAACACCTGCTTTTTGTATTTTTCTCCACTGTTTAGATTAATGCTGGTAATATAACCCAATAAAATGACTAAAGCTCCCAATACGCATAAAAACAGTATTGACAGCTTATTTTTCATAATATGATTTATCTTTCGTATGGGTTTTCTCTTGTTCTTTTTCCTTGTTGTACTCAATCAAACACCTGCCTTATCGCCATTACTTCTCGGTGACATTCTGATACTGCCTTACATAGCTGCCGCCTTCTGTTGTATACGTCTCTGTCTGCTGATTGGTAGGATATCGCATTCCCAGCCTGCCAATGGCAATCTTCCGGATCCTCTCCAAATCTATATTGGAAGCAACCTGGCTTTCATAAGCATCATTGTCTTCTTTCAGCTCTGCCAGTTCTGATTCCAACGATGCAATCTGGCTTCTCTTACTGGTACACTCTGTTTTCAATCTAAGATAATTGATACTGCTAAAAACGATTACAACACCAAGAACAGCAAGAAAAACAGCAAAATTCCGGTTCATGCTGTTTGCCTTTGCTCTGTTTCGCTGTACTTCCTTGCTGGGTGCTCTTCTCTGACGAATCACTTCCTGCTCTGTTTTCAGTTGTGGTTTTGCCTTTTTCCTTCGTGCTGAACGCTCCGGCTGACGGTATTCCCGCGGTTCAGGGATTTCCTGAACCTTTCTGACAGTGTTTCCATCAACATACACGTTTTCCGGACGTCTTTTTCTGGCCGTAGTATGTCTGCCTGTATTCGTCATCTTTTACCCTTCTTTATATTCCCGCTGGAAAATTCTAAGTTTTGCACTCTTAGAGCGTGGGTTTTTTTCCATTTCTTCATCACTTGGAAGGATTGGCTTCCTGGTGATGACTCTCCCCTTGGATTTCTTCCCACATACACATACCGGAAAGTCCGGAGGACAAGTACATGGATTTTCATTCTTCCGGAAAATCGTTTTCACGATTCTGTCCTCCAGAGAATGGAAAGTAATGATACAAAGCCTGCCTCCATCATCCAGCAGGTCTATCATTCCATCAAGAGAATCCCTAAGTACATCCAGTTCCTTATTCAGCTCAATACGAATTGCCTGAAAAGTACGTTTGGCCGGATGTCCGCCTGTTGCCTGTATTTTCATGGGAATGGCTTCCCTTATCACCTGTGTAAGCTGTCCGGTTGTAGTAATGGGCGCTTTCTTTCTGGCGGCAACAATGTGCTTCGCTATGTTCTTTGCAAATTTATCTTCACCGTAATCGCGGATAATGCGATACAGCTCCATTTCTTCATATCCGTTTATGATGTCACTTGCGGTCTGCGTCTGTCTCTGATCCATGCGCATATCAAGAGGTGCATCTACTCTGTAGGTAAAACCTCTTTCTTCGTTATCCAGCTGATAAGAAGATACACCCAGATCCAGGACGATCCCATCTACCTTGTGAATATTCCGAGCTGCCAGCTCCTGTACCATGTAACAATAATTGCTGCGAATGATAGTCGCCTGGTCAAAGGCGGCAAGCCGTTCACTCGCAGCAATTATCGCATCCTGGTCTTGATCTATTCCAATAAATCTCCCCTTGGCAGAAAGTCTCCTGCATACCTCTATGGCATGTCCCGCACCACCTAAAGTGCCATCCACGTAGATTCCATCCGGCTTCACCTGAAGGCCATCGACAGTCTCATCCAGTAATACAGATTTGTGTTTAAATTCCATTTCCGTCTCCTGTTGGATTTCTGCTTATTAAGTGTTCAGATGATGATACCCATTTCCTCCATGCTGGCGGCAATGGCGTCCATATCATCATAATTGCAGTTCTCGCTCCACTTTTCCTTGCTCCAGACTTCAACTCTGTTCAGATTACCTGTCAGAACCACATCTTTCTCCAGACCAGCGAACTCACGTAACGTTTGTGGTACGAGAATCCTCCCCTGCTTATCCAGTTCACATGCGGTGGCACCTGCCACAAAGAATCGTGAAAAGGTTCTTGCATTTTTGTTTGTAAGTGGTAATGCTCTGAGCTTTTCTTCAAAGGCTTCCCATTCATCCATAGGATAAATAAAAAGACAACCATCTAGTCCCTTGGTCAGAACAAATTCATTTCCCAAAGGCTCCCGAAATTTAACCGGAATGATCAGACGCCCCTTCGCATCGATCGTATGATTGTACTCACCCATGAACATAGAACTCACCTACTCTCGTGAAATGTGAGTCTCCCCTTCACATTCCATGATTGGAAGCAGCTGGAAGTTCTGCCACTTCGTCTCCCTTTGCCTCCACTTTTCTCCACTTCCTACCACTTATGCGTTTATTCTAACCCATTTGCCCTGAAAATACAAGTAGGAATTTATGAATTATTTTACATAATTCTGTAACAAAAGCCTTATAGGCATAACAAAAGAACACCTCTTTTTGAGTTATTTTCTCATCAAAGAGGTGTTCTTTTTTATTTTGCATTTACTATTTTTTGATAGTTGGACAATAGCCTGTCAATTTTTCGGCTCATCGGCAGGTTTCTTTGCAAATCTTCTCGGCTGGCTATACAGCCATTCATCTTCCTTTGCAATCTGCGGATGTAGTACAGAAGTGCCCGCTTCTTCAGCGGTAAAAAGAGATTCTTCTGTATTTTCCTCCTTTTCTT
>ERZ1035006.1389-NODE-1389-length-16090-cov-21.222638_pt1 | contig 16090 bp, 12 predicted proteins | sample MGYA00520694_ERZ1035006 | MGnify/ENA primary metagenome ERZ1035006 (study PRJEB33766, sample SAMN09781746) | gut metagenome | biome: gut microbiome | host: Homo sapiens | place: Madagascar | study: EMG produced TPA metagenomics assembly of the PRJNA485056 data... | reverse complement strand
TTGCGGCGCCAGCATTGTAGCTCACTTTGCTCGCAAAGTGAGGGCCACGAACACGTAGCGAAAATGCCATAAGTCCGCTTTATACCCGCTCCTTTGCGATGTGTTTGCCATAAAATTCGTCCCCCTCACTTTGCGAGCAAAGTGAGCTACAGTGCTTCGCCTCAGGGCTCTGCCCAATGTCCGCGCATCGCCCCTTGCGCTGCCGCCAACCAACAAGCATCTTAGCCCAAAAACCGCGTAGAAACATCCTTGGATTTTCTTCGGGCCTTCCGCCATTACTTTTTCTTCTACAAACTTAGCGATTTTATCCGATTCCCAAGGCAGCCTCGCCTCATTTTCTCCCCGTCCATAAGAAAAAGTCATCTACTCGCGGCCGCAATTCGTGCTGCTCGCGGCCGCGAGTAGCGCTACCTTCGGCCGCGCGTAGCATTACCTTCGGCCGCGAGTAGATAACATACCAATATTCTCGGGAAAACCTCCCGCGGTCTCTCTTCAGCCGTCCTTCCTTCTGTCCGCTCCTCGTCGCTCTTTCCATGTCGTCCCGCTTTTTGCCCATTATCTGAAAAATCATGCCATTTAACAAAAAAGTAACATGTAAATTTGTTTGTTGAGAAATATGTTGCTATCTTTGGGACGAAAATGCGGAGGCATTCACGTTGTTGAAGCGAGAAAACGTATTTAACGATGTGTGAATGAATGAGTTGCATGTTAGTCTTAGTCTCAGAACTCTCATTAAACGAGCTGAGCTGCGTGTGGCAAATTCTTGAAATAATTAAATAGATGGTTCCTGATGTTAAGTCTCTGAAGTTGTCTTGCAAAGTGAATGTGGCATAGAGAAAACGGACTTGCAGTTTCGGTAGCATATTTTCATGGATATGGTTGCCGATCTGACAAAAAGATGTTTTTCGCATGAATGTTGCATCACATTGCAATAAGACAATGGAAGTAAGTGCTTTTCCTCAACCTCTAGTGAGACGGGATGTAACCCTGTTGCTGGCCGCTCCATAATAAAGCGTGGACGGTTCTTCTGCATCAAGATGGCGGAATATGTTTGCAACAATGTTTCATTTTTTGTTTCGTTCGTCCATTTGCCCTTTCGGGCGTTTGGCACAACGCCATAATTATGTTATGCATTGGGGGATGTATGCTGCAAGACCAGCAGACGCGCCGACGGCAAGTCTGCGTTGATGCTCCATGACGGGGCGGAGATGCAAGACGGGCGCTTTCGTCATCCTATATATAATAGGAGTGTGCTGATGTTGCGCAGCCGTTATGGAAAAGAAAATGATTTGGAGTTGGGCATGCATTGCCTCGCTCTGAAACTTAACATAATCAAATCTATAAATTATTTATTCACTAATTGTTTAATTCAAATTCTCATCTCACAATGAAGAAAATTTACAATTTTCTTGCTTTGATGCTGCTCTTTGTGGCAGGATCATTGTCAGCAGTTGCTGCTGAACGCGATTGGACCGTGTGGGACGTTGCAGAAAACCAGATTGAGACGCCGCAGAACGGTATGTTCGTGGTGCTTCAGCAGGGCGGCAACAAGGCTGGCTGGTCAAGCAATGGCTATCTGAATCCCTCTGGTTCCTTCAAGGCAGCCGTTGATGCTACCTGTGTTTACGAACTCGTAAAGGTTGGCGAAGACGCGCAGGGCGATAACGTATTCGTTCTGAAAAACATCTCCAACAAGCAGTACATGTACTCTGGTGGTCACACATTGTCTTATGGCGAAGCTTTCCAGTGTACCATTTTGAAGGGTGAGGCTGGTACGACCGACCTTCGCCGTTTGATTGATGGTAACGAAAAGCAGCCAGATTCAGAAGGTAACGACTGGGTGCTCGCAGGCAAGTTGCCAGAAAATGGTGAAAAACCTAATTACCTCTGCTATTGGGGCTGCCCAGCTTACTCGACTTACAGCGACACCAACAACTGGCGAATCTATGAAGCCACTTCTCGTCAGCCGAGCGCTGATGACAAATTGGAGACCGTCTACAACGAAGTCTTCAAGAATGGTTTCTCTGATCTCGAATTTGCTGTAGGCGATCAGCCGGGTAACATCTCTCAGGATCTCCACGGCAAGCTCGAAGCTGCTTACAATGCAGCCAACGACGCTATGGGCAATGACGCTGTTTCTGCGGAAGCCAAGGAAAAGATCGTTCAGGACATTCTTGATTGTCAAGAAGCATTGGCCAACGGTGGTCGCATCATGCTCGTTCCTGGTAAGTACTACATGTTCATCAGCCAGCGTTCACAAGACGGTATGTTTGATACGGGTGGCTCTATGAAGTGTACGAAGGACAAAGTCGCTGTCGACGTTCCTCCAACCCTCAACGATGCCAAATACTTGTGGACTGTTGAAGATGCAGGTAATGGTCAGTACTACATCAAGAACTTTGCAACCGGTCGTTATGCCGGCAAGCAGGGTAGCACTTCTTCTACGTTCCCAACCGTTGAAGGCGCAACTGTTAAGTGCAACGTTGCTTTCAACCCGAACGGCGAAGCTGCTGGTTTGATGTTCAACATCACTGACGAAGATGGCAATATGTGGCACTGTGATGGCGGTATGAATGTCGTTCGTTGGCAGTCGAAGAACGGACTGGGTTGCTTGTTCGCAATCAAGGAAGTTCCTGCTGACGTTGCAGACCAACTCACCGCTGTTGTTGAAAAGGCCCGCTTCATGAAGAAGTATCACGCTTTGGTTGATGAGGCTAAGTCTACTTCAGAGAAGTATAAGCTTAATTCTGACGTAACTTTCGACGACAAGTATGCTTCTGCAGGTCTTGTCTCTTCTTTCGAAAAGTGCAACGCAACTGAACCTTCTGAAGGTAAGGAAGCTTATGCATTCGATGGCAAGCTCGGTACTTACTACCACACTCTGTGGTCAAGTAATGTGGACGGTGAATACCACTGGGCACAGGTGAACCTCGGCGACGAGCCAATCCAGAAGCTCTTCCTCAAGTTCTCTCAGCGCCACAACAACCGTAGAGGTAACCCGAGCCGCATCGCTCTCGTTGCACAGGCTGACGGCGACGATCCTGAAGGAGCATGGACAGATACTTTGTTCAAGGACACTGTTATCTACCAGTATGCCACTAACTTCCCTAATGGTACCATCGACAGCACTACGACTGTAATGCGTATCGATTTGGGTAAGCCGGTTCAGCACCTCCGTTTCGTGGGTCTCCAGACTAAGGCCAACCAGCTCCACGGCCTCGGCCCATGCTGGCACGTATCAGAATTGCGCTTCTACAAGGACGGTGGTGACAACCCACGTTACAACATGATTCCTGAAGAAGTACGCCAGAAGTTGGCTGACGCCATCGCCAACGCTGAAAAGCTCGCTTCAGACAGCTCTGCAACTCAGGCTGACTATGAAGCATTGGAAGCTGTTATCAAGGAATTCAACGATGCATATCCTGATGACACTGAACTTCTCGATCTCTTGAAGGATGCTAAGGCTCAGGCTGAAGCTGAAGGCATGGTGGGCACAGCATGGGGTTACTTCCCAGCAGATGCTCAGAGCGGCTTGAAGACAACGGTTGACAATGTTTCTTCTTATGTTGAAGCTAACTCTCCGTTGAGCCTCACTGCCATCGCAGACCAGTTGAAGGCGCTCCGCAGCGCAATCAGCACGTTCAACAGCAAGTTGATCGTTCCTGAAGACGGCGCAATCGTTCGCATTAAGAGCGTAAGCCAGAATCAAAACGGCGACCAGAACGGTCAGTATGGTAACATCGTATATGCTCGCAACGCCGACACTGTTGCCAACGTTTACTGGGGCTATAAGGACGACGAAAACCAGAGCACTCGTTTGAACGCTGTATGGCAGCTCAGAAAGCAGGCCGACGGTTCATTCGTTATCAAGAACTTGGCAACTGGTCTCAACATCGCCAACTTGTATGACGGCGTTGAAGACAAGGACGAAGTGGAACTCTCACAGCGTTTGAGCTCAACTAAGGAAGATTCTAAGTTCACCCTCGTTTCTGGTAAGCTTCCTGGCGTATTCAACATCCAGTTTGTTGAAGGCCGCTACATGAACGCTGATCCAAGCCACAACGTGGTTAACTGGAGCGGCAGCGATGCAAGCTCTTTGTTCGTGTTCGACGAAGTTTCTTCTGATGTCGTTGCCGACGGTATGACTTACAATGTCAAGGCCAATGCTTATCAGATTGTTACGATGCCGTTCGACATCCAGTATGTAGAACCAGCTCCTTACAAACTCCTCGGACAGAAGGACGGTAAGGCTCAGCTCCAGCTCTACTCTGAGTCTGAAATCATCCCGGCTGGTACTCCGTTCATCGTTAAGACTGACGAAGATATCAACTATCTCCAAATCGGTATCCAGGCTGCTGATGCCAGCGAGCTCGCTAACGGTACTTACGTTTACGACCACATCAACCAGAATGGTATGGTGGGTACTTTGAACAAGCTGACTGTTAATGCTGGCCTCGGTTTGCTCCTCGACGGTGTGATCAAGAACTCTGTTGACAACACTACTGTTGAAGCCAGCACTGGTTACTTCGTTGAAATCCCTGAAACGACTGAAGATGGAGACGTTGCTCTCAACATCGAAGATGTTATCAACGGTATCAACAACGCAGTGGTTTCTAACGCTAAGGGTGGTGCCATCTACACTATCTCTGGTGTGAAGGTTCGCGCTAACTCAACTGTAGGTCTTCCTAAGGGTCTCTACATCGTTAACGGTAAGAAGGTTTACGTAAAGTAATCACTCTCTGAATGTTAATGCATTTTCAATAAAAAGGGCGCTCCGCATTCGCGGGGCGCCTTTTTTGTTTTCTGGGCCGCCGTGGCCTTCGGCGGCATTTTGCTTCTTTTTCGTGCCGCTTGGCCCTATAAAATCCCTTTCAGAATTGTGGATGTGAAAAGCAAATTGTAACTTTGTCTCGAAATTGAAAAACCTGAACCAGACAGGGTAGTTAAGTAGGGTTTCAAAATAGGAATATTAACGTTTTATAGAGAGGCGCCGCTGCCCCTGAAAGGGGCTCATATTCCAGGATAGGGGCTTGCCCCTATCTCTCGCCGCAGCTCATCGATTCTCGCTTCTGCCCCTGTAAGGGGCGCATATCGTTGGCGGGGCTTGCCCCGCAATAAGATTCGAGATATGAGCCCCTTACAGGGGCGAGGTTCATAAATCGGCATCAAGAGGTAGGGGCAAGCCCCTACCCTAAATATAAGCCCCTTTCAGGGGCGCTGGCGCCTTTCTATCAAGCTTGGTCTCTCTGTATTTCCCCCCGCCCACAGTCTGATTCCCTAAACCGCCCCTGGCGTGAATGCACGTCGGAGGCCTTCTTATCACAACTTTTTATGTATGCAATTATCTTAAATGCAGTCGCCGTCGTTGTCGGCAGCGCTGTTGGTGCTTTGGCGCGTAAGGGAATACGCGAGAAATACATCACCGTTCTCAACACCGCCATGGGCCTTGCCGCCATTGTCCTCGGCGTCAATGTGGCCATGGAACACATGATCAAAAGCCACTATCCCGTTCTCTTCATCTTCTGCCTGGCCATCGGTGGGCTCATCGGCACTTTCTTGAAGCTCGACCAGCACTTGGAGCGTGCCACGCGCCGCGTTTCCGGCGGTTCCAACCTCGCAGAAGGCATCACCACGGGTGTCTTGTTCTGCTGCGTCGGAACGCTCTCGATGATGGGCCCCGTGCTGAGTGCCCTCTTCAACGACAACACCTATCTCATGACGGCCGCCACGCTCAACCTCGTGACAATGGTTGTCGTGGCCTCCAGCTATGGTTTCGGCACCGCCATCACGGCCTTCTTCGTCTTTGCTTGGCAGGCCAGCATCTATGGCATTGCAAAAGTTTCTGCCTCCTTCATCTCTGAAGAACTCATCGCGGAGGTCAGCATCGTCGGAGGCGTTTTGATTGCCGCCGCTGGCCTCGGCGTGCTCAACATCAAGGATTGCAAAACCATCAATCTGCTGCCCGCCCTCTTCATCCCCATGCTCTTCTTCCTTGTCAAGGGATTGCTGGGCCTTTGATGGACGGCCGCAACGGGCAGTCTGATGATGTAGCGTAAAATTTGGAAGCGGAAAAAGTATGGAAGCAGTCAACTATAGTTATAAAAGAATCCTCGCCATTGCGTTGCCCATTCTCGTTAGTGTGTTGATGGAGCAGCTCGTCGGCATGACCGACACGGCCTATCTCGGACGTGTTGGGGAGGTGGAATTGGGAGCCGCAGCTCTCGGCGGTATCGCCTATATCGTGGTGTTTATGCTCGGCCTCGGTTTCAGCATCGGTGTGCAAATTATCATCGGCCGCCGCAACGGAGAGGGCGCTTATACATCCATCGGCAGTGTGTTCTATCACGGCCTCTTCTTCTTGCTCTTCCTTTCCCTCGTCTTGGTGGCGTTCGTCTTTTTCTTTGGCGACCGCTTGATGGACAGTCTCATCAGCTCTCCCGAAATCGCCAGCGCCTCAGATGTCTACCTGACGTGGCGCATGGCGGGCATCCCCTTTGCCTTCATCACCCTCGTTTTCCGCGCCTTTTATATCGGCACCACCAACACCCGCACGCTCACGCTCAACTCCCTCGTCATGGTGTTGAGCAACGTCGTCTTCAACTATGTCTTGATCTTCGGCAAATTCGGTTTCCCGGCTCTGGGCATACAAGGTGCGGCCATCGGCTCGGCCTTGGCGGAAATCGTTTCCTTCCTCTTCTTCCTCGTCTATACCTCGCGGCGCATCGACTGCGCAAAATATGCCCTCAATGCCATGCCGCGTTTCCGCATTGGCATTCTGAAAAATGTGTTCGATTTGAGTGTGTGGATAATGATACAGAATTTCCTGTCGCTCGGCACGTGGTTTATCTTCTTTCTGGCCATCGAGCATCTCGGACAGCATGATTTGGCCGCCACCAACATCATTCGCAACGTCTCTGCCTTCACCTTTATGACGCTCGTGGCCTTCGGTTCCACCATCTCCACCCTCGTCAGTAACTTCATCGGGCAGGGAAACGACGACAGCGTGATGCCCATGATACACCGCGTGATGAAACTCACGTTTCTCATCCTCGTGCCCGTCATTCTCCTCATCGCCACTTTCTCATACAACGTCTTGAACATCTTCACCGATGACGCGGCGCTCATCCGTCACGCGCAAGGCGCCCTTTATGTGCTCCTCTCCTCATACGTCTTCAGCATCCCCGCCCAATTGTGTCTCCATGCCGTATCTGGCTCTGGAAACACCAAGGCCGCGCTCGCGATGGAGTCGGTCAGTCTTTTGATTTATACGGTCTACGTCTTCGTGGCCATCTTCCATTTCCGCAGCAGTCTGCCCGTATGTTGGCTCAGCGAGTTTGTTTATTCCATCCCCATTTCCTCCCTGGCCTATTTCTATATGCGCAGGGGCTTTTGGCGGAAAAAGGCGGCGATTTGATGCGTTGGGAAGCTCGGAAAAACCGCCCGTTTCGACTTTTCCCCGTGACTAATCGGCTGATTTGTTAGGCATTCTCATAAAAATGTGGCGCGTAACCTTGTGTAATTCACGTAAAAATCGTAATTTTGCAACGCTTTTCTGATGGGCCGCTGTCGGGATGAGAGTTCCCCGTTACGCCCACAGACGAATAACATAATAAATTACCAAAAGAAAAAATGGCAGATTTAATTAAAATCGCTGAGGAAGCATTTGCTACGGGCAAGTCATTCCCCGAATTCAAGGCTGGTGACACAATCACCGTAGCTTACAAGATTGTCGAAGGCAACAAAGAGCGCGTTCAGCTCTATCGTGGCGTTGTCATCAAGATTTCTGGTCATCAGGACAAGAAGCGTTTCACGGTTCGCAAGATGTCTGGTAACATTGGTGTTGAACGTATCTTCCCAATCGAATCTCCGGCTATCGAAAGCATCGAAATCAACAAGCATGGTAAGGTGCGTCGTGCTAAGCTTTACTACCTCCGTGCCCTCACTGGTAAGAAGGCCCGTATTAAGGAACGTCGCGTAAACGTTGCGAAGGAAGCTTAATAGCCCATCTCACTTGTACACACTTACACTTACAATCGCCTGTGTTTTGCATCCCTGCAAAACATCGGCGATTTTTTTTGTTTGCACGAAAATGCAAGAAATCCGTTGAACGCCGATGGGCCGAAGTTTATAGAGATGCTTTGTCTGAAATGCAGTTCGCAACATGATGCTTTCAAGTTCTTTGCCATTGGCTTTCGCCCGCCGCAACGCCTTATTTTACAAATTTCGCGCTCGCTCACTGCCTTATTTTGCAAGTTTTCTTTCGCCGCAACGCCTTATTTTACATATTTCGAGCCTCCTCACTGCCTTATTTTACAAGTTTTCGCCCGTCAGAACGCCTTATTTTACATATTTCGCGCTCGCTCATTGCCTTATTTTACAAGTTTTCCAATAAAAAACGGTTCCCGTATTAGGCGGAAACCGTTGAGATAGAGGGTGTAAGAAAGTTCTTCCTTGGGTTTTGATGGGAATCGGGCGCTGAGATATGATTTCCATAAGGCCGCTCATTCCATGTCTCCGGTGAAGGATTCCACGATATAGCGCGGACGGCGTTTCACCTCAGAATAAATTTTCCCGATATATTCCCCGATGATGCCGAGCGCCAGCAGGATGGCGCCGCCGACAAACCAGACGCTGACGAGTAGGGAAGTCCATCCCGGCAACGTATGGCCGTTGAAGTGCGCTATCAGCGCCCAGACGATGACGGCAAACGAAATGACGATGAAGAGGACGCCGAGCAGGAGGATGAGGCGCAGCGGACGGACGGAAAACGAAGTGATGCCGTCCCAGGCGAATCCCAACATGCGGCTGAGCGGATATTTCGACTCGCCGGCAAAGCGGGCGGCGCGGTCGTATTCAACCGTTGCCTGGCGGTACCCCAGCGATTTCACCATGCCGCGCAGGAAAAGGTTGCGCTCAGGATAACTCAGCAGCGTTTTTGCCGCGCGGCGACTCATAAGGCGAAAATCGGCGTGGTTGTACACCACCTCCGTTCCCAGCCAGTGCATAAAACGATAGAAGAACACCGCCGTTTGCCGCTTAAAGCATGTGTCGATTGAGCGGTCGCGCCGAACGCCGTAGACAATGTCGTTGCCTTCCAGAAAGCGGTCCACCATCGTGCAGATGGCGTTGACATCGTCTTGTAAATCGGCATCGATGGTTACAATGCAGTCTGCCGACTCGCAGGCACGCTCCAGACCAGCCCACAATGCGTGTTGGTGGCCCGCGTTGTGCGCCAATTTCAAGCCACACACCTCACTGTGGGTCTGCGACTCCGTTTCGATAATCTGCCATGTCTCGTCGGCGCTGCCGTCGTCAACATATAAGATATGGGTCTGCACCTCCTTGGTGGCCAGCGTATCGGCCACTTGCAGCAGGCGTTTTGTCGTTTCATGAAGAACGGGCGCTTCGTTGTAGCAAGGCACCACGATGGTTAATCTTGTCATGAGAGTTTTCTGTTTGTTCTGAACGGCAAATATACAATAATTTCTCCGAAGGCTCCGCTGAAAGTGCGTCCGCTTTGAATATTCCCCCGTTTTCTTCGGTGCTTTCTTCGGTGAAACCACCTTATCTGGCTTTAGCGTAACCCTGTCTTTATGTAAAATAATACACTGGTAAAACTTACAAAAAGATTATTTGCGATGTGTGTAAATAAAAATAAGAAAGTTTTCAAGGATTTTCTTTGTGTAAAAAGAAAGTATTTCTACCTTTGCGCCGTGATAAATAAAAGCCAACGTCAAACCCAATACACACAGCAATGAAACGTACCATAGAATTTACGAAAATGCACGGGGCAGGTAATGATTATATTTATGTCAATACGCTTGCTTATCCGTTGAAGCATCCCGAAAAACTGTCCGTTACTTGGAGCGACCGCCACAAGGGCATCGGCGGCGATGGTTTGGTGCTCATTGGCGCTTCGGACGTTGCCGACTTTTCGATGCGTATTTTCAACAACGACGGTTCAGAGGCCCGCATGTGTGGCAATGCCTCCCGCTGCATCGGCAAATATCTTCACGACAACGGGTTGACCGACTCGCTCGACATCCGCTTGGCCACGCTTTCTGGCATCAAGGTGCTCCACCTCTCGCTCGGTGCCGACGGATTGGTTGAGCAAGTGACCGTTGATATGGGCGAGCCGCAGTTGGCTGTGCCTTCGCAGTTGGCATCGCCCGACGGCAGTATGCGCGAGGGCGTCGTGGCGAGCACAGACGGCAAGCGATACGTGGGAACCTTCGTCTCCATGGGCAATCCCCATTTCGTTATCTTCACGGACGACGTTGAAAACATTGACCTCGAGAAAGTAGGCCCAACCTTAGAGTTCGCTTCGCTGTTTCCCGAGCGTTGCAACATCGAGTTTGCCGAAGTGAAGTCCGATGGCAGCATCCGTATGCGCGTGTGGGAACGCGGTTCCGGCATCACCTTGGCCTGTGGCACTGGAGCCTGTGCAACGGCCGTTGCGGCCTCATTGACAGGCCGCCGACCACGCAAGAGCGTCGTCGTGATGGATGGGGGAGAGCTCACCATTGAATGGCGTGAGGAAGATGGACACGTGTATATGACGGGTCCGGCAACCAAAGTGTTCGACGGAAAAATCACCATCGAAGAATAGACAATCCCTCTTTCCCTTCTCCCTATAATAATCCCTCCTCTCCTTATAATAATTCCCCTTCTCCTTATAATAATAAGACATAGAACATCCCCATAAAAACCATATACGATGCTTACGGTAAATGAAAATTTCTTGAAACTGCAAAAGAACTATCTCTTTGCAGACATAGCCCAGAAGGTGGCCGCTTTTAAGGCAGCTCATCCAGAGGCCAAACTGATTAGATTAGGTATTGGCGACGTAACCCGTCCGCTGCCGCCAGCAGTGATTGAGGCACTTCATAAAGCCGTCGACGAGATGGGGAAGGCCGAGACCTTCAGAGGCTACGGGCCGGAACACGGCTATGAGTTCTTGAGAAAAGCCATCGTTGAAAACGATTTTCAGTCGCGCGGCATTGATTTGGACATCGACGAAGTTTTTGTCAACGACGGCGCCAAGAGCGACACGGGAAACTTCGGCGACATCCTCGGCACAGAAAACACCATTTGCCTGACCGACCCCATCTATCCCGTTTACATTGATTCCAACGTGATGGGCGGCAGAGCGGGCCAGTTCCTCGGCAATGCGTGGAGCCGGATTACTTACTGTCCTTGCACGGCAAGCAACAACTTTATCCCCTCCTTGCCCTCCCATTCCGTTGATTTGATATATCTTTGCTATCCCAACAACCCGACGGGCACGACGTTGTGCCGCGGTGAACTCGAGAAATGGGTGGACTACGCCCGTCGCAACAACAGTCTGTTGCTCTATGATGCAGCCTATGAAGCCTATATCACGCAGCCAGACGTCCCCCACAGCATCTATGAGATACCAGGTGCCAAAGAATGCGCCGTGGAGTTTCATTCCTATTCCAAGACAGCTGGCTTCACCGGTTTGCGTTGTGGATATACCGTGGTGCCGAAAGCCCTCAAGGTCAGGGCCGCCAGTGGCGAAGACGTTTCCCTCAACCAGTTGTGGAACCGCCGTCAGTGCACCAAGTTTAATGGCACCGCCTACATCGTTCAGCGGGCAGCAGAGGCCATTTACAGCGAAGCTGGAAAGCGTCAGGTGCGCGAAACCATCAACTATTACATGACCAATGCAAGCATCATGCGCGAGAGCCTTACGGCGGCAGGATTAAACGTCTTTGGCGGCATCAACGCCCCCTATATATGGTTGCAAACGCCCGACGGCATTTCAAGTTGGGACTTTTTCGAACGCCTCCTGCATGAAGTGCATGTCGTTTCCACGCCCGGCGTCGGTTTCGGGCCTTCTGGTGAAGGCTACATCCGCCTTACGGCATTCGGAACGCGCGAAGATTGCGAAGAAGCAATGGCGCGTATAAAGCAATGGTTGGGGAAAGCGTGAGCGGACCTTCGGCTGTGGCGTGATGTGAAGGCAGGAAAACTGGAAATATTTAATTTCAAATGTTATGAAGCAAATAACAATAATGCTCTGCTGCTTGGCCTTGCTTTTCAATGCCACCCGTCATCTCGCGGCACAGTCTCGGCCCGTTGCCACGGCAGAAGGCCTTTGGCTGGCCGACGACGGACAACACATCAACTGCCACGGCGGAAACATCATCCAGGCCGAAGACGGCACCTATTGCTGGTATGGCGAACACCGCGTGGAGAATATTCCCGGCGCGAGCGAAGACGGCATCGCCCTCTACACCTCGCGCGACCTGAAGACGTGGCACTACGAAGGCCTCGTCTTGCAAGCCTCGCCCGACACGCTCTCCGACATCGCCTTAGGCTGCATCATGGAGCGTCCGAAGGTGGTTAAAAACCCGAAGACGGGAAAATATGTCATGCTCTTCCACCTCGAATTGCGCAGAAAAGGATATGCTGCGGCGCGAACAGGCTTTGCCGTGGCAAACCAAGTCAAAGGGCCGTTCCGCTTCGTGCGTTCGCTGCGCCCCAATGCTGGGCGCTGGCCAGCAGATTTCAAGAAAAAAGACAAAGCCGCGGCCTTGGCCCTCAAAAGCGAAGACTATAAGACTTGGTGGACACCGCAATGGCGCGAAGCCATCCAAAAGGGGCTCTTCCTGGTGCGCGACATGAAGGGCGGACAGATGAGCCGCGACATGACCGTTTATGTCGACGACAACGGCCGTGCCTGTCATTTGTACTCCTCCGAAGACAACCTCACGTTGCAGCTCGCCGAACTCACCAAAGACTATCTTGGCTACACGGGGCGCTATTGGCGCATTGCCCCTTCTGGACAAAACGAGGCACCAACGCTTTTCAAGAAAAACGGCAGCTATTGGCTCATCACCAGTGGCTGTACGGGATGGGCGCCCAACAAAGCCCGCCTCTTCCGCGCCAGTAAGCTCACGGGGCCTTGGCAGCAATTAGATTGCCCAGCCGTTGGCCGTGGTGCCGACAAGACATTCGGCGGACAAGGCACCTACGTGATGCCCGACAAAGACCGTCCCGGCGAGTTTCTCTTTATGGCCGACATCTGGACGCCCAAGCGATTGAGCCACAGTCGCCATCTTTGGATTCCCATCCATTTTGTCAACGGACTTCCTCGCCTTCAGGTCGAGGAGTAGGCGTTCTGGCCAAGTAATCCGCCGCTTCCCGTCAGTTCTTCGTGTTCTTCTGCAATCTCCTTGCAAAATAATTTGTAATTTTGCAGGGCTAAGTAATGTTGATACCATTACTAAACAAAGGCAGGTCGTGGCGTTCATTGCATATTTCGCGCCTGTAAATCGAAAGAGCTTCTGCAAAGCCGGCAAGCGGCAGGAGCGCGAGACGCCCCATCGAAAGAAAAGCAATAACTTTATTCCATATCAATTATGAGCAATCTCAGATTTAAAGTTGTAGAGGAAGCGTTCAAGAAACGCCCAGTAAAAGTGGTAGCGCCGAAGGAGCGCCCGTCGGAATACTTTGCCAAGTATGTGTTCAACCAGGAGAAAATGTTTAAATATCTTCCGTTGAACGTGTACAAAACCTTGCGCGAAGTGATGGAGACAGGTGCCGACCTGCCTTTGGATATCGCCGACGAGGTGGCCAAGGGTATGAAGCAGTGGGCCATGGAAATGGGCGTGACACACTGCACGCACTGGTTCCAGCCTCTGACGGAAGGAACCGCCGAAAAGCACGACAATTTCTTGGAGCACGACTTCAAGGGCGGCATGATTGAAAAATTTTCAGGAAAAGCCCTCGTGCAGCAGGAACCCGACGCTTCTTCATTTCCCAATGGTGGCATCCGTTCAACGTTTGAGGCCCGCGGCTATTCAGCTTGGGATCCTTCTTCGCCAGTGTTCATCGTGGGAGACACTTTGATGATACCGACCATTTTCGTTTCTTACACGGGCGAAGCCCTCGACTATAAGGCCCCCTTGAAGAAATCTCTTGGCGCCATCGACAAGGCCGCAACGGCTGTTGCTCAATTCTTCGACCCGAAGGTGCAGCGTGTCACCGTCAATCTGGGTTGGGAACAGGAATATTTCTTGGTGGATGAAGGCCTTTATGCGGCGCGTCCCGACCTGCTCCTGACGGGCAGAACCCTGATGGGACACGATTCTGCCAAAAACCAGCAGATGGACGACCACTACTTTGGCGCCATTCCCGAGCGTGTCGTTGAGTTCATGCGCGACTTGGAAATCCAGTCGCTGGAGTTGGGCATCCCTTGCAAGACGCGCCACAACGAAGTGGCCCCCAACCAGTTTGAGCTCGCTCCTGTTTATGAGGAATGCAACCTGGCTGTCGACCACAATATGCTCATTATGTCGTTGATGCGCAACATCGCCCGCCACCACGGTTTCCGTTGCCTGCTCCACGAGAAGCCTTTCGCTGGCATCAACGGTAGCGGCAAGCACAACAACTGGAGTCTCACCACCGACACCGGCCATCTCCTGCACGCGCCGGGCAAGACCCCAGAAGACAATCTGCGTTTCATCACCTTCATCGTTGAAACCCTCATGGGCGTCTATCGCCACAACGGTTTGCTGAAGGCCTCCATCATGAGCGCCACCAATGCCCATCGTTTGGGCGCCAACGAAGCGCCGCCCGCCATCATTTCCAGCTTCTTGGGAACGCAGCTCAGCGAACTCCTTGAGCGCGTTGAGAAATCCACCAAGGAAGACCTCTTCACCATGGAAGGCAAGCATGGCATGCACCTCGACATCCCGCAGATTCCCGAACTGATGGTCGACAACACCGACCGCAACCGCACCTCTCCTTTCGCTTTCACAGGAAACCGTTTCGAGTTTCGTGCCGTTGGTAGCATCGCCAACTGTGCCAGCGCCCTGATTGCTCTTAACACCGCCGTTGCTGAGGCTCTCACCGATTTCCACGCCCGTGTGGAAGCCCTGATTGCCAAAGGCGAGAGCAAAGTGTCGGCCATTCTCGACGTGCTTCGTGAAGACATCAAGACGTGCAAGCCCATCCATTTCGATGGAAACGGATACAGCGACGAATGGAAGGCCGAAGCCGCCCGCCGCGGTTTGGATTGCGAAACCTCCTGTCCGCTCATCTTCGACCGCTATCTTGACGACAGCAGCGTGAAGATGTTCGAAACGATGAACGTGATGAACCGTCACGAGCTTGAGGCCCGCAACGAAATCAAATGGGAGACCTATCAGAAGAAAATTCAGATTGAAGCCCGTGTGCTTGGCGACCTTTGCATGAACCACATCATTCCTGTGGCAACGAAATACCAGAGCGAGCTTGTCGACAATGTCCACAAAATTCAATTGGCATTCTCCGACCCTGAGAAGGTGAAGAGCCTGACGGCATACAACATCGACCTCATCGAGAAAATCAACAAACACACCAACTTCATCGCCGAGAACGTGGAAGCCATGGTGGAGAAGCGCAAGGAGGTCAACAAAATCACCGACATCCGTGAGCTCGCCGTTGCCTACCACGACGAGGTGGCGCCCTATTTCGATGCCATCCGTTACCACATCGACAAGTTGGAATTGATCGTGGAAGACGATATGTGGCCGTTGCCTAAGTATCGTGAATTGCTGTTCGTTAGATAAGTAATAATCTGTCTTTCGCCGTTCTCATTTTAGCGGGAGCGCGTGAGATATATAACAATGTAATCGGGTGGGGAATACTCACCCGATTTTTTCTAAGTAATGGTGAAAGAATAAGTTGAGCAATTTTGACCTGTATTTTTGTTGGTTTTGGAATTTGGAAGAGGGAGCATAGCGGGCTATGTGACCGATGACAAATTTCAAAAACGGCAAAAAGACAGGGCATAAGAAATAACTCCTTATTCCTACTCCACAAAATTGGTCAAGTTATTTTTTTACCATTACTAAGTAGATATTCTCCTCAAAATTCACAGCGTTGAAACAAAAAATAATGGTTGGCAGGCCGATTGCCCCTTCAAAAATGCTTAACTTTGTGGCCTAAGTAGGTGTTAAAAATTAAACCAGCTTATCCCTGCATGGTAGGGTGTTCAAAATCCAGAAAAACCAAGGTTGGTAGAGAGGCGCACGCTGCCCCTGAAAGGGGCTCATATTTAGGGTAGGGGCTTGCCCCTACC
>ERZ1035006.1388-NODE-1388-length-16103-cov-11.586553_pt1 | contig 16103 bp, 15 predicted proteins | sample MGYA00520694_ERZ1035006 | MGnify/ENA primary metagenome ERZ1035006 (study PRJEB33766, sample SAMN09781746) | gut metagenome | biome: gut microbiome | host: Homo sapiens | place: Madagascar | study: EMG produced TPA metagenomics assembly of the PRJNA485056 data... | reverse complement strand
TTCATACTTTGTTCATAACTATCTGTTATTATACAAATAGTTCGAGAGAACATATACAGAAGACGTTGTAATGACACCATTACACATAAAATTTTTTCATAATAATCGCCCCGGCAACCACTGCCGGGGCACTCCTCGTTTTAGAGCGTATTTGGAAAATGCTTGAAACACATAGCCTGCTGCAGGGAAAGAAACCTGTGAGCAGGCATCTTTTTACTTTGCAATGAAAAAAACGTGTGCTATAATGTAGCCAAAATATGTGCAAAATCCACATCAAAATGGAGGTTGGTATTATGGCAGAGTCAATGAAGGATTATGAAGCGGAGCTTGAGGCTTCCTTTAAGAAAATCGAAGAAGGAGATATCCTTACAGGAACTGTTGTAAGTGTTGATGATAAAGAAATTATAGTAGATTTGAAATATTATGCAGAAGGCATTATTTTAGTTGAGGATTATAGCAGAGAGCCAGGTTTCAACGTAAAAGAAGAAGTACATCCAGGAGATGAGGTTTCTGCAACTGTTGTTAAGACAGATGATGGAAATGGAAACATTCTTCTCTCCAGGGTCGAAGCAACAGACATTCTTGCCTGGGATAAATTAAAAGAACTGAAAGCATCTGGTGAAGTTCTGGATGTTGTTGTAAAAGGTGTTGTAAACGGTGGTGCAGTTGCCTATGTAGAAGGTGTGCGTGGCTTTATCCCGGCATCCAAGCTGGCATTGAACTACGTAGAGGATACCAATGAATATCTGAACAAGCGTATTCAGGTTCAGGTAATTGATGTAAATAAAGAGGATAAGAAGCTAATCCTTTCTGCAAAAGAAATCTTAAGGGAAAAGGAAGAAGAAGAGAGAAAGAATAAAATTTCCAATATTCAGCCAGGCTTCGTGACAGAGGGAACGGTAGAGAGCCTGCAGCCATATGGCGCATTTGTAAACCTTGGAAATGGTGTTTCTGGTCTGGTCCACATTTCCCAGATCTGTGAAAAAAGAATCCGCAAACCATCTGAGGTTCTGGCAGTGGGAGATAAAGTAAAAGTGAAAGTAACTGCTGTAAAAGATGGAAAACTTAGCCTAAGCATAAAAGAAGCAACTGACATGATGGCAAAAGAGGTGGAAGAGGAAGAAGTCCAGATTCCACAGTCAGGAGAAGAGGCAACTACATCCCTTGGCTCTTTATTTGCTAACATTAAACTGTACTAGAGTTACTTGCACAAGGAAGAATGTGAATGAAGAATCAGAAAGTATTTGTAATGGGGCATAAAAATCCAGACACGGATTCTATTTGTTCTGCAATTGCTTACGCAGATATCAAAAACAGAACAACGCAGAGCAGACGATATATTCCACGGCGTGCAGGACAGATCAACGAAGAAACTCAGTATGTGCTGAACCGCTTTGGCGTGCAGCCACCAGCTTATCTTGGAAATATTGGAACACAGGTCAAGGACATGGATATCCGTCCGAAACAAAATACTGACAGGACAATGTCTTTGAAGAATGCATGGGATATGATGCAGGACAATGGAATCGTTACCCTTCCCATCTGTAACAGTGAAGATGAGCTGGAAGGTATTGTGACTATTGGAGATATTGCAGATGTGTACATGGATACTAAGGACAGCTACCTTCTTGCAAATGCAAGAACACAATATAATAAAATAAAGGATACCCTTGAGGGTGAAATTGTGGAAGGAAACGGACATGGTTATTTTACCAAGGGAAAAATCCTTATTGGAACAGCTGATCCTGAAATCCTGAAGGAGTATATCCAGGAAAATGATATGGTAATTCTTGGAAACCGCAAGGAAGACCAGCTGAAAGCGATCGAGCTGAATGTAAGCTGTATTATCGTGGGAATGAATATTAAGATCAGTGAGGAAGTTATTAAGAAAGCTCACGAAAAACAAATTATCATCATTACATCCCCATATGATACTTACACAATTGCCCGCAGGATCAACCAGAGTATTCCGGTAAATTATGTAATGAAAAAGGATAATCTGGTTACTTTTAGCACAGAAGACTTTACAGATGACATTCAGGATGTTATGATTAAGCACCGCCATCGTGCTTTCCCTGTTATCAATAAGCGGGGAAAATGTGTGGGAACCATATCCAGGCGTAATTTTCTGGATATGCATAAGAAACAGGTAATTCTTGTAGATCATAATGAAAAGGATCAGGCTGTAGACAATATTGAGAAAGCGGAAATTCTTGAAATTATTGACCATCATAAACTGGGTTCTTTGGAGACAATGAAGCCGATTAATTTCAGAAATGAACCTGTTGGCTGTACTGCAACCATTCTTTACAGGATTTATGACGAGCAGAGACTGGAGATCCCGCCTAAGATTGCAGGTCTTCTTTGTGCAGCTATTATTTCAGATACTCTGATGTTCCGTTCTCCCACCTGCACCCAGCAGGATAAGATCGCAGCAAGTGCATTGGCACTTATTGCGGATATCAGGATTGAGGAATTTGCCCGTGAAATGTTCAAGGCAGGAAGCAATCTGAAGGACAAAGCGCCTGAGGAGATTTTCTACCAGGACTACAAGAAATTTATTGCAGAGGGCAATGTTGCTTTCGGTGTTGGTCAGATCAGTTCCATGGATGAGGAAGAGCTTCAGGAAATCAAGGAACGTCTGAAACCATTCATGGTAAGCGAATGTGGAAGACATGGAATTACCCGTGTTTATTTTATGCTTACGAACATTATGACAGAATCCTCTGATGTAATTTATTACGGAGAGGGCAGTGAGGAAATGGGAAGAATTGCCTTCCAGCAGGAGCCGGAAGATGGAAGCTTCCAGCTGAAAGGCGTGGTTTCCCGTAAGAAACAGCTGATTCCGGCAATGATGGAAGCAGCACAGATTATGGCAAATGATTTTAATTGATATGCAGTCTGCCCTGTCTGTTTTGCAGGCAGGGTAATAATCTGCTTGGTTTTATTTAGAAAAATAGGAGAAAGGTTATGGCAAAACAGACCTGGAAAGCCGGCAATATGCTTTACCCCCTTCCTGCTGTAATGGTCAGTGTTACGGATGGAGAGGGAAAAGATAATATAATAACAGTGGCGTGGGCTGGTACTGTATGTACCAATCCGCCTATGGTGACGATTTCTGTTCGTCCCAGCAGATATTCTTACGATATGATCTGCAAGACAGGAGAGTTTGTACTGAACCTTACTACAGAGGAGCTTGCTTATGCAACTGACTTCTGCGGAGTGAAATCCGGAAGAGAAGTGGATAAATTTCAGGAGCTTCATCTCACAAAAGAAAAATCTGACCATGTGAAGGCTCCAATGATCGGGGAATGCCCTGTAAATATAGAGTGCAGGGTGAAAAAAATTGAAAAACTTGGTTCTCATCATATGTTCCTTGCGGAGGTTCTCGCAGTTCATGCAGATGAGAAATATATGGATCAGAAAAACAAATTCCAGTTCAATGCATCACATCCTATTGTGTATTCGCATGGGGAATACCTTGGCCTTGGGAAGAAGATCGGAACCTTCGGTTACAGTGTGAAGAAAAAGAAAAAACGCTGAAAACCCGCATAAATAGGGGATTTTTCAATGGGATTGCAATAATGGATATTTTGTGATAGAATCAAAAGGAATATGTAAAGAAAATGAATAATATTACATTGATTGGAATGCCCGGTGCAGGAAAAAGCACTTTGGGCGTTGTTCTTGCGAAAATACTTGGTTATGAATTTCTTGATTCAGACCTTTTAATACAAAGAGAAGAAAAAAGACGTCTTTATCAGATTATTGATGAAGAGGGAGAAGATGGTTTCAAAAGGATTGAAAATCGTGTCAATGCGTCCATTGAGGCAGAGAATACTGTGATTGCTACAGGGGGAAGTGTGGTATATTGCAGTGAGGCAATGGAGCATTTGAGATCAATCGGGAAAGTAGTATACCTCAGGCTTTCTTTGAAGTCTCTTGAAAAAAGACTTGGAAATCTTAAGAAACGTGGCGTGCTTTTAAAAGAAGGACAGACTTTAAAGGGTCTTTATGAGGAACGTGTTCCCTTATATGAAAAATATGCAGATATTGTAGTGGACGAGGAAGGGAAAGATTTGGAAGCAAGTCTGCAGGCAGTTTTGGAAACACTACAGATAGGGGTAAATAAGTAACTGTAGAACAGAGGAGAGTGTAGGGTGTGTTTTTTAAATATATCCTGGTGCTCACGGAGTGAAAATAATAGAGGTGTGTTATGGAACAATATGTGATTAAAGGTGGAAATCCGCTTGTTGGTGAAGTAGAGATAGCAGGTGCTAAAAATGCGGCACTGGCTATTTTGTCAGCAGCTATTATGACGGATGAAACGATTCTGATTGAGAATCTGCCTGATGTCCGGGATATTAATGTGTTGCTGGAAGCAATCGCCGGGATTGGTGCGCAGGTTGACAGAATTGACAAGTCTACTGTTAAGATTAATGGCTCTACTATCGGTGATGTAAGCGTAGATTATGAATATATCAAGAAGATTCGTGCATCTTATTATCTTCTTGGTGCATTACTCGGTAAATATAAAAGGGCAGAGGTTCCGCTTCCAGGAGGCTGCAATATCGGAAGCCGTCCTATTGATCAGCATCTGAAGGGATTTCGTGCATTAGGCGCTAAGGTGGATATCTTTCACGGTGCCATTGTTGCAGAGGCATCGAATCTTCACGGAAGCCATATTTTCCTTGATGTGGTTTCTGTAGGTGCGACTATCAATATCATGATGGCAGCATCTCTTGCACCAGGACGTACGATTATTGAAAATGCGGCAAGAGAGCCTCATGTAGTTGATGTCGCCAACTTCCTGAACAGTATGGGAGCAAATATTAAGGGTGCAGGCACTGATGTGATCCGTATCAGAGGTGTGGAGAAGCTTCATCGTACAGAGTATTCTATTATTCCGGACCAGATTGAGGCAGGTACCTTTATGTTTGCAGCAGCAGCTACAGGTGGAGATGTTACAGTTAAGAATGTAATTCCAAAACATCTTGAGGCTACTACAGCTAAGCTTGAGGAAATCGGATGCGAAGTACAGGAGTTTGATGATGCAGTTCGTGTACGTGCAGCAGGCAAGCTTCACCGTACTCATGTTAAGACTCTTCCATATCCGGGATATCCTACCGATATGCAGCCGCAGATTGCAGTTACCCTGGCTCTTGCAGAGGGTACCAGTATTGTAACAGAGAGCATTTTTGAGAACCGTTTTAAATATGCAGATGAGCTTTCCAGAATGGGAGCCTGTATCAAAGTAGAGGGTAATTCTGCTATTATTGATGGCGTGAAGAAGCTTACAGGTGCGAGAGTCAGTGCACCGGACCTTCGTGCAGGTGCAGCACTTGTTATTGCAGGCCTTGCAGCAGAGGGGATTACGATCGTGGATGATATTGTATATATTCAGCGAGGATACGAAAACTTTGAGGAGAAGCTGAGAAGTCTTGGAGCAGAGATCGAAAGAGTCTCCAGCGAAAAAGAAATTCAGAAATTTCGCCTGAGAGTAGGTTGAGAAAGTTAGTCAGTAGGGGTGGTGTTAGAGCGTGTTTGAAAAATCATTCCCACAAACTGTGACGCACATCTTGCAGAAAGCATTTTCCAAACACGTTCTAGCTAGAAAATGGTCAAATGCCGTCAAATGTCTATTGACAATTATAAACAATCAGTATATTGTATTGTTGCAACAGGAAAACTGAAGAATAGCCTTTTATTCAGAGTGGTGGAGATACATAGGATCTGAGAAGCCACGGCAACCCCTCAATATGACAGGAAGGTGCCAACCTGAGCGAGTAATCGAACAATAAGAGGATTGTTTATATAAAAACGTTTATAAGACAGTCCGGTTATTCGGGCTGTTCTTTTTTGGGAAACTTTCCCTGTCGAAGAAAGGAAAAAGAAAATGGAAAGAACTTTATTTACTTCTGAATCTGTAACTGAAGGACATCCGGACAAAATCTGCGATGCCATTTCTGATGCGATTCTTGATGCCCTGATGGCACAGGATCCGATGAGCCGTGTCGCATGTGAGACAGCTACTACTACAGGTCTTATTCTTGTTATGGGTGAAATTACAACAAAGGCAAACATTGACATTCAGGCTATCGTAAGAGATACCGTTCGTGAGATTGGTTATACTCGTGGAAAATATGGCTTTGATGCTGATACCTGTGCTGTTATCACTGCACTTGACAAGCAGTCTGCTGATATTGCAATGGGTGTAGACAAGGCTTTGGAGCAAAAAGAAGATCAGATGAACGAAGATGAGCTTGATTCCATTGGTGCCGGAGATCAGGGTATCCAGTTTGGCTATGCTTCCAATGAGACGGAAGAATATATGCCTTATGCTATTAATATGGCTCATAAGCTTGCTCGTCAGCTTACAAAAGTTCGTAAGGACGGAACTCTGAAATATTTAAGACCAGATGGAAAAACTCAGGTAACAGTGGAGTATGACGAGAATGGCAAACCAGCTCGTATTGATGCAGTTGTATGCTCTACACAGCATGATCCGGATGTAACACAGGAGCAGATCCATGCTGATATTAAGAAATATGTATTTGATGAGATTATTCCGGCCGATATGGTTGATGAGAATACAAAATACTTTATCAATCCCACAGGTCGTTTTGTAATCGGTGGACCTCACGGTGACAGTGGACTTACAGGACGTAAGATTATTGTTGATACTTATGGGGGAACTGGTCGTCACGGCGGTGGTGCTTTCTCTGGTAAGGACTGTACAAAGGTTGACCGTTCCGCTGCTTATGCAGCACGTTATGTTGCAAAGAACATTGTAGCAGCAGGTCTTGCTGATAAGTGTGAGATCCAGCTTTCCTATGCAATTGGTGTTGCACATCCGACTTCTATTCACGTAGAAACATTTGGAACAGGTAAAATTTCTGAGGCGAAACTGGTTGAGATTATTCGTGAGAACTTTGATCTTCGTCCAGCTGGAATTATCAAAATGCTTGATCTTCGCCGTCCAATTTACAAACAGACTTCTGCATATGGTCACTTTGGCCGTACAGATGTAGATCTTCCTTGGGAGCATCTTGATAAGGCTGATGCCCTGAAGAAATATCTTGGATGATTTTTATACTGTGCATGGTGATAGTTTTGCTTAGAAATTATGGTCTGGAAAGAGAACCATCAGGTTTTCTTTCCAGGCTTTTTTCGTTGTAAGCTGAATTTTTTATATTCTACTTTTGTAGAAAAAGTACTTGACATTTATATTCTACAGATGTAGTATATAACCATCTTCTACAGAAGTAGAAAATGAAAGGAGAAATTACGATTATGAGGAAGAATAATTTACTTACAACGATTATGGCAGCTGCCGTGGCTGCTGTTATGATATATACGGTTTCTGGCTGTTCTGACGGGCAGAGTACTGCTGCTACTTCAACTGCTGCCACTCCGGCTGCTGTCCAGGAGGCACAGAAGAAAGGAAGCTCCAAAGCTGCGCAGACTCCTACACCTACACTGGCAGTTTCTGGAAAGACGGTATCTGGTACGTCCTCATTGGATACCACTTCGTCTGGAAACAAAAAGAACAGTCCCTTTACTTTGTATGTGACTTCCAAGGATGGAGTAAATATCCGTCAGAAACCGTCAACCAGTTCCAGTTCTATTGGAATGGGAGATTATGGAGATTCTTATACTTGTGTTGGTTCCGTAATGGGAGAGGATGGCTCGTCCTGGTATCAGGTTAGTTACCAGGGAATGAATGGGTACGTTTCTACTGCTTATGCGTCTAAGAATGCTCCATCTGGCAGCAGTAGTGGAATCAGCAGTGCTTCAGGTGATTCTGGTACTGTCGGAACAGCAGCTGGTACAGGAAATGATAAACAGGGCAGCAATACAGGTTCAGACACTTCTGATGACCAGGAGGGTGAGGTACATCTGAATCTGAGAACAATATATCTGAAATCTGAGGATGGGGATATTGTGGCAATTAAAGAGCAGACAAATGGCGATTATGCATTCCGTGATGATAATGGAGTTGGATATACGGCTATTGATGAGGATTATCAGTGGCAGGATCAGTATGGAAATACTTACTATACGTTGGAAGATTCCACACACAGATTTGGCTATCAGCTGGAACAGCATACGATCACTGCTGCCGACGGCACCACTGTAACCATCACTGAGAAAGCTGATGGCCCTTATCGTTACCGAGATGAAAATGGAGTGGGCTATATAGATGAAGGAGACGGAGTCTGGCTGGACCAATACGACAATGTATATAGTGAATAATTAAAATTTTAAAAGGCTGTCCTAAATTTTGCAGGATGGCCTTTTTAACATACCCTGGCGGCATCTGACCTTTTTACATAGAGTTTCTCTTTTTTATAGAAAATTAAGAGATGGAATTGCAGCTTTATGCTATAATAAAAATCAGTGAAAAGTAAACTAAGAAAAAGGATGAAGCTGCCATGAAACTTAAAACTCGAATCATTCTCGGTTTCACCATGATCATTTTGGTACCTTTGATATTGTTTGCCGCAACCCTATACGGTTTCAGCCAATCCCAGTCCCAGAAAGCGCAGGTCCAGACAGAGAGCGGAGAAACAGTCTATGACATTTCCATAACTGATTCAGCAGACAGCCAGAGCCGAATACACTTGATGGCCAAGGATCTTTTCATCAGTGCATTTGTAATCCTGATTTCAGTGGCACTGGTAGTTGGTCTGTGGGTATATCGTAGTATTGCAGTTCCCTTGGTGAAACTGAAAAAGGCGACGCAGAACATAAAAGAAGGAAATCTTGACTTCGTACTAGACGTAGAAGGAAACGATGAATTTTCAGAACTATGCCAGGACTTTGAAGAAATGCGCTGCCGTTTGAAGGAATCTACCGAGGAAAAAAATCTTATAGAAAAAGAAAATAAAGAACTTATCAGCAACATTTCTCATGATTTGAAAACCCCGATTACAGCAGTAAAAGGCTACGTAGAGGGAATTATGGATGGCGTTGCCGACACTCCGGAAAAAATGGACCGGTATGTGCGAACCATTTACAACAAGACAAATGAAATGGACCATCTGATTAACGAGCTCACATTCTATTCAAAAATTGATACAAACCGCATCCCCTACACCTTCAGCAAGTTAAATGTAGAAGATTATTTTGCAGACTGTGCAGAAGAAGTAGGCCTGGAACTGGAAACCAGAGGCATAGAGCTTGTATATGCAAACTATGTGGAAAAAGACGTTATGGTCATAGCTGACGGCGAACAGATCAGGCGTGTCATCCATAACATCATCAGTAACGCCATCAAATACATGGACAAACCCAAAGGAATCATCCAGATACGTATTAAAGACGTAGGTGATTTTATCCAGATCGAAATAGAAGACAACGGAAAAGGAATCGGTCCAAAAGATCTTCCATATATATTTGATCGTTTTTATCGTACTGACGTATCCAGAAATTCCTCCAAAGGTGGAAGTGGAATCGGACTTTCCATAGTGAAGAAGATCCTGGAGGATCACGGTGGTAAGGTATGGGCAACCAGCCGTTTGGGAATCGGCACGATCATGTATTTTGTACTTAGAAAATACCAGGAGGTACCAATGAAATGAGTAGAATATTAATTATAGAAGACGAAGAAGCCATTGCTGAGCTGGAAAAGGATTATCTGGAATTATCAGGCTTTGAGGTAATGATATGCAACCGAGGCGACCTGGGCCTTGAGCGGGCCTTGAAAGAAGACTTCGATCTTATTATTCTGGATCTTATGCTGCCAGAAGTAGACGGCTTTGAAATATGCAGACAGGTAAGGGATGAGAAAAATACACCTATCATTATGGTTTCTGCGAAAAAAGATGATATAGACAAAATACGGGGCCTGGGACTTGGAGCTGACGACTATATGACCAAGCCATTCAGCCCCAGTGAGCTGGTTGCGAGAGTGAAGGCGCACATGGAACGCTACAATCGCCTGATCGGTTCCACGGTACAGAAAAATGACATTATTGAGATCCGTGGAATTAAAATCGATAAAACTGCAAGAAGAGTCTGGGTAAACGGTGAAGAGAAAACCTTTACCACGAAGGAATTTGACCTTTTAAGTTTCCTTGCTGAAAATCCCAATCGTGTATTTACCAAGGAAGAACTTTTCCGGGAAATCTGGGATATGGAATCTGTGGGCGATATTGCCACTGTTACCGTGCACATTAAGAAAATCCGTGAAAAGATTGAATACAACAATGCGAAACCCCAGTACATTGAGACAATCTGGGGAGTAGGTTACAGATTTAAGATGTAATAAGACTTAGAGAGGAAAAAATGGAAAAACTGTATAAAAAACTAGAAAGTTATGGCAAGTCGGACTTTTACCCTTTTCATATGCCGGGACACAAGAGAAATAAAAAATGTGTGGAAGGGGATTTTCCGCTGGAGAGAGACATTACGGAAATTTATGATTTTGATGACCTGCACCATCCGGAAGGAATTTTGATGGAGGCACAGAATGCGCTGTCCAGATTGTATGGAACAAAGGCAAGCTTTTTTAGCGTAAATGGCAGTACGGCAGGACTTCTCACTGCGATTTCTGCTTCTGTGAAAAGAGGCGGGCAGATACTTGTGGCAAGAAATTGCCATAAGGCAGTTTATCATGGCATTTATCTTCGGGAATTAAATCCAACATACATTTATCCACACACAGACTCAGAATTGGGGATAAACGGAGAAATTTCCGTGTTTCGTGTGGAAAGGTGTCTGGAAGAGAATCCGGATATAGAAGCAGTGCTCATTACATCACCTACTTATGACGGAGTGGTATCTGATGTGAAAAGTATTGCACAGGTGGCTCACCGCTATGGAATCCCATTAATTGTGGATGAGGCTCATGGTGCACACTTTCGTTTCTCGGAGTATTTTCCGGAATCAGCTGTTGACCTTGGTGCAGATGTGGTGATACAGAGCTTTCATAAGACTTTGCCTGCTATGACACAGACAGCGGTGCTGCATTTGTGCAGTGACCGTGTCAGTGAAAATCTGATAAAACGATTTCTGGGAATCTATCAGACAAGTAGTCCGTCATATATCCTTATGTCAAGTCTGGATGCCTGTGTGGATAAAATGGAAAAGGACAGTAAAAAGCTTTTTCGGGAATTTACAGAAAATCTGGAAGCGGCGAGAGAACGTCTCAGTAAATGCCAGTGTATCCACCTTGTTCCTTCTGTGGAAGATCATCAGATTATGCTGAAAGAGAAAAGAGTATTTGATTATGACCGCTCTAAAATTGTTTTGAGTACTATCCACAGCACCATAAATGGCCCGGAATTATGTCGGATACTGAGGGAAGAATTCCATCTGGAAACAGAGATGACAACAGAAAATTATGTGCTGGCAATGGCAGCAGTTGGTGATACCAAAGAGGGGTTTTCCAGATTGTGCCAGGCTGTGGAAGAAATCGATAAGCGGGAGACAAAGAAAATTTCCCGGGAAATGAAAGCTGAGGCAACATTGGAGTCTGGGGAAAAAAATCGCAAAAATACAGCATTGAAACAGATTATGACAATTTCCAAGGCTATGGACGCCCCTTGTCAGATCAGTCTTTTGGAAGAAAGTGCTGGAAAAATATCTGCGGAGTTTGTTTACCTGTATCCGCCTGGAATTCCTCTTATTGTGCCAGGAGAACAGATAACTGGACTTTTGGTAAGGAATGTGAGAAAATATATGGAGCAAGGCCTGAATATTCACGGGCTTTGCGGAGAGAATAATGAAATGATAAGCATTGTAAAGGAGCAGGCAGAGGTATGACCCCTGCCTGAATAATTATGGGAAGAATATTTTATATTATGGGAAAAAGTGCAGCTGGTAAGGACCATATTTATGCAAGGCTGGCTGCTCATGAGAAACTTAGCCTGAAAAAACTGGTTCTCTATACCACTCGCCCTATTCGGGCAGAAGAAGAGAATGGAAAACAATACTATTTCGTAGACGATAAGAAACTGGAAGAATTTCGCAGAAAAGGGAATCTGATAGAAGCAAGAGCGTATCATACTGTTCATGGGATTTGGACTTATTTTACAGCGGATGATGGTCAGATGGATTTGCAGGCAGCAGATTATCTGGGAATCGGAACCTTAGAATCCTATCTGAAAATGCGGGAATATTATGGAGAAGAGGCACTTTGCCCTATTTATATTGAGGTAGAAGACGGAGAACGGCTGGAACGCGCCTTAAAGAGAGAGAGGGAGCAGGAAAAACCCAGGTATGAAGAGATGTGCAGACGTTTTCTGGCAGACCAGAAGGACTTTTCCGAAGAGAAAATAGCTGCTGCCGGTATCCAGAGACGGTTTCAAAACAATTCTATTGAAGAATGCGTGAATGAAATTGCAGATTATATAAAGATGTCTTAATTTGTTCAGATAAGCAGGAACTTCACAGTAAATTTATAAAAAAGTGTGGCAGTATTTTGCTGTACATGATAAAATAATACGAGGGTGAAAAAGTCACAATTAGATTTGAAATCCATTATAAAGACAAAATGATAAGGGTGAGGTGATTCCGATGTTAGGGTTTAACGATATTATAGGACATGAAGAGATAATCAGACATTTGAAAAATGCCATACAGACGGAGAAAGTGTCCCATTCATATATTTTTACAGGTGACCCTGGTTCAGGAAAGAAATTGCTGGCAGGAACTTATGCCATGACTTTGCAATGTGAAGAGGGCAGTACAGAACCCTGCGGCCATTGCGATTCCTGTAAAAAGGCCATTGGCAAGAATCATCCGGACATCATTATGATAACCCATGAGAAGCCAAATGTTATCACCATTGATGAAATCAGGGAACAACTGATCAATGATGTGGCTATTAAGCCATATTGTAGTCATTATAAGATATATATTGTGGCAGATGCAGAACTGATGAATCCTCAGGCACAGAATGCTCTTCTGAAAACTATTGAAGAACCGCCGGAATATGCGGTGATCATGCTTCTCACAAGCAATATTGATGCTTTGCTTCCTACTATCCGTTCCAGATGTGTGCGCCTGGATCTGAAGATTGTGGATGACGGACTTGTGAAGAAATACCTGATGGAACATTTGCATATTCCGGATTATCAGGCTGAAATTGATGCTTCCTATGCTCACGGAAGCATTGGAAAGGCCAAAGAAGCAGCTACTTCACAGGATTTTTCCGACATGACCCAGAATGCACTACGCATTCTGAAAAATGCAGGTGACATGGAGGTCTACGAGCTGACGGAGGCAATTAAGGAACTGGCGAATGATAAGCTGAATATCGGTGATTATTTGGATCTGTTCCAGTTCTGGTTCCGTGATGTGCTGATGTTTAAGGCCACACGGGAAATTGACAATCTTGTTTTTAAGCAGGAAATAAATTATATAAGGGAACAGGCTAGCCAGCGCTCGTACGAGAATCTGGAGAAGATTCTGGATGCACTTGAGAAAACTAAGGTGCGTCTCCGTGCAAATGTAAATATGGAACTGGCCCTGGAGCTTTTGTTCCTGACGATCAGGGAGAAATAAAATGGCAAAAGTAGTAGGCGTAAGATTTCGGAACGTAGGCAAAATTTATTACTTCAATCCGAAAACCTATAAGATAAAACCAGGAGATCATGTAATCGTAGAGACGGCTCGTGGTGTAGAATATGGGAAAGTTGTTCTCGCACCGAAGGAAGTGGAAGAGAACGAAGTAGTGCATCCTCTAAAGGAAGTTCTTCGTGTTGCGACAAAAGAGGATGATGAGAGAGAGCAGTACAACAGAGAAAGAGAAAAAGATGCATTTAAGATCTGTCAGAAGAAAATCCGAGAGCATGGACTTGAAATGAAGCTTATCGATGCAGAGTATACCTTTGACAATAACAAGGTTTTGTTCTATTTCACAGCAGATGGCAGAATTGATTTCCGCCAGTTGGTAAAGGATCTGGCCGCAATTTTCAAAACAAGGATTGAGCTTCGCCAGATTGGGGTAAGAGACGAAACCAAGATTCTGGGAGGAATCGGAATTTGCGGGAGATGTCTCTGCTGCCATACTTATCTTTCTGAATTTGCACCTGTATCTATCAGAATGGCCAAAGAGCAGAACCTTTCACTGAACCAGACCAAGATTTCCGGTGTCTGCGGAAGGCTGATGTGTTGTTTGAAAAATGAGCAGGAAACATACGAGGAACTGAACCGCAAGCTTCCAGGCATTGGAGACACAGTAACTACACCAGATGGAATCCAGGGAACTGTACAGAGCGTAAACGTGCTCAGACAGCTGGTTAAAGTAGTGGTGGAAATCAGTGATGAGAAGGAAATCCAGGAATTCCCTGTTGATGAACTGAAATTCCGTTCCAGAAAGAAGAAAGTGAAGGTTTCTGAACAGGAGATGAAGGAACTACAGGATCTGGAAGATAAAAAGGGAGATTCTAAATTAAATGATTAATAATCTTGTGAAGGAGAAGGAACGGGTTGACGATCTGCAAAATGGATACTATATCATTCAGGATCCCCAGAAATTCTGCTTCGGTATGGACGCTGTTCTGCTCTCTGGTTTTTCCAGAGTAAAGAAGGGAGAAAAGGTTCTCGACATGGGAACCGGAACTGGTATTATACCGGTGCTTCTTGCATCCAAGACACCAGGAGAGCATTTTACAGGCCTGGAGATTCAGGAAGAATGTGCCGAAATGGCGGCAAGAAGTGTGAAATACAATAACCTGGAGGACAGAGTCAGTATCAGACAAGGTGATATCAGGGAGGCTGTCAGCATATTTGGGGCAGCTTCTTTTCATGTAGTCACCTGTAATCCGCCGTATATGATAGGACAGCATGGATTGGCTAATCCCTATATGCCGAAGGCCATTGCAAGACATGAGATTCTCTGTACATTGGAGGATGTAGTAAGCCAGGCATCACGACTTCTTGGAGACAGGGGGCGCTTTTATATGGTACACCGGCCCTTTCGATTGACGGAGATTATCAATGTGCTGACGAAATACAAGCTGGAGCCTAAAAGAATGCAGCTTGTTTATCCTTACATAGACAGAGAGCCCAACATGGTGCTTATAGAGGCATTGAAAGGCGGAAATTCACGCATTACAGTAGAACGGCCGCTGATCGTTTATGAGAAGCCTGGAGTTTATACAAAGGAAATTCTGGAAATGTATGATATGGTATAAGATGGCAAAATTGGATGCCGCCTGGAAGCGTGATGCAAGTTTGAAATATAAGAGGAAAAGGGTATGAGCGGAAAGCTTTATTTATGTGCTACTCCTATTGGAAATCTGGAGGATATTACACTTCGGGTCCTTCGTGTCCTGAAGGAAGTGGATCTGATTGCTGCGGAGGATACTCGCAACAGCATAAAATTACTTAATCATTTTGATATAAAAACACCAATGACCAGCTATCATGAGTACAATAAAGTGGAGAAGGCGTACACCCTTATTGAAAAAATGAGAGAGGGTCTGGATGTTGCGTTAATCACAGATGCGGGAACGCCTGGAATCTCAGATCCGGGAGAAGTGCTGGCAGCCATGTGCTACGATGCGGGAATTGAGGTAACCTCTCTTCCTGGTCCTGCTGCCTGCATTACAGCACTCACCTTATCTGGATTGTCCACAAGAAGATTCGTATTTGAGGCTTTTTTGCCTCCGGATAAAAAGGAGCGAAAAGCCATTCTGGAAGAACTAAAAAATGAGACTCGCACCATAATTCTTTATGAGGCTCCCCATCATCTGGTTGGAACTTTGGAAGAATTATACCTGGCGCTTGGAAATAGAAGAATGACTCTTTGCAGGGAGCTTACTAAGAAACATGAGACTGCATTTAGAACCACTATAGAAGAGCTTATTGCTTTTTACAGGGAGCAGAAGCCACTTGGGGAGTGTGTTCTTGTAATAGAGGGACGGAGCAGGAAAGAAATGATGGAGGAATCGCAGAAATCCTGGCAGGAAATTTCCGTTGAAGAGCACATGGAAATTTATGAAAGCAAGGGGATGTCACGTAAAGAGGCCATGAAAGAGGTTGCGAAGGACAGAGGCGTATCCAAAAGAGAAATTTATCAGGCTCTGCTTTAGAGCGTGCCCCCAAAATCATTCCTGCAATCTGCACGCCCCACTTTGCGGTATATTTCA
>ERZ1035006.1387-NODE-1387-length-16120-cov-23.841830_pt1 | contig 16120 bp, 14 predicted proteins | sample MGYA00520694_ERZ1035006 | MGnify/ENA primary metagenome ERZ1035006 (study PRJEB33766, sample SAMN09781746) | gut metagenome | biome: gut microbiome | host: Homo sapiens | place: Madagascar | study: EMG produced TPA metagenomics assembly of the PRJNA485056 data... | reverse complement strand
TTGATTCTGATTTTAACCGATACAGGTACACATAGTGACATTTTTGGCTGGTAGCCACAAACATGAGTTATCTGAGTAAAATGTAATAGTAAGTTATAGCAAAGCGGTCCCATCCCGCACAACCTGGCGAGGGCTTTGATGCCCCGCCAACCTTATAGCGTTGCGGTTCTGAGCACCGGAGGGCGGTTACATCCCTAATCCCTATGGTAGGGATTTAGGGCTTGGGTATAGGGTAAGGACCCCCTCTTCGCAAGAGGGGGACAGGGGAGTCGAAAAAATACAATAATTAATAAGGATCTTACGTTATGAACATAGAAGAAAAAAAGCAGATAAGGAAGCAGAATCTTTTTGTGTGTTGTAATGTTTAGCCATAAGCCAAGCATAGGTTAATAAATGCATTTTTTCTCTTAAATCCTTGGTGATTACGAAAGAAAGTCGTAAATTTGCAGACAAAGATTAAAATAAAGGAGAATGTATTATGTTGATAAGTAATGTATCACAAGATAGAACCATTCCTTATTGGGATGAAATCAGGAATTTAAGCATCGAGGATAAATATTCCTTGATAGCTAAAATTGAGTCTTCTTTGGGCGATGTTGATATGAGTGAGTCGACTAATTCGATTCATGGGATACCACGTGAGGTGATGATTGCGGCTGCAGAATATGCTCTGAAGGAAAATAGAGCAGGTCGCTGCATTCTAAATTCGCAAGTTGAGTCTTTTATCAAAGCTAAAAGAGGATGGAAGTAGTTTGGTCAGACTTGGCTTTGACGCAGTTAGATGAAGTCATAGACTATGTGGAAGAACATTTTGGCTTATTAACCTCTCAAAAAGTTCTCCATAATATCTTGGAAAAGACAGATGAACTGGCTCAATATTCCACACATGGCATATATGATGCTCGCTACACTTCGTGGGTATCTGGTCAGGATATGGTTATACGCCATTTATTGTTAGCCCCCAACCGTGTCTATTATTTGATAGATGGCGAGCAAGTTGTAATTATGGGGATTGTTCATGTCAAGCGGTCTCCGCAAGCTGTAACTTCCATGATCAAACGCTTTTTAGAAGAATATGACAAATAAAGAATAATATTCCTCATTCGAACGACGACCAGTGCAGAGCGATACTGCAATGAGGAACAAAAATGTAAAATTATGGCTTCAGAAAAGATGAAATACATTCTTCGTAGAGCTGAGCAATCAGCCTTACGAACTGATATAGAGTTATCTCCATTAAAAAGAGAGATAGAGTCAATCTTCGATCCTTGTAATATAGACATGGATTGTAATATGATATCCAATCTCCTCTTGCCATACGAGAAAATGATTAAGGAAGATATGTCGAAAGGCAACCATCGCAAAGCCTTCGAGACATTCCTGGAAATCTTAGAATCCCTTTCTTATCACTTCGTGAAAGATGAGCACTTCTGTTATTTCGATGACATGTATTGTCCCGACTACACCTGCTCCGATATCTTGAAGTCCATCATTTCCGAAATTAAATCAGGCAAAGTTGCTATCGAAGATGTTGCTTACCTTGATGCTGGCATGTCAAAGATAGCCCTGATGGAGTCCTACGAAGATTACGGCAGCCCCTTCTGTCTGATGGATTGGGAAAGATATAAAAGGATGAAATTGACAATATGATGTTACGACTAGTCTTTGTTTCAGTATTTCTGCTCGGAGCAGTGATAGGATGGCTTGTGGTTTACTTTGTTCGCAAATACAAAGAGTATAACCCTAAAGTGTTAAGAGATTCCATGGTTTTATTACTGGGAGGAGGATGCATGGATTTTCTTTTGTCCCTGATCGATAAGCAAGTTGCACTATATGCTTTTGCTGCATACTTAATAGGATTAGCTACAGCTTTCTTCCTTCATTGGATTTATCAATTGATAGTTGCAAAGATAACGGCTCCAAAGTTTATGGATCCTCGCAGCAAATATGAATTGTTCTCGGGGTGTAGCCTTTCTGACACAGAAAAGGATGCAAGGTCTATGGTTTGTTATCAACTAGAAATAGTGAATCAAGGATTTCTGCAACTCAGTGAGAAACTTATAACAGAGGATGAGTTCATAAATCTGGTGAAAAAATCAGGCTTAACACGTCAGGCCTTTGAAGATTTGACAAGTCATCCTCTGGGAGATATGTTTTTGTCTCCAGCTCTTATAGCATATATGAGGGCAAAGAATGTATTTGATGTTATTGAGGGTGATTTCTAGCTTAGGGTCTATGCAGTGTTTGGTTCTACTTTGGTTATGATTTGATGATTGATGGAGTTGTAATTTAGATGAGATTACATTTTTTAGGTTAAAATGTGTTCATGTTTTCTTTTGCATAGAAAAAAGATATTAACTTTGCGTCTTAAAAAAGTTTTTTTAGCTAATATAGAACAATAAATGCATGCAAATGAAATTGTAAAATGGAATTTATGGGAATATATTTTTCTTTTAGAATTCTAGTTCCTTTTTCGTTGTGTGTAAAATATAGTGATTATGAAAATTGATTCAAAGCCATTCCAACTAGAAAGTGAGTTGTTGAATATAGATGAAATGTTGGCAAACAATTCTGTTGACATGGATTTTCAACCTTTGATTTCTAGTGAACATAAGGATAGTGTAGTTGTGTCTAATAAAGCTGCAGTTATCTGTGTAAAAGTTAGATTCAGCTATATTAATTTTTCGTCAGAAGTCATAAAAGCTTATCGGATTATAGACAAGGTAATGTATGATATATTTAGAGACAATGATAGTTGTGTAGATGTGTTGCATGTTGGCCATTATTATACAGGAATCTTCTATGCACCCCAGACAATAAACATTGATAATGTTTTGGATACAATGGGTAAATTGAATGCTGCTTTATCTATATTAAATATAAAATTTAACAAGCTGCTTGCATTGAAACTTGGTGGCGTAATGGCTGCTGATTTTGGTGAAATTATGCATTCTATGGAATTAGCTCCTTATGATAGTTGGCAAGGTGCACCTATAAATAATGTAATCGCTCTTTGTGATGAGGTATATCCTAATGAAAAAGACAATGATGGTGTTACTGTAATATCTGATTCAATTAAGATTAATCTTAAAGAGGAATATGCCAAGTTCTTTAATACGGAGTTTCTTTCTACTAGCCGGGCAATAAAGGTTTATAAGGCCTATGTGGTGAATACAGCAATGTATAATTGGGTTAAACAAAATAAATTAGAGCAAGATGAAACAGAAAACTGAAACGAAGCAGAGGATTGAGTTTAATTTGGATGTGGAAAATCGCCCTCTAAAAGAAGACATATCTTTGAGTTCTATGGAGCAGTCTGCTTTTTGCGAACAATATAAGAATGCGCTATCTGCTATTGATCAGTATTTGGCTTTAGCACGAAAGGATGCCTATGATAAAGATTTGGATAGTCAAAACAATATTTTTCTATTTGTTGGTGATAGAGGAACTGGTAAAACATCCTGCATGCTTTCAATAGGCGGATTGTTGCGGAAAGAAAAGTCAAGAAGGGAGGAATTTAAGGATGTGTATCCTAGTATAAGTAGCTTGGATTTCTATTCAATTGACTTGATCGATCCTTCTTATTTTGACAGTCAGCATAATATTATTTCTTTGTTCCTGGCAAAATTATATGCTAAGTATAAGGAGAAGGTTAAAAATGATGAGAGAATTACGGAGAATCATAAAATTTCTTTTCTTAATGCTTTGACTACTGCTCAAAAACATGCACAATTGTTGTTGGTCAATTCTGATTCTTATGATATGAATGTGATAGAGCAGCTAGAAAACTTGTCTGCAGCTGTAGATTTGAAAGAGGATTTGAAAAAGTTGGTTGATGCCTATTTTGAATGCTTTGATTTAAAAGATTCTATCCTGTTATTAAGGATCGATGATATTGACTTGAATGCAAAAGAGGGTAATATTATGGCTGAGCATATACGTAAGTACTTTATTCAGTCAAACATACTCGTCCTTATGGCGTTGAAACTGGACCAGTTGGAAATCATCAAGAAGAATGAATATGCTGAGTTGTTCAAATTAAATGGTAATGAAGAGATGATAGGCAATATGGTAGAAAGGTATTTAGCCAAGTTGTTCCCTCAAAACCAGCGTGTTTATATGCCGGATATTGATGATATATTGGAAAAACCATTAACAATTTCGGATAAAGACAATAAGATGGAATATCCTTCCGTTCGCCAGATAGTTCCTCAATTGATCTTCCAAAAGACACGTTATTTGTTCTACAATTCTCCAACTCATGTTAGTTTTATAGTTCCTCGAAATTTAAGGGATTTAAGGCAACTGATAAAAATGCTTTGGAACATGCCTGATTATCATGAAAATATAAATGATAATCTTATCATAATAAAGGATGGTGCTTATAACCAAGTAGTATTCAAAGAGTATTTAAAAAATACATGGATTAAGAATAATTTGAGTATAAGCGGTCAAAAGTTTGCTCATCATCTTTTGTCTATGACAGAAAATACTCTATTGAATGATTATATTGTCAAATCATTGACAGGATATATCTGGCCAAAGGACGGGTCTTATAACAAAGATTTGTTCAAGGACATACTTGATGAGAAGAATATAACCTATAATATTTCTACAGGTGATGTAATAGCTTTAATATCATATTTGCGTCATAAAAATCTCGATTTAGAAAAGCAAAAGTTGTTGTTTTTCATTACTACAGTTTATTCTATTCGTTTATATGAATCATATAATGTTGTAACTGAAGAATTGAAACTCCCTTCTAATCGTAATAATGAGATTGGCGCAGAAACTGATGCTGATAAGGAAATCTTTAGTATTGTTCAGTATAAATCGCTAAACAATTATGAGAAACTTTTGTTAGGTTATGTATTTAATGTCTCAATTAATCATTTTATAGGTAAGCACCATCTTGAACATAGTACAAAAATTCAAGGTGCCAAATTACAGACGTTAATGCAGAGTTCGTTAGATAATATTGAGGATGCGAAGAATTGTAATAAGTTGCGCCTGATAGAATTCTTTATGCTAGCAACATCCCATGTCACTTCGCAGGACAACGGCTTTAGGACTAGTCCTGTTATGGCTTTCGATGCGCCTATCATTTTTGATAAAGACAATACGCTTTGTTATGATTTGGGAGCTTTCTTCTTTAATTTGACACGCATCAAGAAGTGCTATAAACGTTTTAAGGGATTGGCAAAGAAAGATGGAAAAGATATAGTAGATGTAATCTTGGAGTCTGATTCTGGTACTTTATATTCCGATTTTATGGATATAGCCAAGCAGAACCCCTGTGGCTTAAAATGTCCTAAGCCTTGTAATGAACGACGTGATGGTGATGGATGCTCACATTATGATGCAAATTGGCTATCTTGCTGTGCTTTTAGAAATACCGAGATATTATTGGATTTTATAGAAAGCATTTCGCAAGCTAATTTTGATTATTCAACTTCTGAAAGATTGATATTGGCTGATTTCTTCCATAAATGTTCGGAATATAAGATTGATACATATGAGAAAGAAGGTGACTCAAGCGATCATCATAAAATTTCTTTTGCATTTCTGGAGATCATTAGTGAGCTTTTGAAAGCAGATAATGTAGATGCTGATTTTTGTGATATTTTCGGACGAGAGTCGTATATTTCGTCAGAGCCATCAACTAGTTTCAATATAAATATTGTACATTCATAGTATGAAATTATGTAATGGAAACTCTTAATCAAGTTTTGAAAGTCTTGTTTGAGGAAACGTGAAGTGAGGATGTTTTGGACGCCTATTTGGATAGAAATACCAAGTGTGCAGGCATTAAACGTTTTATAGACAAGGAGGTCTTTTGTCTGCAGATGGTTCGCGTGAATATGGCACATACATTAGACCAGGCTGAAGTTCTTTATCAAGTCCTCTGTGATAAATGGAGCAAGGTGGATACTTGTGTACATGAGTTGTTGTATTGCAAGGTGTCTAATGTGTTTAATGTTTTATTACATTTTAGCCAAAACAAAATCTATCTCAAGCATCATACGCCTATATGCAAGTATCATAAACTATTCTCTTGGCATGAGGTTACTCGTGATTTTGGAGAAGATCTTTTTGTCACTTCTTATTTAGCAGCTTATGATTTGAAAAATCGACAGGATATGATTCACTTTGATTGGGCTCCTTATATAGACCATGATTCAACAGAGTTAAATCAAATGTTTAGGCATGAGATGATGGATCTGCATGCACATCTAAATGGCTCTTCTTTAAATTTTGAGCTTAATTGGATGAACTTGATGAATCATATATGTGGTCATGAGACAGATTTTGCAAAGCTTGACTCCTTAAAACTTTCATCTGATGTAAATTATCGCTTTAACCATAATTCTAAGCCTTTTTATATGAAGGTAATTATGGCTGCAGCTATAAGAGTAAATCTCTACGTGGATATCATAAACGAAAATAAGAATGAGAAAATCTGCTTGTTACCTAACCTCTCTGATATTCTATCTTGTGGTAGCTTGATTCAAATATTGATGTATGAGCAGGATATTCAGAATGCAATAGACATAGTGAGTCAACTGTATGGACGTAGATATGCGGATGAAACCGGTTCTGAACAACATATTCCTGATTATGCAATTATGGGTAACGACAAATCCATATTTTCAGTATTAGGCGGTGAAAGGAAGTTTATGTATCGCATCTTTCGCAAGATTTATTCTGGTGAGTATGTGTCTAATAGGAAGACAATGTTGTTTTACATTTATCTTCTGATAAAAGAGGAACTTAGAAAAGAATTGGTTCAAGTCAACTCTATAAATGGATTTGCAAACTTTTCAATGTACGAAAATCGTAAAGAGCGATTCCTGTGTACAGGAAGTCCTCTTTATGAACGCCTGTTATCACAATTGGCTGTAGGCTCATTTATGTCTGATTCTTCTAAGAAAAGATATATGGAGGTACGCATTGCTCCCAAGAAAACCATGTTGCAAGATTTTCAGGCTATAAGAAGAAAGGACTCATTTATAACAGATAAGGTTTTTGATAGGACTAAGGCAATAGACAAGAACAGGTTTTACTACATCTTCCATTTTATAAAAAGAAAAGAAAGGTGTGATGTTGGCGAAAGTTGTAGTGCTACTCAATTTGAGTTGTTGCCAAGGCATGCTCATTTGCGTAAGGATGTCGCCATGCAAGCTAAGGCTATTTATGAGCTTCGCGCATGCAGCTCTTTTGCAAGAAAGCGGTTGGTAGGTATAGATGCTGCGAATTCTGAGATATTCTGTCGACCAGAGGTTTTTGCTCAAGCATTTAGATATTTGAGTTTGAATTCAATAATGCAAGGAAGTGATGTTACTAGTAACTATGACTTAGGGTTGACATATCATGTGGGTGAGGATTTCTATGATGTAGTAGATGGTATAAGGGCCATTGATGAAGTTTTGAAGTTTATGCATTTTCGTAATGGTGCAAGGTTGGGGCATGTGCTAGTTTTAGGTACGGATGTCACTTCTTATTATCAGAAACGGAATTTTAGGATTAATGCCACTAAGCAAGTCCTCCTTGATAATGTAACATGGTTATATGTGCAGGGAGATAGATTGGGGGCTTCTAATAAGATTTTGGCTTATCTGAAGGAATTGTATCATTTGTATTTTCAGCAAGTTTTTTTTGAGGCAATTCATAAGGAAATTGATGTCTTTACATACTATCAGTCCTGGTTGTTACGAGGTGATGATCCGGCGATTTATCAACAGGATATTGAAAGTAAAATGATAGTTATAGAAAGTGATTCTTCAAAGGAATACATGGATAGTTGGTTTTCTGTGGCTCAAAATCATGGAATAGAAGTTGATGATGCACATGGGAATTCTGATGCTCGACAATTGTTTTATCTTTATCACTATCATAAGCATGTGAGAAAAGTAGGAAGTGAGGGTGATGTATTGAGAATAAAACCTCAGTATCGTGAAGATTTTCTGTCGTTGCTAGTTCAGGTTCAGCAGCAATTTCTGAGTAAGTTGGAGCATTTGCATGTGGCAATAGAATGTAATCCTTCTTCCAATTTCAAGATAGGAGAAATGGAACGATATGATCAGCACCCAATTATAAAGTTCTACAATAGAGGTTTGAATACTCAGTATCCTCACCATGACATTTGTGTTTCTATTAATACTGATGACGCTGGTGTGTTTGCTACCTCTTTGGAGCGAGAATATTCGTTGATGGCTTTAGCAATGGAAAAAGAGGAAAATAATGAAAATACTCCTCGCTCTGTGATGGAATGGTTAAATTCGATTAGGCGAATGACAAAAGAACAACGTTTTTGTAAATGTGATGATAATCAAATTGTATAGTTGATGGAAAATAGCATTCAAGGCATGATTGATAAGTTGTCAGAGGGATTGAATTTCTTTGATTTTTCATACTTTATTTCTGGTTTTGTTACTTATAGCTCTATAGTATATTTTGTTATGACGGTATTCTGTAAAGTTATAAATCTTCCTCTTTGGGGTCTGATAGTATTTTCTTTAGTTTCTATATACATAAGTAGGTTGTTGTCATTTTCCATAGGTAAGTGGTTACGGATTTCATGTATGTTTGATAATAAAGGAAATCCAAGAAGATTCTTTAAGAAGATGGGAATAGAGTCTTTTGATGCATTATTTCAATCAGCATTGCAAGAGTTTCAAATTACGGAAAAAATGCCTTCTAGCAGAAAAGCATATAGTATGATGTGGATGGTTGTTAGGCAGAAAGATATGAATGGTAAGTTTTATCCTCAATTATTTCGTCAATGGGTGATGCAGGCTGTGTATGAAGGTCTCATATTTTCTTCCATATTGGTATTCGTATTTTCTGTTATCTTGTGTTTGAAGGATAGTTCTAATCTTTGGTTATACATAATGATTTTGCTTTTTAGCATTATCACAACGATATTTTGTGCAAGAGAAGCAAGCCGATGTGCTGAAAATCAAATTTTGGAAGTAGTTATTGCGTATAAGAAGTTTGAAGAATAGAGCTTTGAAGAAGCTGGACTAGTTTTAGAGGTACCCTCAGATGATGAGATTTATCATTTAAAGAAGAGGAAATTTGTGATTATCTTTTAAAAAGGAGATTAAAGCTATGGATAATAATATGTTTAAAATAGACGTGTCATCAAAGGCCGTTGAGACATTTATTGACGCCATAAGTAGAGGTATAGGTGTTCTTTATGAACCGACACGCATACGAAAAGAAGCAAAGGCAAAAGCAGAAGAAAAGGTCATTCTTGCTAAAGCAGAAAAGCAGGAACGAGAAATATTGGCAGCCGTTCAACCTCTGGTTGGAGATTCTGTTCCTCTTGAGCAATTAAAGCCGGTAATTTCCAAAATAGTAAGTGATGAACTAAGAAAAAAAGAAAATATTGATGCTGTCGTAAATATTGCATTAGAAGATTTTAGAAAGTCACAAAAAGTCCCAACTGAAAAAGCTGATACAGATTGGTTGACTCGCTTCTTCAATATTGTAGAGAATGTATCTGATGAAGAATTAAGAAATACTTGGGGAAAGATCCTTTCACAGGAAATACAAACACCAGGTTCTTATTCTTTAAGAACACTTAATACCATTAGTAATTTATCCAAAAAAGAAGCAGAATTATTTGCAAGTCTTGGTAATTATGTATTCGCCTCAACTAATTCAAAGTTCTTTTTGAAAACAGATACTTCTATTTTAGGAAGAAATATACCATATGGTGATATAACTCTTATGATGGAATGTGGTCTGATTAAAGAAAATGAAGAAATCGGATTCGTTTATCCAGCTTGCCCTAATGAGAAAATGGAAAATGGTTTTACTTATCAAGATCTTGCGATAATCATAGAACAAGATAAGGAAGCTGCCGAAGTTGGTATTTCTATATACGAACTGACTATAGCTGGTGCTGAGATTTATAAGATATTAGATATAGAAAAAGATATGAGCTTGTTGGATAAAGCTGCAGCAATGATAAAGAAACCAAATGTACGTTTTGGTTATTCTAAACTTATAGATATACGTGGTGATTCGATAATACATGAAGATAATATTACTTATTTGTAGAAAGTTAAAAACGATTTCAATGAATGTGGAATATATTATATAAAAAATCAGTCTCCAGGCGGTCCCATCCCGCACAATATGGCGAAGACCTTTGATGGTCCGCCAACCTTATAGCGTAGCGGTTCCGAGCACCGGAGGGCGGTTACATCCTCTCGTTCCTGAGGAAAGAGAGGCTTGGTGAGAAAGGTGGAGCCTTCTTTAATGGTAAAGAAGGACGGGATGATTTTAGAAATCTTTATTATTTAAAGAACAAGATTAATGCACGACATACATATCATAATTATGGCTGGCGGCGTAGGTAGCCGCTTCTGGCCTATGTCAACCCCCGATTACCCAAAGCAGTTCATTGATGTGATGGGAGTCGGCCGTTCCCTCATACAATTAACTGTAGATAGATTGAAGCCAATCTGTTCTGTCACCCTGGTCATTAATACCTCGGAGTATCAGCGAGTACTCAGCAAGGCATTGAGCTATACTTCCGATAAGAACGCCATCGTGACCATCGGTATTAAGCCAAGCCGCCCAGAAACAGGCTATGGCTATATCGCCGCTGCGTAGGCAAGGACATTCGATTATATGAATGCAAGAACTTCGTTGTTCATGCAGCCGATTTGATATAAAAAACATATATATATAATAGATAAAAAATAAAACAATGGAAGAAAAAGTAATAGAATTGATAGCTCGTGTACTTAATGTACCAACAACAGAAATAGAGATGGATACCGAAATCGGTGAGCCAGATGAGTGGGATTCTCTTCATAATGTAGAGATTATCTCTCAATTGGAGAAGGAATTTAATGTGAAGATAACATCTGATATGATTATGGATTTGGAGGATGTATCTGATATTGTTAGTCTCATTGAAGATTTGACAGAATAATTTAATCTTAGAGTTCTCAGAACATTTATGAGACGATACGATAGAACAATATAGTACAAAGGATATTTATATGTTAGAAAGTATCGAAAAACAAATATGGCAGTGGGCGGCCGTACAGCCCGATAAGATAGCTGTAAAAAGTGGAAAGAAATCTGCGACATATCTTCAGTTGTGTCAACGCATATTGGGAGCAAGAGATTATTTCAAATCTCAATTATCACAAAAAGAAGGAAATGTTGTTATCCTGGCAGCTGGTAAGCAAATAGAGTTTGTGTATGCATATTTTGGCGCACACTTAGCTGGATTAAAGGTTGTTCCTATTGATGCAGCAACAAATCCTACCAGATTGGATTATATTGTGAAGCAAACGCACGCTAATCTTCTGGTTGGTTTTGATGAGAGCGAGCAAGAGGTTGCTAAGGCTAGATTGAAAGACTTTGCAGAGTTATCTGCTGAATTCTCTACACCTTTGTTTCTAGAAGCGAATCAGATTGCAGATATTCTTTTTACAACAGGTACTACAGGTAAACCTAAAGGGGTGCCTTTGACTTATGACAATGAGGCTGCTGCAGCAAGAAATATCAATGAGTTTATTGGTAATTCACAGGAAGATGTTGAACTTCTAGCTCTTCCAGTCAGCCATTCCTTTGGCTTGGGTAGAGTAAGATGCTGTCTGTCTAAGGGTGCGACATTAATCCTGCTCGGTAGCTTTGCCAATGTAAAGAAGATATATCGCACGATGGAGGAAGACCATGTAACAGGTTTCACAATGGTTCCTGCCAGCTGGCGATACCTCAAAAAACTTACTGGCGACAAACTGGGTGAATTCAATAATCAGCTTCGATATATAGAAATGGGCAGTGCCTTCTTCTCTAAGGATGAGAAGCAGGAACTTGCCGATCTGCTTCCTCAAACCAGAGTATGTATGCACTATGGCTTGACAGAGGCTTCTCGTTCTGCTTTTATGGAATTTCATCAAGATACGGCACATTTAGATTCTGTAGGAAAGGCTTCACCAAATACAGATATCAAGGTGTTGGATGAAAATGGAGAGGAATGTGGTGTAAATCAAGAAGGTGAAATCTGCGTAAAGGGTGATCATGTAACTCATGGATATCTTGATTTGCCAATAGAGGAATCTTTCTTTGGTGATTATTTCCGTACTGGTGATTGGGGATATAAGACAGCAGAAGGATATATTTATTTAATAAGCAGAAAGAAAGAACTGATTAATGTCGGTGGTAAAAAAGTAAGTCCTATAGAAGTAGAAGAGCAGTTATTCAAGATTTCCGGTATAGCAGATTGCGCTTGTATTGGCGTGTCAGATGAGGAAGGTGTTCTTGGCGAGGTTGTTAAGGCATTCATTGTGAAAGACAAAGATAGTGACATTACTTTTGATGATATTAAAAACCAACTGAACGGTAAACTAGAGTCTTATAAACTTCCTGTTCACTATGAATGGATAGATGAAATACCAAAGACTCAGAATGGAAAAATTCAACGAGGTTTATTAAAATGATTGATATAAAGAATAAAAAAGATTGTTGTGGTTGTCATGCTTGTGGTGATGTGTGTCATGCCCAGGCGATTACTTTCCATACCGACCATGAAGGATTCTGGTATCCAGAGGTAGATAAGGAAAAGTGTACAGATTGTCATCTTTGCGAGAAAATTTGTCCGATGATTAACATCGACAAGTTGAAGCATAATGATTTGTCAGAGCCAAAAGTTTTTGGTGGTTATAACAAGGATATTGTTATTCGCTTTGATAGTACATCTGGTGGTATCTTTACTCTTCTTGCACAAGCCATGTATAAGCAGAAGGGATATGTTAGTGGTGCCATCTATACGGATGACTTGAAGGTATTCAACTTCATTTCTAATGACAAGAAAGATTTGAAGCGTCTTCGTAGTTCCAAGTATGTACAGAGTAATGCTGAAGGTCTGTATAAACAGATCAAGCAGTTGCTGATTGCTGGCGAAAAGGTTTTAGCCTGTGGCTCACCTTGCCAGATGGCTGCTCTGCGAAGCTTTCTTCGTAAGGATTACGATAATCTTATCATTGTAGATTTCCTTTGTCGTGCAACGAACTCTCCAAAGGTCTTTGAGAAGTATAAGGAGTCTTTGGAAGCTAGATATGGTTCTAAGATTGTATCTATTAAGGACAAGAACAAGGATCACGGTTGGCATAGTCTTGCCAGAAAGATAACATTCGAGAATGGTCAGGTATATTATGGCGAAGGTCATGAGGATGATTATCGCCGTGGATACCACGACAATGTCTTTGAGCGCCCTTCTTGTTATGAATGTAAGTTCAAGGGTATTCCACGTATGAGTGATATCACTCTTGGTGATTTCTGGGGAATTGGTCAGGTAGATTCTTCTTTGGAACAGAACTTGGGAACCTCCCTTATCATGATTAATTCCAAGAAAGGTTTGGAATACTTTGATAAAATTAAGGATAAGTTAGTTGTTAAAGAGTTTACTTTGAAGGATATTGTCCTAGGTAATAGCACTGCTATAATGGGTGGTAAGCTTCCTTATCCTGCCAATATCAATCGAGATGAATTCTTTAAGGCACTTGATGAAATGCCATTTGATAAATGTGCAGCTAAGTTCTTCCCATACGAGAGTAATGATAAGATTTCTGCTAAGCGAAAGGTAAAGAATATCCTTCGTGTCATTTATCACAATAAGAAGAACCCAATGCAGTTGCTCCGTATCTTCTATTGGAATTACTGTAGAAAGAATATCCATAGCAACCTGTTAGAAGGAAAAGTCTTCAATGTCCTTTCTCATTGTGCCATAGATATTGCCAAGACCGCAAATATAGAAGTTGATGGTCAGGTAATTCTTAATCAGAAGCGTACACGTGGTAGCAAGGGTGAGTTCCGACTTTTGGTAGAGGATGGTGCCACTCTGAGTTTTGGTAAAGGTCATTCTTATTTCAAATACGATAGTGATGTGCAGGTATTCAAGGGCGCACAGATGTTAATAGGTAGTTGTGCTACCAACATAGGTTTGAAAATCGTTTGTTCAGAGAAAATCGTAATGGGGGATGATGTTCACATTGGTCGTGATGTTTGGATACGAGATAACAATGGCGGTCATCATGTCATCATTAAGGGATACAAAGACAAGGCACCGGTCATCATTGGTGACCATGTATGGATTTGCTCAAACGTTAGTATCACGAAGGGTGTTACAATAGGCGAGGGTGCAATTATCTCTGCTAATAGTGTTGTTACAACTAATATCCCTGCTCATTGCATCGCTTCTGGTAATCCTGCCAAGGTGATTGCAGAAAACATATATTGGAGACCATAATAAAAAAGAATATATGGCGTCAGAAAATAAAAGAATAGCAAAGAACACGGTATTTCTATATATCCGCTCGTTCCTGATGATGGCCATCAATCTCTATGCCTCCCGTATCATCTTGCAGGCATTGGGTGTTGAAGACTATGGACTTTATGGAGCAATAGGTAGTATCGTGGCAATGTTCACCATCATTAATGGTTCTCTGTCAGCGGGTACGAGTCGTTTCCTTACTTACGAACTCGGCAGAGGGGATATGGTGAAACTGAAGAAGACCTTCAACGCCTCTCTTGCTATGCATACTGCAATGGCCGGCTTTTTATTTCTCTTGATGGAAACGGTTGGCCTATGGTTTGTTAATTACAAGATGAATATCCCTGCGGGAAGAGAGTTTGCTGCTAATATTGTGTACCAGATGTCTGTACTTACTTGTATGTTTTCATTAACGCAAGTACCTTATAGCGCTACGATTATATCGCATGAAAAGATGGATATCTATGCCTATGTTGGTTTAGTTGAAGCTATTTTTAAACTTTCCTTGGTTTTTGCTTTGCTTTATCTACCTTTTGGGGATAATTTGATAGCATACTCAATTATTTTAGCCTTATGGGGTGCTGGACTACAAATTTTCTATAGATTTTATTGCTATAAAAGATTCGAGGAGACACATATTTCGTTTTGTAGAGAGAAAACTATCTATAAAGAAATGCTCTCTTATTCCGTTTGGGACACTATAGGAGCTTTTTGCGCAACAGGTAATAGCCAAGGTATTAATATATTGATTAATATCTTCTTTGGTGTAACAGTCAATGCAGCACGACAAGTAGCATATCAGATTGAAAGTGGTGTAAATCAATTGGCAGCAAATTTCACAACCTCTATTACTCCACAAATTGTAAAAAGTTATGCGAAGGGTGATAAGAAAAGATTCTTTCAGTTGATTTATGAAGCAGGAAGGTATTCATACTTTTTGATGTTTCTCATTGCATTTCCAATTATACTAGAAGCTGATTATATACTGAAGCTTTGGTTGGTTGAGGTTCCTGAATATACGGTTTTGCTCACTCGTTTTGTATTAGCAATCGCATTGTATCGCATAATAGTTCGTTCAACAATTAATGGAGTTCATGCTACAGGTGATGTTAAAACTCTTAATTTAACAAGTGGAGTATATTCTGCATGTTCTTTTTTGCCTTTGGTATATCTCTTGTTCAAGTGTGGTTTACCTGTATGGTCTTGCTTTATAGTTTATGCATTTAATGGTATTGTCTGCAATTTCTTTGAAGCAAGAGCATTATATAAAAATGAAAAGTTTGATATCTTAAGATATATCGTTTATGTTTATCTGCATCCTATAGCTGTCTCAATGATAGCTGCTATTCTCCCTTTTGTAATCATATCTACAATGGAAGAAAGTTTTTTGAGATTAGTGTTAACATTAATTGTTAATAGTTTATGTACTATTATATGTGTTTACATATTAGGAATCAATCAAGATACACGTAAGAAAGTAAATTCTTTTATACTCAATAAGATATTCAATTAAATACCTTTACGGAATATAATGGTATAAAATTTGATAATCAAATTCTCCATCAAATTCCATCTTTGCTTAAAGATATCGAAACTGCTCACAAGAATCAATTTTCATTGTGCAAGTTTATTGGATGGGATATTTGTTTCAATGAGCAAAATGAGCCTGTTGTGATAGAATTGAATAGTTCACAGCCAGGTGTCATAGGAGAACAACTCTGTACTGGTCCTATTTTTGGTGATAGAACAGAGGAAGTGCTTGAGTAAACCACCAATACAGCGTAAGGTGGGTTGAATGAAAAATATTATCTTTGCAAC
>ERZ1035006.1384-NODE-1384-length-16155-cov-18.697702_pt1 | contig 16155 bp, 8 predicted proteins | sample MGYA00520694_ERZ1035006 | MGnify/ENA primary metagenome ERZ1035006 (study PRJEB33766, sample SAMN09781746) | gut metagenome | biome: gut microbiome | host: Homo sapiens | place: Madagascar | study: EMG produced TPA metagenomics assembly of the PRJNA485056 data... | reverse complement strand
TGAAAGTCAGGGCTTTGTGATTTTTTTAGAATAAGGGAGTTTTGACACACCCTCCCCTTGCGAGCACCCCTCCTCAATCAAATTATCTAACCCTGTTTACCCTCCCGCTATACCTCATGCCCCACATTACCTTCCTCAACCGTCATTCCGACATCCTCATTCAGTGTGGTCACTTGCCTCATTGGTTTCAGCCAGAGGCGGTGCAGTTTATCACCTTTCGTCTTGCCGACTCGCTCCCGCAGACCAAGCTGCAGGAACTGGCACTCATGCGCGAGGCATTAGGACGACGCGAGACGAAGGAGGGGGAGTTGACGGCAGAGGAGGAATGTTTGGAAGATATAGTGGATGGGTGGTTGATGCAAGGATATGGCGGTTGTGTGTTGAGCAATGCACAGTGCAGGCAGTTTGTTGAGGATGCTTTGTTCTTCAACGATAAGCAGACGTATCACCTTCATGCCTTCGTCATCATGCCCAACCATGTTCATATACTACTGTCGCCAATTGGAGAAAACAGCGTTATCCCTATCGTCAGTAAGTTGAAGCGCTACTCATCGCGTATGATAAAACAATGTGTAGTGACGGATGGTAATGTTTGGCAGCGCGAGATGTTCGATTGCATGATGCGAGGAGAAGACGACTTCGCACATAAACTTGCGTATATTGTTAATAACCCTAACGGATTGCCAGAAGATAGCTATTCATTATATGTAGCAGAGAATGTGCAGTATCTGCTGTAAGGGCTTTCAGGGGGTGCACTTGTCTCAAGTGCACCAATCGAGTAGTAGTGCACCAAGTAAGCAAGAAGTGCACCAATAGTTTTGTTGGTGCACTTGAGACAAGTGCACCCCCTTGAGAGATACCTACACCCCCTGGTGGCACCCCCCCCTGCTCCCAAAGTGTTAAAGATGTTAATATTATGAAAACGCAATAAGCATTTGTTCTTTGTTATATAAAAAATGTGTATTTTTGCAAGGCGAATGGAAGTGTATTTGCCACTTTTATATTCTCTAACTTACATTATTTATATAAATAAAAACTTAATCAATTTTACTAAATATAAATCTTATGGCGAATTTATCCCGTAAAACATTGACTCTCGCAGCAGGTCTCGTACTTTCTGTGATGAGTGCTAACGCACAGCAGATGCGTGAAGGTTATGTAGAAGCTGGTAAGAACACTGGCAGCGAAAACTTCCACACCCTTATCCAGGGTTGGACTCCTGGCAGCCAGATAACAGCTGACGACAACTTCTACATCTCACGTGTAAAGCCACGTGCTCGTTTCCGCAACGAGGCTACACAGGTGCGTCTTGATCTCAATGCGAAGAACGACAAGAAGCTCATCGCTTGGATCCCGGTAAACAACCCCGACTTCAACGCACTTCCTAACGGCGTATTCGATTCAGAGGTATTCTCTATGTGGTCGTACGTTACACACTGGGGCGACTGGACTGCACCTCTCGGACGTATTCCGGCTGCTTTCCTCGATATCGCTCACAAGAACGGTGTAGGTGTTTCTGGTGTTGCTTCTATTCCTAACGCAAGTCTTAGCGCAAGCTGGTCGGCATGTCTTAAGGGTATCGGCTCTATGGACGTAGACAAAGCTTCTAAGTTCTTCCAGTACTATGGTATCGACGGTATGGGCTACAACTCTGAGTTCTACAACGGTGGTTCTGTATTGAAGCCGGTACGCACATTCCACGCAGCTCTCGTTAAGAAGATGAAGCCGGTTAACCCGGTATTCGAGAACTTCTGGTATGACGGTACAAACGACTACGGTCAGGTTACATTCGACGGTGGTCTCAGCAACCATAACAAGGAGACATTCGGTGACAGCGAGAACGTACGTACATCACTCTTCTTCAACTACAACTGGAACCGTGGTCAGCTCACTCCTTCTGTAGCATATGCAGAGAAGCTCGGTCGCGATCCGCTCGATCTTTATTGCGGTGTGAACATGCAGGGCGGCGAGCCTGGTGGTACATCATGGTCGTTGCTGCCAAATCAGCGCGTTTCTATCGGTCTTTGGGGTGCTCACTCATACAACATGTTCTGGGAGAGCCGTTCAGAGCTCGGTTCGTCTGACGAGAAGAAGCAGTTCGCTTACCTCCGTCGTACTGAGTGCTACTTCGGTGGCGGCAACCGCAACCCGGTTATCACTCCGTCTATTGTTGACAAGCATCAGTACACAGCATACAACCCGACTTGGCACGGTATGGCTGCATTCATGACAGCACGTTCACCGCTGAGCTGGGATCTCGCTGAGGAGCCGTTCATCACTTACTTCAACCTCGGTAACGGTAAGTTCTTCAACCTTAACGGCGAGCGCAAGACCAGCACACCTTGGTACAACGTAGGTATGCAGGACTACCTGCCGACATGGCACTTCTGGTTCGCTAACAAACTCCTCGGACGTACAGCAGCTGACGTTCCGGCTGAGGGCCTCGACGCTCAGTTCGTATGGGACGACGCTTACTTCGGAGGTTCTACACTCAAGGTGTTCGGTACAACAGCTAACGAGTATCTCCACCTCTTCAAGACAAAGTACGCTTTGAAGAAGGGCGACGTTATCACTGTTCGCTATAAGCTCAACGAAGGCGCTACCGACCTCGACCTCGTTCTCTCTGCAGAGGGCAGCGAAGACAAGGGCGTAGCTTACAACCTCTGCAAGGCAGAGCGCGTAGCTGACGTTAACGACTGGGTTAAGCAGACATTCACAGTAGGTTCTGACTTCGACGGCAAGACTCTTGCTCTCGTTGCTCTCAACTTCAAGAACGCTAAGAACCTCGACCTCATGCTCGGCGAGTTCTCTATCGTTCGTGGCAACTACGCTACACCGGCTACTCCGGTTATCGACGCTGCTAACACCAAGATGCTCTACAACAGCAAGGCTGGCATGGACGCTAAGATCATCTTCAACATGCCTAACAACAAGGCAGCTGGCGAGCCGTGCTACAACCTCGACGTTAAGACATCTCACTTCCGTCTCTACGCTCAGGAAGAGGGCAAGGAGCCGATGCTCATGGGTACAACAACTTCTTGGGCAGGTCTCTACTACTCTATACCAGTTGTAAAGGCAAACGCTAAGGTACGCCTCGGTGTTTCTGCAGTAGCTCTCGACCACAAGACAGAGTCTGAGATCGCTTGGAGCAACTACATGGAGCCTGCTGCATACGTTTACAACGACGATATCCAGAGCAACAAGAAGACTATCAAGCCGAACGAGGAGTTCACACTCAGCTACATCGACCCTGAGCACCCAGCTGCTAAGTGGGAGATTGTTAAGGATGGTAAGGTTGTTAAGAGTGGCGATGGCAACTCTTGGACAACATCACTTGCTGACCTCGGTAGCTACGACCTCAAGGTTACTGGCAACGAGTATGGTGAGGATGGTGCTGCTAAGCAGACCACACGTACATTCGCATCTTACATTCAGATCACTGGCGAGGGCACAGGTGCTCTGCCTGAGATCTACACTCTCACAGCTAACGGTAGCGATGAGGAAGTTTCTCTCAAGACCGGCGAGAGCGTTAAGATGGCTTACACAGGTCGTCACGCTGACGGTGCAGGTTCACAGGGTCTCGACCTTAAGGAGAAGCGCTTCGGTGTTGCTGCTTCAGATCTCGGTCTCGTAGGCAAGAAGTCTTACTCTGTATCGTTCTGGTTGAAGATCAACAGCCTCAAGTCGGGCGATCCTACAACTCTCTTCAATGTTTACAACAAGCAGGATGGTTGGCCTAAGACAGACTGGGGTTGGAACTGGTCTGGTATCGGTGCAGATGGTAGCATCGATCACTACAACTTCCGTGGTACAGACGCTACTTCTAACAAGGAGCTTCACTATAAGTATGCTAACACTAAGCTGCCTGTAGGCAACTGGGTACACATAACAATGGCCTTTGATTATAACGATGGCGGTAACTTCCGTAGCGACCTGTTCGTAAACGGCGTTAAGCAGACCGTTACTTCATGGGATCGTACCGGTGGAGCCACAAAGACAACAGAACCAGACTATGAGAACGATATCTATGGCATCACAAATGGTATGTACCTCTGCATCGGTGGTCCGCTCTTCTCACGTTACGGTATTGACGGTGTTATCGACAACGTAGTAGTTTGGGACAAGGCAGTCACAGCAGCAGACGCTAAGGTTGCTATGGGCGACCTCAACGCTAACAACCTCCCTGCTGGCGTGAAGGCATTCTGGGACTTCGAGAAGAAGGCTACTGACAACTACTTCTCAGCTGCAGGTTCACTTGCTGGCACAAAGGCAGGTATGCAGGATATGATTGCAGGTGGCAGCGAGGGTCAGGCTACTCTTAAGTTTATTGAGCCTACATACATCGCTGGTTCACCGTTCGTATCTGGCGAGACATACAAGGTAGAGACCAAGCCGTCATGGACTGCTAAGAACGCTACATTCGCTGACATTACTGGTAACGGCGAGGCAGGTTCTGCAAACGTTTCGTTCCGCACAGGTGGCGACTACGACGTAACTCTTACACTCTCTAACGCTCTTGGTAAGGCAGAGAAGACATTCTCTGTAATCAAGGTGGCTTATCCTACTGGCGTTGACGCTGTAGAGAGCACCGAGATGAAGGCTTACACAGTAGGCGAGGACGCAGTAGTAGAGTTCGCTGAGGCTGGCGCATACGAGGTTAGCGTTTACACAACAGCTGGTGAGCAGGTGGCTCGCAAGGCAGCTCAGCTCAACGCTGGCAACGTGGTTAACGTACACCTCGCTAAGGCAGGCATCTACGTGCTTAATGTGAAGAAGGACGGCAAGACAGTTCGCACTGTTAAGCTTATCCGTAAGTAAATAAAGCAGACGAGTGGGTGGGTAGACAGGGAGGCAATTCCCCTTGTCCACTCGTCTTCTCGTCTTCTTGCCAACTAAAAGAATACCTAATCAACAAAACAATATCTAAATGAACAACAAGAAAACAACACTCCTCGCATCCATGCTTCTGTGTGGCTGCGTGTTCGGTTATGCTCAGCGTACTCCGACTCATCCGTTAGACATTCAGGACAAGGGTGACCAGTACCTCCTCGAGAACATCTGGAACTGGGAAGCTGGCACACCTCCGCGCGAAGTGAGCGAAATGGACGACCAGTTCTATATCTCGCGCGTTCGCCCATTGCCGCGCATCGCTGAGGCTGATGACTATCAGGCAGAGGTTAGCAAGCAGGCTAAGCCCGGTCGTAAGATGTGTCTCTGGACTCCGCTCGACGACCCAACGTCTTCTTGGAAGGCTCTTCCGCGCTATTGCTTCGAGGGCGACAACTTCTCAATGTGGTCATACCTCAGCATCCACGGTAACTGGACAGCACCTTGGTTCCGCGTAACTGGCGGTCTGTCTGACGTGGCTCACAAGAATGGTGTAGCGGTAGGTTGCGTTGCTTCTATTCCTTGGTCTGCTAATGTTAACGTGAATGCCGCAAGCGGTTGGGGCAAGACCTTCGGTGAGCTGACAAAGAAGAACTCTGACGGCACATACAAAAACGTAGAGCGCTTCGTTAAGATTCTTAAGTACTACGGCATCGACGGCGTTGGTGTGAACTCTGAGTTCAATGCTAATCCTGCAACAATGAAGCAGATCCAGGGTTTCTTCGCTGCGTGCCATAAGGAGGCAGAGAAGATCGGTTGGAAGTTCCAACTCCACTGGTATGACGGTACCAACGACTACGGTGGCAGCACGTTCGACCAGGGTCTTAGTGCTCACAACAAGAATCAGTTCGGTGATAAGGACAACGTCGTTACCGACATGATGTTCTCTAACTACAACACCGGTGCTGGTACTCTCAAGAACACTGCAGCATATGCAAAGAGCATGGGCCGCGACCCGTACGACTACTACAAGGGTTTCGATATTCAGGGTCGTGCGCTCCATTCTTCAAGCTCTAACTGGAACGACCTCAACGACGTAGAGGCTTCAATAGGTTTCTGGGGTGCTCACTCACAGGGTCTTATCCACCAGAGCGCTACCGACTACGGTACATCTGACGTAGCTATCCAGCAGGCTTACCTCGACAAGCAGGAGATGGTGTTCAGCGGTGGCAACCGCAACCCGGCTAACACTCCTGACATCCTCGGATGGAGCGATGTCGTAACACTCGCCAACGGTAGCCTGAAGGGCAAGTTCCACGGTGTAGCAAGCTACGTAACAGCTAAGTCTACTATCCAGCAGGTGCCGTTCGTTACACGCTTCAACCTCGGTAACGGTCTTACATTCAAGAACGAGGGTGAGGTGGCGTTCAACCACAAGTGGCACAACATCGCTACTCAGGACTACATGCCTACATGGCGTTGGTGGATTGTTGACGGCAACGAGAGCGCAAAGAGCGGCAACCTCGCTCAGGCTGAGCTGACATGGGACGACGCTTACTGGGGTGGCTCTTGCCTCCGCTTGAAGGGTCAGACCGCAACATCACGTGTGAAGCTCTTCAAGACATTGCTTAAGACAGAGCCTTCATACAACATCTCTCTTACATACAAGATGAGCAATGAGCTCGACACACACGCTAAGTTGTTCGTAGCTCTCAAGGGCAAGCTCACAGAGTACAAGGAGATTGCTATCCCTGCAGCTGAGAAGTTCGGCAAGTGGACAACATTCACCACTACTCTCGACAAGCTTGGTCTGAAGTCGGGCGACGAGATTGCAATGATCGGTATCCGTCTCGACAATACAGCCAAGGACTACAACATGCTCGTTGGTGAGCTCGCAGTGCGCAACCCGAAGCAGACATTCGCTCCGGTAGCTCCGAAGATTAAAGAGGTTGATGTTCTCCGCGGTAAGGACAAGACTTGCGACTTCAAGATCCGCTACGCTGCCAAGGAAGAGACCGGCGGCGTTAAGACATACAACGACGAGGTAGATACATGGTACTACGAGATCTGGTTCCAGCAGAAGGGCGAGAAGGAGCAGTATCTCACAGCTACAACATCATGGGCAGCTTACGTAGTCGATGCTCCGATGGTAGCCGACCTCGAAAAGCGCGACTGCCGCTTCGGTGTACGCGCCGTTTCTCCTGACGGTTTGCAGAAGAGTGAAATCTCTTGGAGCAACTATCAGGAAGTTGCATACGACACACCGTCTACAGAGGTAGCTATCGACCGCCAGGTTATCAAGCCGAACGAGCAGTTCAAGGTTTACTACGAGGACCAGTTCGCACCGAACGCTCAGTCGTTCCGTCTGCTCAACGCACAGACAGGTGCTCAGGTAGGCGAGACGTACTCAAATTGCAACCAGTTCACAACTTCTGTAGCAGAGGTTGGCGTTTACGACCTTGAGGTTGTTAACGATAAGGGTGCAACAGAGATATTCCGAGGCAAGGTTATCATCTCTCCGGAGAAGACTGGTGCTGTGCCAGTTGTTGAGACTGTAACTGCTGACAAGCAGACAGCTGAGACAACAGAGGAAATCAAGCTCAACTACACATCTCGCGACGGCGAGGGTAAGGTGTCACGCGGTCTTGTTGTAAAGGATCCGAACATGCTCCTGATCCCGGCTGAGGTAACACTCGACGGTGGCAACAACACAAGCATGGCTTACTCTTACGCTCTCTGGGTTAAGGTAGACAACTATGCTCACGACAAGCAGGGTACAAACCTCATCCAGAAGAACACTATCTCTGACAAGTGGCCTCACAACAACTGGGGTGACCTCTGGGTACAGATACGTCCAGAAATTCAGGCTGGTAACAGCGAGTGTAAACAATATCACGCGGCTAACGAGGTGTCGTTTAATACCTTCGGTTGGACGAGTCACGACTGTCCAAGAGAATCGATGATGTCTACAGGCTACAGTCTCAACCCGGGTGTTTGGAACCACATCGTCGTTACTCAGGCTTCTGACAAGCAGCAGAAGATCTACTTCAACGGCAAGTGTGTAGCAGGTCCTAACAACTTTGCTGCATCTAACCTCCGTGAGAACAGCTCTGACAGCCGCATCAAGACTTCTGAGCACGCTAACGTGTTCATCGGTGGTGGCGGTGTTTACAAGGCAGGTCTGAACGCAACTATCGATGAGGTTCAGGTTTGGAACAAGCCTCTTACCGATGCTGAGGTGGTTCGCGCAATGCAGGGCTATGCAGCTAACGAGATTCCTGAGGGACTCATGGGCTACTACACCTTCGAGGAGATGGACAAGAGCGACTCTACATTCGTTAACCTTGGTAAGGCAGGTGCTCAGTACAAGGCAAGAATGGTTGTGATGAACGGCTCTGGCGGTGAGAATACTTCTACAGCATCTTACAAGACAGTAGGTGCAAACAATGAGGTAACAGGCTATCCTGGCATCGACGGTACACTCGAGGTTAAGACTTCACACACATGGCAGCTCAACGGTGGTCGCATCTCTTCAGAGACCGACAAGGCTGCTGTCGTAACATTCGCTCGTCCGGGCGAGTATGAGGCAGGCGTTAAGCTCACCAACTTCTGGGGCGAGTCTGAGAAGGCACTTGAGAACGTACTCGTTATCACAGGTGTTGACGCAATCAACGACGTTAAGGACGCAGCAGGCTTCTCTGTTTATCCTAACCCGTTCGTAGAGAGCGTAAACCTCCGCTTCTCTGAGGGTGGCTTCTACACCATCAACATCGTAAGCGCAGCAGGTGCAGTGCTCCAGAGCAACGACTTCCGTGCTGATGCCGGCGAGACAGTGAACGTAGCTGTTCAGGGTGGCAAGGGCATGTACATCGTACAGGTGCTCAAGGACGGCAAACCGTTCAAGGCTCTCAACGTAATCAAGAAGTAATAACAACGAATAGTGAACCGGCGGGCGGCGCTGCCGCCACGCCGGTTCCACCTATATTCATTTATTAAAAAACAAACAATGAACAACAAATCAAACGAGAAAAGCAGTATGGTGCTGAAAGCAGCCTTTGCGATGCTCGCAGCAGGTATGCCAATGCAGTATGCTTCTGCCAATGGCAACGTGGCTCCTAATGCTTTGACACAGGCTCAGGGCTCTGTCGTTCAGGGTACTGTTAAGGATGGTACTGGCGAACCACTTATCGGCGTTAGCGTTGTTGCGAAGGGTGCCACTGGTCTTGGTGTAGTGACCGACATCGACGGTAACTACAAAATCAACGTTAAGGACAAGAACGCTGTCTTGGTGTTCTCTTACATCGGCTACACACCGCAGGAGGTAAAGATCGGCGGTCGTTCAAGCGTAGATGTAACCATGAAGGACGAGAGCTCAGTGCTCAAGGAGGTCGTAGTAACCGCCATGGGTATCAAGCGTAAAGAGTCGTCACTTACTTACTCTACACAGCAGGTGAAGGCTTCTGACCTCAACCGTGTGCAGGATCCGAACGTTGCCAACTCTCTCGAGGGTAAGGTATCTGGTGTAACCATCACTCCGTCAGCAGGTGGTGCAGGTGGCGCTTCTAAGATTATCCTCCGTGGTAACAAGTCAATCCTCGGTTCGTCTACTCCGCTTATCGTTGTCGACGGTGTTCCTATGAACAACTCGCAGCGCGGCCAGGTAGGCTCTGGCGCTAACATGCTTACAACAGGCGTATCTGAGGGTAGCGACGCTCTCTCAATGATCAACCCTGACGATATCGAGTCAATCAACGTGCTGAAGGGTGCCAACGCTGCCGCTCTTTACGGTTCGGAGGCTGCCAACGGTGTCCTCATGATCACCACAAAGAAGGGTCGCGAGGGCAAGGTTAGCGTTAACTTCTCTTCTAACGTTACATTCGACACTCCGCTCACAACTCCGAAAATACAGAACGTTTACGGTGCTGCTATCGACGAGAACGCTCACACTATGAGCATCAGCAGCTGGGGCGAGAAGTTGTCTTCACGTTCTAACGACCAGCTCATCGTTCAGACTCCGATGTACGGCGAGCACTTCGGCAATACAATGAACGAGGTACACCTCCGCAACCGCGCGGGCGACGACGTTGCCGACTTCTTCAAGACTGGTGTTACAACCAACAACTCTATCGCACTCTCTGGCGGTACAGACAAGATGAGCAGCTACTTCTCTTATGGTAACTCTCACGCAAACGGTATGATTGAGAACAACTCATACAACCGTCACACTTTCTCTTTCCGTCAGAACTTCAAGTTCTACGACCGCGCTTCTATCGACGTGTCGATGAACTACATCCAGACAAAGACAAAGAACCGTCCTGGTGGTGGTATCACAATGAACCCGATCTACCACTTGTACATGATGCCGCGTAACATCGACCTCAACTACTATCGCAACAACTACCGCGTTGACAACGGTACTTGGCTGACTGGTTTGCAGACATACTTCAAGCGCACGGGCAGCACATATACAAAGGTTAAGGAGCAGGGCACTGTAACAGGTCAGCCGATGCAGAACTGGGCTTACTCAGCTCAGGGACAGAACAACCCGTACTGGCTTGTTAACCAGAACTCGGGTGTTGCTAAGGAAGACCGCTTCTTCGGTAATGTTACCGGTTCACTCGACATCTACGACGGTCTCTCGTTCCAGGCTCGTTTGGGTATGGACTTCACAAAGTACGAGAGCGAGTCGAAGCGTTACGCTACAACATGGCTCCCGGCTTCTATGGAAGACCTCGGTCGCTACTGGTGGAGCTACTCTAAGACAACCGACCTCTACACCGACTTCATGCTTACCTACAACAAGACATTCGGCGATTGGGACGTTTCTGCAACAGCTGGTTATGTAGGCCACATCCGCAAGTCGTTCGGTCATAGCAACGACGTGACTGCTACATATTACTATGGTGACCGCGAGCACCTCTCTACAATGGCTAACTACTTCTCTACAGCAGCTGGTGGTCCTGGCGCTACATCGCCAAGCCAGAGCTCTGACTGGAACAAGGGTGCTGTTGTAACAGGTCAGATTGGTTGGAAGGAAATGGTTTACTTCGATGGTTCATACCGTCGCGACTGGTACCGCGCCTTCCGTCAGTTCAAGGATCGTGGTACGCCTGAGGATTACGGCTACTTCGGCTTCGGTGCGAACGCTATCGTAAGCAACCTCGTTAAGCTTCCGGAGTGGTTCAACTACTTGAAGTACCGTGCTTCTTACTCAGAGGTAGGTAACTCTATCCCGGGTATCGTTTACGCCGGTGCTACACGCAACTTCGAGACAGGTGCATTGGTTCCGTCTTCATGGGCTACCTTCAAGGATCCGCGTCCTGAGAAGACAGCTTCTTTCGAGACCGGTATCGAGGCATTGTTCCTCAACAACCGCTTGAGCCTCGACTTGACATACTACAACTCTACAATGTCTAACCTCTACCTCGTTGGTACTAACGCTTCTGGCAAGCAAATCCCGATGAACTCGGCTAAGATCCGCAACCAGGGTATTGAGGCAACTGTAGGCTACGACTTCAAGTTCGGCCAGCTCCGTTGGAAGACATCTTACAACCTCTCTTACAACGACAACAAGATTCTCCGTACAGCTTACGACGAGGAGACTGGTAAGGAGAACGTTATCGCTACATACGTAGGCGGTGTACAGGTGCTCTACAAGGAAGGCGGCGCAATGGGCGACATGTACGTAACAGACATCAAGCGCGACGAGAACGGTCACTACGTTCTTAACGCTAAGGGTGGTCTGTCTATGGAGACTGAGTCAAGCAAGACATACGGCAAGTTCGTAGGCAACCAGAACGCTAAGTGGCAGATGGGTTGGTCTAACAGCTTCACATGGAAGGACCTCACACTCTCGTTCCTCATCAACGGACGTATCGGTGGCAAGGTGCTCTCTATGACAGAGTCGTTCCTCGACGGTGCAGGCTTGTCACAGCGCACAGCTGACGCTCGCCTCTACGCTGAGAAGAACAACATCTACGCTGACGCTATCTATGGCAACAACATCCTGGGTATCCGTCTTGACGATGGTTCAGGCCGTATCGTTCCTATCGAGTCTTACTACAACTCTGTTGGTGGTGTAACTCCTCAGGACATCGAACGCTACCTCTACAGCGGCACCAACTTCCGTCTGCGTGAGCTCTCTCTCGGTTATACATTCCGCAACCTCTTCGGTCAGAACAAGAACCTGAGCCTCTCATTCATCGCTCGTAACTTGTTCTTCCTCTACAAGGATGCTCCCGTTGACCCGGACGTATCGCTCTCTACAGGCACAGGTCTCGGCGCATTCGAGGTATTCAATATGCCGTCGTCACGTTCGTTCGGCTTCTCATTGAATGTAAACTTCTAAACCAATTCAAAAAAGTAAAAAAGAATTATGAAAAATTCAAAGATATTTGTTTACGCTGCGCTTGCGCTCTCTGCCTTCGGTATGCAGTCGTGTCTCGACTACGACACTCCGGGTGACGAGTTCAACGCAAACCAGACTGTCGTGCCTCCAGTGATCAGCTCTGGTAAAGCGGATGTCATCGACTACGAGAAGGTGATTTCTGACGAGGGTGTTGCAGAGGCTATCATGGCACTTGACGATAACATCCGTACTGCTCAGACCGGTGTTTATGGTATCCGTGGCGGTAAGGATGGTGGTGCTCCTGTGGCACACGCTTACCAGTTCTGCTACTCGCTCGGTCCTGACAACTATGTACAGTACTTCTGCGTACCTCACTACGACTTCCCGTACTCTAACTTCACATTGCGTTCTACATACGACATGTGTAAGGGTTCTATCGGTGGTCCTGGCAGCGGTTTCTCTTCAGCTAAGCTCTACATCGCTCCGCTGTTGAACACAGAGAAGATCGACTCAGTTCCTGAGTTGAAGGCTATCTTCCTCACACTCTTCAACTACTCGGCTATCGAGAACGCCGACCTCTTCGGTCCGATGCCTTATGAGGAGTTCAAGGCTCTGCGCGACAAGTCGCCGTTCAAGTATAACGACGTACGTACTATCTACTATGGTGTTAAGAAGAACCTCGATGACGCTGTTGCATGTCTTAAGTACTATAAGGACAACCGTTCTGAGGCTTACAAGCAGGAGCTGGCTAACGTGATGTACAGCTACCTTACAATTGTAAACGATCCGTATTCAAAGACTTGGGAGGATATGGAGCCGTGGATCCGCTTCGCCAACTCGCTCAAGCTCCGCATGGCTATCCACATGAGCGGCATCGAGCCTGAGACAGCTAAGACTTGGGCAGAGGAAGCAGTTCGTGACGGTGTCATCACTGACGTTGACAATGAGGTTGCCATCTATCCGGTATTCTCTGGCAAGGACCACCCGCTGGTTGAGATCACAGGCTGGAGCGACGCCGTTATGGGTGCTTCTTTCCTTAACCTGCTTGAGAACCTCGACCACCCGTACATGAAGTATCTCTTCACAAAGAACAGCGTAGGTCTTGCTAAGTCTCCGCAGGCTGTAGAGGGTTCTTCTTGCCCGGCTACCACACCGGCGAACTCTGTATACGTAGGTATGCGTGACGGTGTAGCTCCTGGTGAAGGTCAGGCAGCAGCCAACAACCCGTATTGTGGCTACTCTATGCTCGACAAGGCTTACTTGGCTCAGACTCAGGCTCCTCTCTTCCTCATGAAGTGCTCAGAGGTTTACTTCCTCCTCGCTGAGGGCGCTCTCCGCGGTTGGAACATGGGCGGTACAGCTAAGCAGTTCTACGAGCAGGGCATCCGCAACGCTTCTCTCGAGAGCCGTTCGTTCACGGGCAACAAGTACAACGAGCTGGTTGACGACTATCTGAATGTAGAGGCTCCGAAGGGTATTGCATACGTAGACCCACAGGGTCTTACACCTGATATGCCGAGCGTAACAAAGATTGGTGTGAAGTGGAACGAGGGCGACTCTCCTGAGGTTAAGCTCGAGAAGATCATCACTCAGAAGTACATCGCTTCTTTCCCGTACAGCTACGAGTCATGGGTTGACCTTCGTCGTGTAGGCTATCCTAAGCTCTTCCCGATCCTCGGTGTTGCTGATAGCGACGGCACAATCAAGGCTGGCGATTCGAAGGTACAGACAAAGGAGAACATCATGCGTCGTATTCCTTGGGCTTCTGACGATCCTCAGACTAAGGAGGATATCGCTAACACTGGTATCCCAGCTCTCGGTGAGGGTGCTACGGATACTCAGGGTCAGCACCTCTGGTGGGATAACGGAGCTTCTAACTTCTAATCCGCACGTTTAGATTTGTATATATAAAAAGGGCAGGGTTCCGGTTTCGGAACCCTGCTTTTTTTGTCAAATATGTCCTAATCCCAAATTTCTATATAACTTTTGGGATTACAATCCCAAATTTATATATGATTTTTGGGATTAGAGCAATTTTTGTGTATCTTTGCAAGTGTAATATAATAATAATGTTATGATATCAAGACTATTGCAGAAGACAATTGAATCGCGGTTGTTTGCAGGAAAGGCGATCATCGTGATAGGAGCGCGTCAAGTGGGCAAGAGTACGTTGTTCAAGCTTATTCTTGAAAAACAAGACTATAAGGCATTGCAACTTAATTGTGATGAGCCCGAGGTGAAGGATATGCTTAGCAATATGAACACTGCAGAGCTACGACTTCTCATAGCCGACAATCGTATAGTTGTTATTGATGAGGCGCAGCGAGTAGAGAATATAGGTATGACATTGAAACTAATTACCGACAACTTCCCTGATGTGCAGTTGCTTGTTACTGGTTCTTCTTCTTTCGAATTGCAGGACAAGCTGAATGAGCCGCTTACTGGTCGTAAGTATGAGTATCATCTTTATCCAATTTCTACTGCCGAGTTGATGGCAAGTAACGGTCTTCTCGGTGTGAAGCAGACCCTTGAACAGCGCCTCGTCTACGGCTCTTACCCCGATATATTGAACCATGCCGATGATGCAAAAGAACTGCTGATGAACCTCGCTGGCAGTTATCTCTATAAAGACCTGTTGACGCTCGAGAGCGTACGCCGTCCTGTTCTGCTCGGCAAGTTGCTTACTGCTCTTGCTTTGCAGGTGTGCAGTGAAGTGTCGTATAATGAACTTGCACAGACCGTTGGTACAGACAACAAGACGATAGAGAAGTATATAGACCTTTTGGAGAAATGCTACATAGTGTTCCGGCTTAATGGCTTTAATCGCAATCTGCGTACTGAATTGAAGAAGAGTAAGAAAATCTACTTCTTTGATAATGGCATACGCAATGCGATTCTCCAGAACTTTGCACCTCTCTCGCTTCGTCAGGATGCAGGTGCGCTATGGGAGAATTTCATTATCAGCGAGCGTATAAAGCGCAACCACTATTCGGGTCGTTACGTCAATAGTTATTTCTGGCGTACCACTCAGCAGCAAGAAATTGATTATGTGGAGGAGTGTGATGGACAGTTTAGTATTTTCGAGATGAAGTGGAATTCACGTCGTGCCAACACTCAATTTCCTTCTTCGTTCCTAACGACGTATGATGTGAAGGAAAAGGCTGTGGTGACTCCCGAGAACTGGATAGAATGGGTTGTGTAGGGTGCTATGAAGCTATAAATAAAATCGAGTAGACGAAAATATCTACCAAATCTTCCAGTCGGCGCACAACATGCTGTGTATCAGCGGAGTAATGGCTGGAAGATATCTGAATAATAGGTGTTATCTTCCAGCCTATCTTCCAGTTCATCTTACATCCGTCTCTCGACATTTTGCCGTAGCGTGGCAATCTTGTTGCCGTAGCGTGGCAATATTGTTGTTGTAGCGTGGCAATATTGTTGTTGTAGCGTGGCAACCTTGTTGTTGTGGCGTGGCAATCTTTAGGGGGTGCAGCGGTCCCCGCTGCACCAACATAGCTTCAGATAAGAACCTCCCACGGAACACGCAGAACCCACAGAACCTTCTGGCAGATAAGAGCCTCCCACAGATTGCACAGATGCTCACGGATTTTTAGGTTGCGTTTTGCCTCCTAATCTGTGCACATCCGTGCAATCCGTGGGAGTTTTCGTAGGAGGGTATGGCATCCCTGCCATACCCACGCTGCCCTCCGAATTCCTTCCATAGAACCCACTCTAAGTTTGCTTGCGCAAGTCCTCCCACGGAATTCACGGAATTCACAGAAATTTCTGGCGGAGGATATTCTTCCACGGATTTCACGGATGCTCACGGATTTTTAGGTTGCGTTTTGCCTCCTAATCTGTGCATATCCGTGCAATCCGTGGGAGTTTTCGTAGGAGGGTATGGCATCCCTGCCATACCCACGCCGCCCTCCGAATTCCTTCCACAGAACCCACTCCAAGTTTGTTTGCGCAAGTCCTCC
>ERZ1035006.1377-NODE-1377-length-16187-cov-15.407265_pt1 | contig 16187 bp, 7 predicted proteins | sample MGYA00520694_ERZ1035006 | MGnify/ENA primary metagenome ERZ1035006 (study PRJEB33766, sample SAMN09781746) | gut metagenome | biome: gut microbiome | host: Homo sapiens | place: Madagascar | study: EMG produced TPA metagenomics assembly of the PRJNA485056 data... | reverse complement strand
GTATCCCCGAAATAATCGGACTGCAAAATTACACATTTTTATTTGATTATGTGTAGGTTACGAGTTTTAATCCCAAACTTTTATGAATATTTAACTTAGTTTGCACTTTTCTGCTCAGGATAAGCAAAAAAAACTCCTTCAGCGCAAAGACTGAAGGAGCCGGAATGAAGTCTATTTAAAGCCCTACTTCGTGGGCTCGAGAGAGATATATAACTTACTTTAAAATCACCTTCTTGCCATTGATGATGACAAGACCCTTGGCAGACTTGCTTACGCGCTTGCCGTCGATAGAGTAAACCTTGCCAGCCTTAACAGCCTCGCTGACAGTGATGCCGCTGATGCCGGTTGCAACCTTCTCAGCCTCTTTAGCCTCATCTATAATCTTCTGAGCCTCAACTAGGATAGCGTCAATTCTAGCCAACATCGCGTTGAACTGCTCCTGAGTCAACTCTTCCATATAAAGCTTCGTGAACATCTGGGTTAATTCTGCACTGAGGTCATCCAACTTAGTAAAGTACTGATCCTTTACCTTTGGACACTCAGAATCAAGAATAGCGATGTATTCATTCACCTTATCATAAGCAGGAGTATACTTTGCGTTGAACTGCGCCATCCACTCATCCTTCTGTGCCTGAGCATACAAGCCAGAAACATTCTCCTTGAAATAACCAAACTCCTGTGCAAAGCCATCAATCTTGTCCTCTGTATAAGGAGCCGTAGGATCAGCTGGAGCCTGAGCAAATTCAGCAGCAAGGTTCTTCCAATACTCTGCTGTTTCTTTTACCGCAGAAAGGTCATACTCAGGGAAATCCTTCTTTACTTTTTCTATTTCTTCATTCAATGAAGCGAGTGTTGCTGTGATGTCATCCACCAAAGTGCTGGCTTTCTTTGATGCAGCCAAGAGGGCATCAGCCTTTTTGCTGATGGCATCAAACTGGTCACACATCTCCTTTGCCTTTTCTGCAGACTCGACAGGAGTACCCATCATAACAGGCATATAAACCTGCATCATATCAGCATCCAGCTCATCGAAAGCTGGTGCATAATAATTCTGCACGTTCTCAGGAATCTGTCCCAAACACTCAGACTTATGCATAGCAGCATTCTGATAGTGGGTATTCACCTGGAAAGAATAAACCTCCTGCGCTGCATTCTTCACTGCATCCTTGAGACCATCGGCTATCTCGTTTACAGAAGCCTGATAGCTTTCAACCTCAGCAGCAGTAAGCGTCTTTGCATCAAACTTTGCCTTAGCCTCATCAGCAATCTTATCAAGACTTTCCTTGTTGTAATTCAACGAGTATTTGGTATCCTCTGCATCAGGATACTTGTCGTTGATTTCCTTCAGCATACCGTCGATGTTCTGCTGCACGTCTGCGATAGACTTCACAAGTGCATCATACTGTTCCTGAGTTGCAAGAGTCTGACCCTCTTCTGCTGCAGCCGCAAAAGGCTGGGCAGCTGATACTGAAACCGCTGGCGCTGCGCTCAACATGAGCATAGCCGCAAAAAGTAATTGTTTCTTCATAATCACTCTCATTAAAAGTTAATACTAAAAAATTATTATCTCACTATTTTATATACACTGTTTCCCTGCTTCACGATATAAATGCCATGACGCAGTTCCTTGTCTGATACCCTGCGGCCATTGAGGTCGTAGAATACCTTCTTACCATTACGTGACGGGGTGGCTGTAACGGAACTGATACCCGTTGAACTTGCCGGTGTCACGATGAGTTCCTTGGAATTGTAAGAAAGTTCACCCTTCTTGCTGCCGTTAACTACCAGCGCATAGGTGGCATCTGATTCCAGACCAGAGAATGCGAACCCAGTCTTGCCATGGGTAGAAACCTTCTGGTAGGCTGCCACCGGTTCGTGAATCAGAGCATTGCATCCCAAAAGGACATCATCGATATAGAAAGCACCGGAAGTACGCTGGATGACATTCAGTCTCACTGAATCAGCCAACTCCGGCAGCTCATAGCTATAGGTATCTCCCGAAGCCATGTCAGCACCGCCCTGCAAAGTAGCTATCTGCTTCCATTCTCCATTCTGATAAGCCTCTACTGCCAAGGTTGCCTTGGTTGAAGAAGATGACTTGGCGAAGAACTTGACAGAAGATATACGGTTGCTGGCAAATGCCATCTTCAGATAAGTATCTATCTTGTTCAGACGCAGACAAGGTGTTTCCTCACCATAATAGTTCATGCTCAGGTTACCATTGGTTTTCCAAAGCGATGGCATACCCTCCAGTTCATCGCTGAAATCATAGCCCTTCTGAGTTGCCTCTGTTGCATAAACCAACTTATGCAGGGTGACCACGTAATCATCTGCTGCTTCCATACCTTCCCATGAAGCCGTGAAGCCTGTTTTACCGACTGCGGTAGCCTTTACATCAGTCACATAATACTTACTGAAAGGGATAGCGGCAGTAGTGAGCTGCTGGGTGTAGACATCAGAAGAATAAGAGCCACGGTTTGCCTGCAGGGTAATCTCATAGGTTGTTTCAGGACTCAAGCCCTCAACATGAAGAGAAGGCTGTGCTGCTGTATATACCTTATTATTATAGAGCGGCAGAGATTCTTTCTTTCCATTCACCACTGAGCTAATGTTCAGAACATATCGCTTGGCAACCGGCACATCTGTCCATCCTACCACAATACTGCTATCCTGGACCTCAGTAACCTTCACGTCAGGTGTATTCAGTTTCAGGTTCAGTCCACCGAGCATGAGATTGATGACGCCATCCTTCTCCTCGATATCATCCAGTGACATCACCTTGCCACCCGCCCAGGAAGTCAGATTACATTGGGTTACATTAGATGTTCCAGGGAACGGATCTCCCGCACGGGTATTGTCGGTAAGCTTCTTATCAGCCTCAACGATATCCACACGCTGATGATCGGCAGTGATGTTCAACTCATTCTTTTCCCAAGCCTTGGCATCATAATCGATATGCCAGAGCAACATGCCATGACCAGGGATGAACGCATCCCAGCCCTTCTGCTGGCGGTTCTCCATGATGAAGTATTCCGCATCATTGGTTCCTCCCACAGGCACCACGTATGCCTTGTTGCTGTCGTTCAAGTCAGGCAGGACATTGAGGGTATCTACCCCATTCTTCAACACGGTCAGGTCGAGCCATCCCAAACAGGCACGCTCATAGGCAGAGAATGCCGCAGGCGTATTGCCATTATTGTTGTAAGAAGCCTGTGCCATGGTATCGAAAGAACCAGGGGCGAAGGTTGTTATGCCATAATTTACATCATAATGGTCGGCAAGACCCAGCACATGACCGAATTCATGCACAAAGGTACCGATGCCCGCAGGCTGAGGTGTGATGAGGGTACCATTGATTTCGTTGCTGCAGGTATAGTTGCCTACCTCTACTCCATCCAGTTTCAGCGAAGTCTGGGCAGTTCCTGCCTGCGTAGCGATATCCGAATAATAGGCAGAATGTGGCCAGAGGGCATTGCCATCGCCTGAATCAGCCTCACCCTTTCCGGCATAGAAGAAATAGATGTTGTCAATGAAGCCATCCTGGTTATGGTCATACTGGGAGAAATCAACCGATGGGGCAGCAAGTGTACAAGCCTCTCTCACGAATTCCTCCAGACGGACAGGATTATCTACGGAAGAGCCTTTGTTGGCTCCATAATAAGAATATTTCTCAGGCAATGTTACAGGACCGATGACATCAAACTGAGGTTGGAATCTGCCATTGGAACTGTTCAGGTAGAAATCTCTCGCACTTCCATTGGCACCATTGCTGTAAGTAAATCCAGGTTCATTGAGCATGTTGTTGAAGAACTGATGTGCATCGCTACCTACGGTAGAGAATTTGGTATCAGCAAACTGCACCAAGATGACCAATGAGTGAACCTCACCAATGGTAGGGAAATTGTTCAATTTCTCTTTCTGAGGATTGCTGCTGGCTTTCAGAGAAACATTTCTGCGAGATGAAAGGGTTTGCTGCAACTGCTGCAGACGGGCACGCTTGAAAGATTCAAGGATGGCAGACTTGTCCTGGCTCTTAACAAAAGCCTTGACCTTTGCTGTGCGCTCAGAAGCCTCAGCAGCCTTGATGCCGCTAGCCTGCACCTTGCCATCCTTCCAATCGGCATACTCGTAATTTTTCTGTCGAGCATTAAACACGAGCGGAATGCCATCAGAGGTCAGCACATAATGGCCGTGCTCATCACCGCGCATCTGGATGGTGAGCCAGGAGCCATCAGCCTGCTTCACCTTCAAAGGTTTAGGATAAGCAGGAATAGCAAAGGTGGTCTGCACGAAGCAGACCACCAATAAGCTGAATATAATGATTCTTTTCATACTTACTTGATAACGAACTTAGCTGTAGCCTTATGACCAGCCTTATCAGTTGCCTTTACGATATAGAGACCAGAAGTCAAACCAGAAGTACTGAATGCAGCACCTGAAGTCTTGCCTACGAGCTTGCCATTTACACTGTAAACCCAGATTGCATTAGCACCCTCGGCAGAAATCTGACCATCAGCAGCCTTGATAACCAAAGCCTCTGCATCCTCTACATTCTCGATACCACTTACAAAGTTCTTGAAAATGGTTACATTGATAGTAGCTGAGAACTCACCGAACTTAACGGTAACTACATCGATACCCTGCTTCTTACCCTTGATAACCAGGTCGATGGTGTTGCCGTGAGCCTCACCAAAAGTAACAATGGCATTATCCTTAGAAGTAGAAACATCCAAGTCTGACTCCAAGTCAGCGTTCTCCATGCCGTATACAGAAACCTTGACAACAGCAGTACCCTCATCGGTAGTACCTACAGTTACGTCATCAGAGCTGACAGCAAGTGCCTTTGCAATATTGTTGAAGTAAAGAGTAGGAATCTTGCTTCCGTCCTCCTTCCAAGGCTCAGCGAGTGTGTTTCCGTAAGCATACTGCAAACCTGTGAAGAAGTCCTTGCCCATCTCCTTGGCTGCCTTGTAGGCACCATCTACGCTTGTAGCATCTGTGCTACCCACATTGTTGGTAGTGTAGTTGCCAGACAGGCGAGTTTCTTTCTTAGGAGTTTCACCTTCAGAATATTCCTCGTCAGCAATAGTCTTACCGGCAATCTGATGAACAGTAGCAGGAGCGCTTACCTCTTCACCATCCTGTAATGCCTTGACAGAACCATCGAATACACAGTTCTTTGCAAAACCAGTACCACCATTCCAGGCGCTCTCCATTACACCAATGATACCACCGGCAGCATAACCGTCCCAGTCAGACTTCTTGGTAGCAACGATGTCAGCATGGCTGACAACATTAGAGATTTCGTTGAAGTAATTGTCACCAACGAATCCACCTACAGTATTCTCAGCTGTCAGCTGACCACGAACCTCGCAGTTAGTGAACTTACAGTAATCATGAGGAGTACCTGCAATACCGACAATACCACCCAAAATTGTCTTGGCTGTGGCATTGACATTTGCATAACATGCGTTTACACTAGAGCCTGAACGTGTCTGACCAACGATACCACCTACATTCTCAGAGTTAGGCAAAGTAATCTCACCCTGGAAAGAGCAGTTATTGATCTTGGTCTTAAGATTAGCGCTACCAACGAGACCGCCCGCAGCTATAAAGCCCTGGTCATCACCTGCAATCTTGGCACCATAAACAAAAATGCTGTCTACATTGGTAGCCTGGCCCTTACCATCATAAGTATAATTGGTCTCACCTGCCAACACACCTGCATACTGGTTGCTATTTGTCACCTCTACAGTAGGATTCACGAAAATCAGGTTCTTGGCAATACCATTGAGGTCGAGTGTACCAAACAAACCTGCATGGTCCTCAGTTGTCTTCACACCGAGATTATAGATAGTATGACCGTCACCATCCAGAGAACCAGTGAAGTTCTTGACAGGAGCCCACCACTGTGCAGCCTTAGACATATCAATATCAGCTACCATCTTGTAGTTCTTGGTTGGCTCCAGAGCCAGCTGCTGGAAGTCACCAGTAGTAGAAATCAGGTATGGATCCTCTACGGTACCTGTACCACCCTGTTCAAACTTGGTGAAAGGAAGGTCGTAGAAGTTCATGTCATACTTGTTATTCGCTCTATCCTCGAACACGACAAACATCTGGCGCTTGCCCAATTCGTCCATAACAGGGAAACTTGCCTGTGAGAAGACATAGTTATCATCACCACGCCATGACTTGATAACGGTACCGTCGAGTGTGGAAACTTCCAATACGTTGTCAATCTTGTTGCTGCCATCCGTGCGACGCTTCTTGGCAATATATACATACTCCATATCATCATCGGTATTGAAGAGATATGGGTTGAGTGAGGTGCTGTTGATCAATGGAGTGAAGTTTTCTGCCTTCAGACCCAAGTTGAGTCTGTCAACATGATCGATGGTGCAATCAGGATTCACCCAAGCGATAGGAGCAAGAACCTCGCCTGCCTCATTAGACTGTGCCTGTGACAAAGCAATGACATACTGGTAGCCCTGTGCATTGGCAGTAGTTGGGTAACGGTCGAAATTAGAAGAGATGGCATTGCCATCAATGCTCTGTGGCAACACACAAACCTTCTCGCAAGAAGGAACATCAACCAACTGAATCTGCTGACCTGAACCTTCGCTTGTACCTATGGTCTGCAAGAACCACATCTGGTCTGACTTACCATGGATGGTATTCAGCAAGCCCCTCTTGTTGCTTGTTACCTTGTCGCAGATATCCATCAACTTACCATTCTCTGAGTCGTAAACGGCATAAGAAATCAAGTCTCCATCCAAAGCAGGAGCATAATCGTAAAGCCCTACTACATAGTTCAATTTTCCGTTGTTGCTGAAGTAGCCCTTAGACAAATCGTTGTTGCCGAAGAGACCGAAAGCTGCAGAACGGTATGGAGTGCCCTCTGGTGCATTGATAGATACACGGACGCTATCCACCTTATCGAAACTCTTATCGAAAGTTCTCAATACCAGGAAGTTGTCCGGCTCCTGCTTAATATCCGTGGAACCATCACCTGCATCGGTTTTTGTAAATGGCTTATCATACTCTGCCAGAACATAGTAAGGAGTACCATCCACATTCATACAGTTGAAGCAAGAACCCTGAAGATAGGTAATCTTGTTGTCAATATCAAAGTTGAAAGTATGCTCTACAGTCCAGTCTGTCTGTCCATTGGCAGGAGGTGCGATGACATCGATACTATACTTCTCATCAGACTCGTGAGTCATGATGAGACGCTGGTAGCTATTCCATCCCTTTGAAGCATCGAATACAAGACCGGTACCCTCCATCTCGAACTTGATTTCACCTGTATTGATATCGTAAGCACGAGTGAGGTACTTATTTTCACCTTTGAAGGCATCGTGGAACTCCACCAGGATTTCGCAAGACTTTTCGTCTCTATCGAAGAGCTTCTTGGTGACAGGACCGTATGGAGTGATGTTTTGCACATGCTTCCATCCTTCAGGCACCTTGACGCTGAAAGAACCCACCTGCTTGTGGCTATTATCGAACAAGGTAATCACAGAAGACTCATGAAAGTGTGCAGTATAATACTCACTATAAACAGAGTCTCTGGAAGTAATGTTCTGGGTAAAATACCAGTTACTTGCGTCTGGAGCAGTTACCCATCCGTAAGTCTGACCCGAAGCCGAATTGGTAGGAGTATCACTACTACGCATAGGAGTATTGCTGACTGTAGCAAAGCCAGCCTGGCGCATCTGATAAGCACTGTTGCTGCAATCCACCAAGCCTGGAACAGAAACCAGGCGATGAATGTCAACATTCTTAAACTTCTTGGCAAACGAAGCCTTGCTGGAGGCCATCGCTGCTGTGCCGCTTGCTCCCAGGAGCAAAGTGAGGCAAAGTGTAGATAAAATTCTCATAATAAAAACTTATTAAGTTTATTTGATGATAGATGATTTACGATATGACTGCCATGCAGAAAGCTTGGTAACAAGACTGCTGGCAGATGGAGCCAACTGGCGAGCCAATGCCGGTGCCTGCTGCTTGACAGAAGCAGGATCCTTCTTTGGAACAGACATGATATATGGTGCTACCATCCAGCAGAAGTTGTTGTAAAAATTAGCCTCTGAAGCACTCTTCGCCTTGAATGTCTGCAAGAGCATGGCAAGGAATTCGCCCGTCTTGTTATTGATGGTATAAGCGGTACCGCCAAAGAATCCGTAAGTTCCATACTCCTCGCTAAACTTCAAGGTAGCAGAAAGAAGACCAGACTCTGAACCCACATAGCCAAGAAGATCCGTATCGAAGAAGGTATCATAGATATAGTACTTACCAAACTTACCCAGATACTGGCTGCTGCGGGTCTCCACACTACCAGTTTCCTCGTTGATAGAAACAGGGAATACCAGTCCCATTTCAGGAATAGCAAGTTCGGTACGGCTCAATTTGGCACGAACCGTCTGGAGTTCCAGCTTTGTATCCTCATTAAAATCGTAATAAGCAAACACGTATTCTCCGGCAATATCCTTGTCGAAGTCAAACTGCTTCACGATGAAAGAATCGGTAACGGCAGCTACCTGATACTTGATATAATCAGCACGGAGATGACCGGTTGTATTCTCGCTGAGCGACACCTTCAATTCCTTGCTATTGGTATCAACCGAAGCTTTCGCCCACTCAGGAGCATAGATTACCTTCATATCGGTGTTAGAACGGTATGTCTTCGTGAACTCAACAGGCTGATTGTTGCTATAAATCATATTAGCATTGTTCATCTCAAGCACCAAGCCATACTGAGATACATTGATAACCACAGAATCGGTCTCAGTCTTCTTGATAACCAACTTGGCGTTACGCGACTGGCGGGAGTCGTTGGCAATAGCAGCCAGTTTCACAGTGCTACCCTCGATGCTGGTACTGAGCCATGAAGGCTCATCGGTATAAGCCTTCATAGGGGTACAGTCAACAGTGACAGCACCCTCGCTGTCGTTAGGTCCAAGCATAGTCTGGGCAGAAAGCACGTTGATGGTGCTCTCAGCCACAGCCTGATAATCGCTATCGCTGCTGCATGAGGCCATCAGCCCCATGGCAGCTATACCTATTATATATATAGATTTCTTCATCTTCATTTTTTATTTGTTTGGAGTCAAATTAGAAAGGAAATACCATTCGATGACAAATATATACTTATCGTCCTTCGTGATAGGCTCTCCTTTGCTTGTACAAGCCAAGGCAATAAAAGTATCGGTGACATAGCCTCTATCAGCCACGGTTCCATCATCCTCGAAATCACCTTCCTGAGCAACACCGTGCCATACGATATTCATACCACCATCTCCGAGCAATGCACCCTTATTCAAGTCAGCATTCATCAGCCACAGGGCAGGATATCTATCGCTAGGATCTTCAATCAACTGAGATGGCAGGTTAAGGTTACCCGTCTCTGGATCGAAGTCCAACCCTATATTATAAGTATATCCACCTGTGGTGAATGTACCCTTCAGCATGTTCTCCTCATCTTCTACCTTAGAGATGGTTATATCGCAAGAACCCTGCATGGCAGAGAGGGTCCATTTGCCTACCCAGGTATCGATGCTAGGAGCATAAGTTTTCAAGGTAAGAGCCTCATTGTCTTTGGCTGACAACACGCCAGTCGGGCTGACCAGGAAGTCCTGTACCTCGTTACCATCCAGAACCACAGGCTCATTTACGGCATGGATACCGGTGGTAGTAATATAGAATGGCTGCTCTACAATCTGTCCGTTGGCTGTACGCGAAAGGATGCGGCGTTTGCTGGAATTAATCTCAATCATCTTGCTGGCATCAGTAGAATTGCCTACGCGATAGTTCACACCCAGACGCTTCTGCACATCAGCGATGCTGTTCAGATAAGAAGTCCAGTCCAGATCGGCAGGTATGCGGGTGAATACCATTTCATTCTCCCACTTCTTTCCTCTTACGAAGATACTGTCTTCTGTAAGCTTGGTAACAACAAACTCCCAGTCGCCCTGGTCACCTTCAATCTCACCATAAGTAGGCTCTCCCAGGAAATGGAAGATATTGTTGTAAGTGTTGAAGGAGAGCACTGGTCCCATGCTGCGGTCTACGGTATAACTGGATGTTACACGCTCTGTAGGGTCAGCGATGGCTGCATCACCAGCCACAGTCACCTTGCCATTGGCAAACTTCATGAGGAAGGTGTAACCGCCACCGGTCATGCCCTTGCCTGTGAAATAATGAAGCTGCCATCCGTTCTCAGAAGATTCCAGAATCTTCTGGGTATTCTCAACGGTGCTCTCGATGCGGTTGGCAGCCGACTCGTCGAAGAATTCCTTGTCATCGTGCAGACACGACTGCAAGCTCATACTGCCCAACAAGCAAACGATAGCTATAAATATATGTTTCATAAATCTATTCTATTTTAAATGTTCCAAATCCAAAGAACTCAACTCATTACCTCTTCGCAGGATGGCTGCACGCAATACATCGATATCCACATCCCATGATTCCAGCATGTAGTTTCTTACGATGTTAAGCTTCTGGTTCAATGCAGATACTGCCTCGTTTCCACCTACCTTCTGGGCATCGTTGATGATAGCCTGCCACTGATCTGGAGTATAAGTGATATAGGTTGACAGCATCTCAGCAAAGTCCTCCAGACCCTCTGACATGGCGTATGGAGTAACAAAGCCCTTGCCATGAGCTACAGAATCCTGAACCTGATACCAGTTACCACTTACATAGCCCGACTCGGTAATCTTATTATAAGATGTGTCGTAAGGCTTCTTCTGGTTCAGAATGTGGGTAAACTCGTGGTGCATGGTGTGGAAATAATACTCAGTCATAGAAGCATAGCTTTCCAGCATGGCATCGGTCAGACTGTTCACCATATAGAGTGTAACCTTCAGACCGCCCTCGGCAGTACCCAGAACCATGGTTCCGTTGCTGTTGTAGGCTGGGCTACCAATCAGGTGGATAACTCTTGGCACATTGTGCTTCACGAAATCAGGTCCCAATACCTCGGCGTATGAATCGAGCCAGAGATACTTGATGATGATAGCCAACTTAGCTGACTTGGCAGAATCGGCTGGTGTCAGGGTATACTGATAGTCAGACTCGATGTCCTCCATCTTATACTTGAAATCGATGTTGTAAGGACTGGTGTAGTTTTTCTGCAACCACATGTCCAACTGGTCTCTCTCTGGAGAGGTAACAGGGAAGATGGTTGGTCCGTCCGGGTCATTGTCTGAGCAGGCCACGAAGCCCAAGCCCATCACCAATGCCAACATCAACATATATATATTATGTTTCATTTCTTTCTATTACTTTATGTTTTTTACTTATTGCGAGGGTTTGGTGTAACACCTGCTGTGATAACATCCTGTGGCAACTGGATAGCGAGACGTGGGTCACGAGCCTTCATGGTGTCGGTAACGCCTGTAATCTTATAGTTGCTCTTCACATCACGACGGTAGATAGTGATGCCGTAGCGCTTTACATCCTGCATGCGCAAGCCCTCATGAATGGTCATGATTCGACGGAGGTGAAGGATGCACTGCAGCATAGGCTCCTCTGTATCCTTGCTGATGGCGAAGGTTGTATGGAACGCCTTGCGTGGAGTTGGCTTCTCAGGAGTGTAATAAGCGGTAACATCGTCGCTATAGAACTTCTTGACATCATCCAGTGTAAGCTGCACGCCATCCTTAGAGAAGGCAGCCAACTCGGTGTTCAGGTCTTCCAAAGCCTCAGCGTAATGACCGAGCAAAGCCTGAGCCTCAGCTCTTACGAGCAAAGTCTCATCGGCAGTAAACTCTGCATATACTGCGTGAGGGGTACCGATACCTGCCTGGATATCAGCATATTCGAAATCATAAGGGACCTTACGGAGAATGTACTTGGAAAGAGATCCTGAGTTGAACACGGTATAGTTGAACACCTTGTCGCTAACTCCCCAAGGACCCTCTGACTGGATGGTCTCCTTGCTTGAAACAATGGCACTATGTGCATACTTGTCACCATACTGGAACGGACCACCGATGGCTCCCCATTCAGAAGCAACTACCTGCAACAGGAGGTTTGCCTTTACAGATGAACTGATGTAAGCATTAGGCTGAACCTGCTTGTTAGGAGAAAGAGAACCCCAGGCTGCCCAGTCTCTCAACATACTCTTGGCATTGCTGCCCAACACCTTGTTGGCATACTCCACAGCCTTGTCATACTTCTGATAATAGAGGTAGAAACGGGCTGCGAAAGCGGATGCAGAGGTAGAAGTGAAATGGAACTTTGGCTTGTCATAAGTTGAGCCTACCAACTTCAATCCTTCCTGCAAGTCCTTGTCTATCTTGGCATAAAGGTCTGCCAGAGTACCACGGTCGTACTTCACGTGCACATTGGTTTCAACGGTTTCCGGGTAAGGAAGACCCAGGTCGCTGGCTGCTGTGGTCTCATCATAAGCCATGCAGAATACGTTTGCCAACTGGAACATGGCATAGGCACGGCATAGGAGAGCCTCACCCTTCTGGGCTGCATAAGAACTCTGGTCTGCCTGACTGTTGATGTGTTGCAAAGCGATATTGGCTGTTGTCACGGCATCATAGTAAGTTGACCAGTAAGTAGAAGGTGTCTCATAAGGACTGGTCTCGGTGATGTCGGCCCATTCGTATGCCTGCTGCTGGAAACGGTCGGCAGCATCCCAACCGGTATTCAGGTTACAATCGGTATTGTCAGAATACATCTCCAGCAAATAGGCTGGATGTACCTGTGGGTAAGCATTAACCAGAAGCTTCGACACATCGGTAGGGCTCTGCAGGTCCAGACGGCTATCTGGCTGCTTGTCCAGATAATCGTTGCAGGAAGTCATGCCAGCCGACAGTGCCAACGCTACAATGGCGATATATAATTTCTTTATTTTCATTTTTCTTTTCTACAATAATTAAAGTCCAAGTTTCAATGTAAGAGTAAACTGCTTTGGCATTGGTGAAGCCACACCACCCGCATTCATAAACTCAGGATCCTGACCGTTCAGCTTCTTGTCTGCATAGAGCAGCATGAGGTTGGTAGCCTGAAGCTTCAATGAGATGTTGTTCACTGGTGAATTTTCGAACCAACTATGAGGGAAGTCGTATGCCAGTGAAATCTCCTTCAGGCGGATGAAGTCACCCTTGGCTGTACGCACAGAAGTATAGTTGTAAGCATTGTAGGCTGTGGTCAGCAATGTACGGTTCAGCTCATACTCATAACGGCTCACTACACCAGGCACATTGGTAACATTCTCATCACCAGGCTGCATCCAGCGATTCTTGAAATCGTGGGTCATAGATGTCAAGTCGTTATACTTGGCACTGAAAACCGGGTCAAGACGCACCACGTTGCCGAAGGCGTATGTAAGGAATACGTTCAGATGGAAACCCTTATAATTAAAGGTGTTACCCAAAGAACCATTGTAGACTGGGTCTGTAGAACCCTCGTAAATCAGATAATCTGTATTGTCACGCTCCTGGAAGTTGAGGTTACCCACGGTAGCCTGGCCCTTCTCATTGATGCATACCGGATAACCCTTCTCATTGATGCCCACGAATGGGATTGAGAACAAGGCACGGGCTGGATAGCCCTGCTTGGCGAAACCATTGCCCTGAACCAGGTCGATAACGCGACCCTGATTGTAGAGGTCAGTAATCTCTGTACGGTTGTGAGAGTAAATCAGACTGGTTTGCCAGCTGAAATCCTGGGTCTTGATATTGGTAGAAGAGATACTCAACTCCTCACCCCATGACTTCATGGAACCTACATTGGCATAAGCGGTGCCATAGAGCTGGGTAACAGTAGGGGCAATCTCATCGAAGTTGCGACGCTGATATACATCGAAGGTCACATTCAGACGATTGTTGAAGAAACCTGCATCCACACCGAAGTTGAACTCATGCTTCTTCTCGTAAGTAAGCTCATCATTACCGAGTGCTGCTACCACAAATCCCAACTCCTTGTCGGTAGTTGTAGGACGGTAAGGGGTATTCATAGAGAGCTTGGTAAGTGCATTGCAGTAAGCTGCATCTGGAGGAGTACCTGTCAAACTGTAAGATACACGGAAGGTGAGGCTTGACAATGGCTTGAGCTTAGGGAAGAAACTCTCCTCGTGTACGTTCCATGCACCTGACAGGTTCCATGTAGGCATCCAGCGTGCCTTGGTGGTACGACCCATCTGGTTAGAACCTTCATAGCGGAATGTTCCGTTCACTACATACTTTCCGTTGAAAGAATAGGTAGCATTGGCATAGAATGCGGCACTACGTGAATCGGTGTTGCGCAAGCTGTAATAGTTTGAGTTCTCCTGGTCCAACTTCTTGAAATAGAGATACTCGAAGTAAGCTGTCTCACCACGGTAGTTCATACCCCAGCCGTTAAACCAGCTGCGGTTACGGCTGATGCTGGTAGTTTCGAGACCACCAAAGAGGTTGACGATGTGCTTCTGCGCAAAAGTATGGTTGTAGTTGGCTGTGGCACGGAAGTCATAGTCCAACATACGGTTCTCTGTACGCTGATAGATACCACCCTGCTTCAATACAGATACTGGCAAGGCATAGAGGTCGTCCTTATCAGTGAAGAGCAGCTTGTTGGCATCACGGATCAGTGCGTTGTCCATGGCGCGATAAGCCAAAGCTTGGTTGGAATCTTCCAGAATGTTATGCTCCTGTGAAGAAGTGCTATACTTGATGGCACCCAGAGTAGCGAACTCCAGATCCTTGAAAGGCTTCCACTTCAGTTCCAGCTGGAACTTGGCATCAGCCACGTTCAGGTCGATGTAGTTGCTCTCCAGCTCATGCAGGATGTTGAAAGCAGCATAGTTGGCATGATAATAAGTATAAGGATCGAGCGCACGTGATGTGTTCAGGGCGTAAGAATATGGGTTGATATCGAAGTCACGCTTCACCTGACCTGATACAACGTCCACATCCTGTCCCAGTGTACCTGGTGCTCTCTGCTTACGGTAAGAACCGCCACCAATCAAGTTGACAGAGAGATTATCAAGTATATGATGGGTCATATTCATGCTCACGGTATAACGGTTCACCTTGCTATCCTTGTACCATCCTGGGTCAACCATAGCAGAAAGTGAAGCATAATAGTTACTCTTCTCAGTACCACCGCTCAAGCTTACAGAGTGGTTCTGCATGATGGCAGAAGAGAAAAGCTGCTTGAACCAGTTGGTATTGCGATACTCAGCCTGCTGGAGATAAGCATTCTGAGACTCCTGATTGTTGGCAAGTCCGAACATACCAGAAGTACTGTTGTAGGTATTGATAAGCTCATACATCTTTCCATATACACCATAGTCGCTGCCATTGAGAATATCAGAAAGATTGAGCCATCCCTTATCTCTCAACTCCTTATAGATGGCCATCTGGTCCTGAGAGTTGAGAATATCAAAATTGCCATAAGATGGAATAAGACGGGTAGTAAACTCACCGGTATAGTTCAGATGAGCCTGTCCCTGCTTACCCTTCTTGGTAGTAACGACGATGACACCTGCCATCGCACGAGCACCATAGATAGAGGTAGCAGAACCATCCTTCAGAATCTGGAAACTCTCGATATCATCAGAGTTCAATCCTGCGATGGCAGAAGATATCAGGGTTTCCGGGTCACCGGAAGCCAAATCATCTGCGCTCACATCGGATACGTCTTCCATGATAACGCCATCCACAACCCAAAGAGGTTTTGAAGAACCATAGATAGATGTTGCACCACGCACACGAATCTTTGGAGCAGAACCAAAGGTACCACTCACGTTCTGCACAGATACACCGGCAGCACGGCCTTCCAAAGAACGGCTGATGTCGGCAACACCATTCAATTTTGCTTCCTCGGCATTTACACGGTCGGTAGCACCGGTAAATAAGCGTCGGTCTGTTTTCTGTAAACCAGTAACAACTACCTCCTGCAACTGTGCTTCTGGATGAAGCACCACCTTCATGTGGGCAGAGGCAAGCACTGTCTGACTTTTCATTCCCACGTAACTAAACACGAGTTTAGTTCCATTAGGAACGTTCAATTTAAAGTTACCGTCAACATCTGTGACTGTACCCTTAGTGGCTGCCCCCCCAGAAATTAAAACAGAGGCACCAATAATCGGTTCGTTGTCATCCGCAGATATTACGGTTCCAGATACGTCAATCTGGGCAAACGCTGCTCCGATGCTCATCAAGAGACAAACAAAGAAGAGCGAGAGT
>ERZ1035006.1375-NODE-1375-length-16195-cov-4.370322_pt1 | contig 16195 bp, 2 predicted proteins | sample MGYA00520694_ERZ1035006 | MGnify/ENA primary metagenome ERZ1035006 (study PRJEB33766, sample SAMN09781746) | gut metagenome | biome: gut microbiome | host: Homo sapiens | place: Madagascar | study: EMG produced TPA metagenomics assembly of the PRJNA485056 data... | reverse complement strand
AATAAAACACTAAAAAGTTGCATAAAAACAACATAGAATGTTGCGAAATGTATGTGTCATTTTGTAAGAAACTTTAAAATTTGTCTTTTTCTAGGTACTGTAACCATGTTGAAAAGTTTATGTTCCGACGAATGAGAAAATCAATTTAATGGTGCATGGAAAGCAAACCATTCCGTTCGTCTGTATTTGGTGAGTACGAGTAACGCTGACCCTGGAGTAGAGTAGGTATGAATAAGATTTTTCGCGTGATTTGGAACGATTCCCTCAAGCTTTTCCAAGTCGCAAATGAGATCACAAAAGCGCATGGTAAATCGTCTTCTTCTGTAGAAAAAAAGACCTCGGCACAAAACGTGGGGGGGGGCGAGACGACATCTCGCTTAAACCCCACAGCAAACTCACCTATTTAAAGACCTGTTCTTTCCTTCTTCCTGCAATGATTTGCGGGATGTCAACCGTTGCCATCGCGAATGATTCTATTCATCCATTTGAGGCCGATCAAGAGACTTATGTCGACTATAAAAGCGGCGCGATATCCGGTTCTGACAACATTAAATTTAACCATTCGGACACTATAACAGTAAACCGTAATGGAACTTATACAGGCAATACTTACATTGAGTCAGGCAGAGTTGACCTAGGGCACGACGACGTATTTGCGACAGACAAAACGCTTACAATTGCTAAGGGTGGAACTTTAAATTTAAGTGCAGAAAATCAAACCGTTGGCAAATTGGTTGGTGACGGGGTGATTCAGATGTCTAAAGGCAATCTTTATGTTGAGTATGCCGAAGGAACAGAGTCGCAAACAATTAATAACGCGTTTTACGACGCTGAAGGAACAACCTTGGGTTTTAAATTCAAAGGTGAGACTCAAACGGTAGTTTTGGCTGCTACGGAGGGTAGTTTTGGTGGTCAAGGAGGAACATTAGTTATTTCCAACGCCAACTTAGAGTTGAAGACAAAAAAATTTGATGGAATGAATCTTGTTTTAGATGACGGTGGTTCACTCGTCTTGCAAGACGATACGACAGTCAATACTTTGGCATCCACAGGTACCGGTAGTAGGATTGTTTTTACGCATGGCAATACTTATGCACTGACAGTAAATAACGGAATTGTTGTTCAAGATGGTGCGACGATCGAACTTGATCTTGCCGGAAAGAGTTTGGAATTTATTGATGTTCTGAAAGTAGATAATGGCGTTTCTAGGGACTTGATTAAATCTGAAAAAGCTTTGAAGGTCACTAAAGACGATTTTAAGGTGCTTGACTTTGTTAAACCTACGGATATTTTCGACGAACAGACGAAGAACAAAGTAGGAGAGATTTCTTGGGAAGAAACCGGGGGGCTGAAGGTTAATGATAATTCTGTAGTTTACGAATATAAACTTGGTCAGCTCAAGCTTATCGGTAAAGGCGAAGAGGCCGTAATATTGTCTACTGCTGACGAAGACGTAGACCTAGATACCCATGTGACGGGTGAGGGCGATATTGCGTTGACGCAAGGTCACGTTGTGTTCCGTAATACGGGAACGTTCGACTATACGGGTACGACATTTGTTAGAAAAGGACAGTATAGCTCGGAAAAAATGTTTACCGAATTAAGGATTGAAGACGGTGCCGATATCAGTCAGTCGGAATTGATTTATGTCGAAGACGGAGCTCAGATTAGATTTGAAGGCAACGGAAAGAATGATACAGCTCATGTGATACAAGCCCTTGGAGGAGATGGAAGCTTACTCATTTTCTCCGATTCGTCATTAAAGATCGCAGATAAGAAAAATGCCACGGAAAGTCTGATCATTACCAATCAAATAATCAATTGGGGTGTTTTTGAGATTTCTCGCGTAGAAAAGGGAAGTTTGATTTTTGCAGAGGAATGGGCTGATTATCACCAAGGAAGATTTGTTTTAACAAATGTTGACTTTTCATTGGAACACGCCGGAAATAGGCAAAAAGCTTATGGTACGCCCTATTTGACTATAGGTCAAAATACAACTATGAAGGTCGGGCCTGAAATCTTCAATCATGAGAAGCATAAGTTTCAAAGTTTGACAATTGACGGCGGTGAAGTTGTTTTTACAGGAATTTTATTGGATGTTAATCAAGCCCAAAAACCGTTTCTTGATGCTGAAAGCCTTCACGGAAGTAGCTCCGATGCTGTATTTAAGGTTGAGCTTGATAAACAAGCGCAATCCGGTTTTAGTCTCTGGAATAATCAAGTAGAGAAATTTGAAACTTTGGTGTCTGCCCAAAGCGTTGATGATTTGAGCTTAAAAGCGGATTTCATTGACAAAGATGGAAATACGATTGTCTATGATGAGAATGGATATTTCGTTCAGACACTTAATCAAAATAACGATTCACTTGATGAGGCGAAACTTTATTGGGATATCAATAATAAAGGCTGGGAGGGTGCCACGAATAAATACTTGTATTCGGCCGTTCTGAAGCAAATTGAGCTTCTTAATGTCAACGAGGATCAAGGCTATGTTGCTTCGGTTGACGGTGACCACGAACTTTCGGTGAAGTTGACCGGAGTCGGTAACATTCGTTTTGAAAAGGATGCAAATCTGGTCGGTACCGGTACTGTAGTCGTGACCAACGAGAATACCTATACGGGAAAGACAACGGTCGGAAGTAACTTGTCGCTATTGCTTGATGCCGACAACGCACTCGGCGAAACGCTTGATCTTGATATTGCAGAAGGCTCTTATGTCAATCTCAACGGCAAAAGTCAAACGGTTCACGGTTTGAGCGGTACCGGAATATTTAATCTCGCAGGGCAATCGACATTGCGTCTGACGGCAGTCGATAACGAAAAAGAAGATAAGACTGTCACAGCACATATCACCAACGCAAGTAGTGAGTCGAGTCTGAGCGGGCAAACTTTCGAGATAGACCTCAATGGCGGCGAGGTTGTGTTTACTCACGAAGAGAACAATTTCACTGGTAACGTCAACTTAACAAATGTTCGTGCAACGATACAAGAAAATAGCGACAAAAATCGTAACGGAACATTCTTTAGTCATACGCATACCAATCTCGGAACGGGTGCCGACATTACGATCGATACCGGAAAAACAAGCCGTACCTGGAATGATTTTGGCACTTTAACGTTTGACGGCGGAACGCTTACGATCGTTGACGGTACCGTCTTTGTGCACGACGCAAGCATCCAAAGCGAAAGCACAATCCGTATCAATGCCGCGCAAAAAGTTTTTGACATCTGGAAGGCGTACGAAAGTCAGAATTCCGTTGTTTTAGTGTCTGAAAATAAAATTGGCGGATACGAAAATTTATCTTATCTTAACTTGTCATTGACTTCCGAAGACAATAAAAAACAGTCGGTTTCCTACGACGATTGGAAAGAAGTTGCCAAGGTGACGTGGACGGAAACCAAACTCGGTTGGGATAGCGAGGATTATGTCCAGATTAATGCCTGGTATAAGTTGGCGGATTTCGAGTTGACGAACACCGAGGACAATAAAGGCTATGTGGTTGGTGTTGTCGGAACCAAAAATTTGGCGGTTAAGCTTAGAGGCGCAGGCAATGTCATTTTCACCGGTGAGAAAAACGAGTCCGGCAATTCGGTGACGATTTCGAATGCGCAAAACAATTACACTGGAAAAACTTATGTCGGAGCCGATTATAGGGGAGGCACGGCAGTAACGGTTATCGCAGGCGTCGATCAAGCTTTCGGTGATACGAAGGAGTTAACGATTGTCAAGGGCGGTATTGTTGATCTGGGCATTCATCAACAAGATGTTGGACAACTCAATGTAGATCAGGGCTCGATAGTTTTGGCTCAAAAATCGATATTGAAGGTAACCGGTAAGAATGCCGATAGTCTCGAGTCGATGATTTCGGGAGCTAACGCGTTACAAGGGCAAGGACTTGTTGATATAGCCGTCGGCCTAACATTAAGTGTTGCAGGGGAACAGTCCTATAGCGGTCGCATTGACATGCATAAAGGCGGGACACTGGTTTTAAAGCAGGGTGATGTTCTCAGGTATGCTAAAAATATTGTTTTTGGCGACGGCGATTCTGAGAACAATAGAGCCACGGTACAAGTCAACTCGACTGATGAAACGGTGCTAACAGGTCAATTTACCGGGAATGCGAAGCTTGTTTTGGCAAATCAAACCCAACTGTCGTTGGATGGTGGTGAGAACGGTTCCAATTTCTCTGGTATTAAGCATATTGAATTTCAAGAGAAGAGTACAGCCTCGTTAGCGTTAAACAGCCAAACAGTCGGGAAGCTCGAAAACACGACAACGATTGATACGACGAGCGGGACGGTGGCAATTGAATTGAGCACAGCCGGTACCGATCAAACGATGACAGTCGGACAAAAGGTTTTTGGCGACGGTGTGCTTAAACTCGAAAGTCATTCAGAGACCAACGTCATTGCATTTGCTAGTGGCGGGGTCGGAAGCTTCCAAGGGAGTGTTCAAGCTTCGAATGTTTCCTTGAAGCATAGCGGTACAAGTGAGCAGTTTAGGAATGCTGCAGTCGTTCTTGAGAATAATGCTAAGTATGTTGTCGACAAGGTGGACGCAAAAATCGGCTCTTTGACGGTGAACAAATCTTCAATCTTAGATTTTGACAGTCCGGCACTTCCCGGAACCGAGCAGACGGATTACGTCTTGACCGTGACGGGTGATTTGGTGATCAATCAAGGCACCGTAAATGTTAAGTACGATGATGTCAAGAGTATCACTAAGGTTGCAGATAAGGGAAACGTTCTTGAGCAAGATACCGGCAATGACAAAGTAATTTTGGCTTACGGGAATGATGTTTCTGTTAGTGATGCAATCCTGACCGTCGGAGGTAAGGAAGTTAAAGGCAGCAGTCAAACTTTCACAATTAAGCAAGAAGGCAACAATGCCAATATTGTCGGAACCTATGACTACAAGTTGGGTACCGATAATGATAAAAAGCAACTTTATGTGACATACGGGTTGACCGAAGTTGCCGTTTCAGGCGGAAGTTTATGGTTGGGAACGGCTAAGGATAATCCGGACTCGACATTCAGCGCAAAGATTACCGGTACCGGCGGCGTGGTGATTGACACGCTATCCGAATCGGTGACGTTGGATCGCGAAAATGCCTATACGGGTTTGACGGAAGTTAACAACGGCAATCTGATTTTGTCGGCTGACAAAGCTTTGAATGGGACAAGTGGCTTGGAAGTGGTAAAAGACACGACAACTGTCACCATCACTGAAGGGGAGCAAATTATCAATGGCAAGCTGAGTGTCGAGGGTTCACTTGTGCTTCAGGAACGTACGACGCTGAAGTTTGAAGGTGGTGAGGTTGCCAATTTGAAGACTGCAAGTGCAGGTGCGCTTGTGAGCACAGATGACTTTACGATCAAAAATTCTGCTTCGATTGTTGGTGCTAACTCTGGGTTGGAAGGTAAGGTAACCATCCTGAGAGAAGCTAATGCGGGTATCGATAATGCTCTTGGTTTGGGTTCCGGTGAAATCAATCTTGTCGGACAGTTGAACGTAGGTATTGCCGATGTAGCTTCCGACAAGGTATTCAAGAATAAATTTACGGGTGCCGGGGTATTCAATTTGACAGCTGGCCTTGGAGTAGAGATTGAAAAAGATATCCAAGACTTTACTGGGAGTTTTATTGTTGAGAAAGACACATCCTTGGCTATGGGGACTTCAGAAGCTAAACGTTCTCTGCAGTTGTCCGGAGCCGGTTCGGTGATCTTTTCCGGGCGCAATGCACAGACTCACACAGTGTTGACGTTGACCGGCACTGAAAATCTCGGTGCTTTGACGATTAAAAAAACGCTGATGAGTATGCGTGGCGATACGCTTGACAAAGCCCAAAACATTCAGGTTTTGAATGTGAATGAAAATTCCAAGGTGGTTCTCGATAAGGGTACGACAAGTTTGAAAGAAGTAGTGCTTGATAACGGTACACTGGATTTCACTTCTGCCGGAGCGTTGTGGGGTATTAACGGTGATGCAGACACGGTTTTGTATACCGAAAAGTTTGATGCCGTTACCGGGAACATCAAAGTTGACAGTGAGGCTTTGATTAATCCCAATCCAACGGACTCCGATAGATTGGGGCTGATGAGTCAGGATGAAGTTCTGTCTGCCGATCAGGCAAAAGAACTTTACGTCACCTTGATTCATTCAGAAAAAGAAATTGAAGAGGAAGATGTTGGTCATCTGACATTGATCGGTTTTGATGATCAGAACTTAACAAGCACATTTGGTATTGGTGCCGGTACTGAAAAGGTCGCAGAGGGAACATACAGCTATGGCTTATCAAAGGGGGAAGATGGCAAGTCGATTGGTATCGGTTATCAATTGACAAGCGTGAAGCTTCTCAAAGATAAAGAACTTGTGCTTAATGCTCGAAAAAGTGAAGACAATACACTTTCCGCGCAGGTTACCGGCGATGGAAATCTGAGAGTGAGTGGTGGTGAGGTGACGTTGTCATCTGCTAAAAATGACTACACGGGACACACGACCGTTGATGCAGGAGCTACTTTGGTTGTACATGCCGGTAGTTCTCTGGGGCAAACTTCCGGTTTAACGAACGACGGGACCGTCGAAGCCAATCAAAACGATTTGAAGGTTTATGGGAAAACGGATAACAATGCCACCGGCACTTTGGTAGTAGGCGATAAAACGTTTACGACCGAAAGCTACCATGGTGAAAAGGGCAGTCAAATCAACGTTAACACTTTGCTCAAAGGTAATGACGGTTCTGAGACCGGCATGATGGTTGTGAATGGAGCGGCAACTGGTGAAAGTACGCTTAACGTAACTGTTCGTGAAGGTAGCCAGGCTCTTGAACTCGACAAGCTTGGCGTTGTCAAGATGGCCGAAAGTTCGACTCTTGAATTGACTTTGAGCAATGAAATTAAATTGGGTGAGTATCAATACGTTTTGAACAAAACGGACAAATCGGATCTGTGGTATTTGACAGCGACCAAAACCGGCGACGGTGATGGAATGTCTACGTCCGAGATGAAGACTCCGGAATCCGGTGCACGAGCCGGACTGGCATTCTTGGCTACCGAAGCATTTGACTTAAGCCTTCGCGGCCATGTGGGCGATCGCGTTTATACCGATCCCGTCACCGGCGAAGAACGTGAAAGCTCTTTCTGGATGATCCAAATGGGTAACTGGTCGAGTTTCGGCGATACAACCGGGCAGTTGGATTTCGACGGTCGTACCTTTGTGACGCACATGGGCTCGGACATCTATAAGCGCGTCAACGAAGATTCCGACTTGAGATTCGGTCTTTTGGGAAGCTTTGCCGACATCTCTTATGATGTCGAATCCAACATCACCGGTATGACGGCAGACGCCAAGTCCGACGGCTGGTCGGTCGGTGCCTACGCATATTGGCAAACTACGGAGGAAAGCGGTCCGTTTGCCAATGCACAGATTCGTTGGAATCGCTTTAATAACGAAGTGACCGGCGAACTTACGACGACAGACAAGTATCATGCCGACGGTGTGAGTTTGACGGTTGAAGGCGGTTGGACCTATCGCCTCTATACGCGCAAACCCACCGACGGACAGTCGGGACTGGCTTGGAATATCGAGCCGCGCGTGCATGCACACTGGACGCCCTTTAACACCGAAAGCGATGTGGATTCCAAGGGGCAATCGTACGAGACCGACGGCAAAGGCAATCTTGCATTGTGGCTCGGTGTGCGTACGAACCTGAAGATGACGGATCGTACTATGCCGACGTGGGACAATCCCGCTGTGAATCTCTTTGCCGAAGGCCACTGGGTACATAATACGCGAGACTTTTCATCCACAGTGACGAGTGAACTGGGCTCGAGCACGGCCGTGGTCGGGGTTCGGGATTTTGGTGAAGCCCGCCTCGGTGCAATCGCTCACTTCAACGAAGACTTTGTCCTTTGGGGTGACGTGAACTATCGCGCCGGTGAGAGCAATTACGAATCGGTCGGGTTTACGCTGGGTGCCAAGTATCACTTCTAAACTTTTAGAGTGACCGTCAAAATCTGACGAAACCAAGAACTTCCTCACTTTTTGTTCAAAAGTCGAGGAAGTTCTTTTTTGTGGGTGTGCGACGCCGGAGCTTATCGACGTCGCAAAAAGTCAAAGGAGCGGTGCAAAATCGAACGTAAACTCAAACAATACTTTACTACTTTGGTGGGATTAGTAAAATTACGACAAAAATGAGACTAATCGACCGAAGTGTCCGCTTCTCAGGTGCTCAATAACTGTATCGATGTTCCTGTTTCGACCTTAAACGGAACAGAAAAGATCAGGCGATCATGATTTGCGTAATCTGCTGTGAGTAATCCAAGAAGTCATCCGATAGAATCGGACGTAAACACTGATTTGTGACAGTTCGGTTGATGGTCTGACAATAAACATCAATCGCTGTTTTGTATGCCGGGTCATCATGCTGCGGTTACGGACTCGAAAAAAAGGAATCTTATGCCTGCAACAGATTGCAAAATAGCATTTGTAACATGTGGTTTGACGTTGATGATGGGTGTTGACGGTGCGATTGCCCAAACCGCCAATACGGTGCCGGACGCAACCCGCAGCCAATCTTTGCGAGAGTTGCAACAACTGCAGCAATCCTTTGATCGTTACAAAATTGATAACGAAGCGCAAACGTTGCGCGAAAAATCCCACACTGACATTTCTCCGCTGCAGCAACAGCAGGAAGCGCGCCCCGGAGGCGATTTGACTTTCACGATCCGAAAGTTAACGCACACGCATTCTTCCGTGTTAAGTCCGGAGGAAATCCAAACTGTTTTTGCGCGTTGGGAAGGCAAAACCATTCAAGTAGACGATATCGCCAAAATCTTGGATGAAATGAACGCGCTGTATCGTCAAAAGGGATATTTGGTCTGCCAGGCGGCGGTCAAACCCCAACGCATTTCGGAGGGGCACCTGGAAATCACTTTGATCGAAGGGCAAACCGATAAAGTTACCGTCGAGGGACTCAAATCCACAAATGAATCGTTTGTTCGCGGTGCATTCAGTATCGAGTCGGGCAAGGTTGCAAATTATCGGAAAATGTTAGACGACCTCGTGCGGTTTAATATGACCAACGACGTGGCCCTGACAATCGATATCAGTGCCGGCGAGGTCGAATATTCCAGTGATTACACGATTCGAGCCACAGAGCCGGATCGTTGGGGCGGCAGTGTATTTGCCGACACGACCGGATCGGACTCTACCGGCAGACCGAGAATCGGGGCGACGATTGTCAATCGCAGTGTTTTGGGAAGGCGAGACGCTTTTACGCTCTTGGGCTTGGCGAGTCAGGGGAGCAAAAGCGCTATGGCAAGCTATGCCGTCCCTTTGAATTCTTTCGGCACAAGAATTTCCGGAACGCTTTCTTACGGTGAGGTCGAAATTGTTGACGGTCCGTCCAAAGGGTTTGACGTAACGGGCGAGTCGCTTTTGATGTCGGTCAGACTCGAGCACCCCTTTTATGTGACGCAAAACCAAAAGTGGACGGCGTGGGTGGATGCCGGGCGTCAAAAGTCGACGACAGATATGTTCGGAGACATTCGAATTGCCGATACCGTGATCAAAACGTATTCCGTCGGTGTCGATGCCGTCGCTTTCGGTTCCAACTGGTTGACGGTGGCAACGCTTGACGTGACGCATCACGATGCGCAAGAAGAGCTTTTTTCCAATACCTATCGTTATGAAATCGGACACGCCAATTTTTCAGGACGATATACCTTTTCGTCGGGTATTGAACTTTCAGGGTCGTTGACGTCGCAATGGCGCTTGGCAGGCGACGATTTTGTTTCGGCAGACTATTTCTATTTGGGTCACACGAGCGGGGTGCGAGGCTACGACAACGACGTTGTCTCTGCACAGGAAGGGGCGATTTTAAGCTTTGAACTCACCTACCCGCTCTTTGGTCCGCAGGCAAGTATTTTTGCTTTTAGCGACGTGGGTCACCTTTGGGGGGAAAGCCCCTACAGTGAAAAAACGCTTTGGAGTGCCGGCTTCGGGGTCAACTGGCCGCTTTTTGACGGCGCAAGCATGCGCGCGTCTGCAGCATTTCCTTTGAAAAGAAATTTGGACGACGATATCGATGTCAATCACGCAAGGTTCGATCTTTCATTTGTCGGAACTTGGTAGTGCGCAGTACTCGCAAGACATTTGAGTCGGGAAATCAAAATAGAAAAATAACCCAGGATTGATATACGAATCCGTCAACAATATCGGAATGGACACATGAATAAAGTATTTAAGGTTCTTTGGAACAAGGCACGCGCTTCTCACGTTGTAACGGCGGAAAATCAACGTGCTTTTGGTAAAGGCAAGAACAAAACCACTTTATTGCTTTCGACTGCTCTGGCAACAATGAGTGTCGGCTTGATGCCTGCAACTGCAGCCGGAATTGTGTCGGGGTGGGACAAAACCCACGTTAACACAACGGGCAATGTCCATAACATTCAGACCGATGCCGTGTACAAGAACACCGGCATCAATAAGTTCGAGCAGTTTACGGTCGACAGTAAAAATATCGCCAATCTGTACCTGCCGAACAACGCGGAAAATCTTCTCAATTTCGTCAACAATCAAATTACCGTTAACGGCACGGTCAACAGCATCAAGGACAGTCAGGTCGGCGGCAATCTTTTCTTTGTTACACCGACCGGAATGACGGTGGGCTCGGGCGGCGTGATCAATGCAGGGAGCTTGACGGCTGTCGTCACGACAAAAGACGCATACGAAAGTTGGTCCGGCAATTACTATAACGCTCTGGATTCCGGGTTGTTGGCCAACATGCAAAGCGGCGAAGTTGTGCTCAACCCTAAAGGCATTATTACGGTTGACGGAAGTATTCATACGGCCAATCGCATTGTTTTGAGTGCCGCTCAAATCAGTGTGGGTAAAAACGCCGTCATCACCAATCGTATTGACGATGCCGACTTTTCCAAAATGGTCAACATCGTGGGTTCCCGCGGAGAACTGATCACGTCGGCAGGTATCAGCGGGGGATTCGAAGCCAAAGCTGCTACGGACGGCTCGGGTGATATTTTGCTTTTTGCGCGTTCCGACAGCTCTCAAGATGCGGCTCTCAAGTCAAACGTTACGGCCTCCGTTATGGTGGAGGGCACCGTTGACGGTCGAGAAAACGTAACGCTCAAAGCACTTGCCGGTAACGGGACGTACGATGTCAATAAGACGCTTGCGAGTACCGAAGGCAACTTTATCGAGAAAAACGATCAAAACATTACCAACGTTACCGCCAATGTGACGGTCAAAGGGCATGTGAAGGCACAAAAAGACGTCGAACTTTTGGCCGAAGCTCAAAATCACATCGGTAAAGGCGGCGTGATCAACACAAGCAAAGGCGGCGCTTTTGAAATTTTGGGAACCGTTACCCCCATCAACGAGTCGTATGCTTACGGCGATTTGACCACAAAAGCGCAGGTGCTGGTGGATTCGTCGGCAACCGTTACCGCAAAAGAAAAACTCACGGCACAAGCCAAGAGCGATACCAAGCTTGAAATCGGCACAGGAACTTCCTTTGGCAACATGTCCGAGTCGCTGCTTCCCGATGCGGCTCAGGGAATGCAAGGAAAGGTGCCGGCAACTTCGGCTTTGGTGGGCATTACGGACTCCCAAAGTCAAGTCGAGATTAAAGGCAAGCTTGAAAGCGGCACCGACATGACACTTAAAAGCATCGATAAGCTCGATGTTACGCTGACATCCACGGCGACGACGCGTCAGGACAAGAATCCGCATGTGGCCTTCAATCTCGGATTGTTGAAAGGCTCGAGTTCGGTGACGGTTGATAAAGGTGCAACCGTCAAAATGACCGGTGACGGTACCGGGTCGCTGACCGTGAGCGCAACGAGAACGAGCGCCATCGAAACAACGGCACAAGCCACGATCAATCCCGATGGGATGTTGGGGCTTGCCTTCAATGTTTTGGAGCACCAAACCGCAGCTAACGTGTCTATGGGAACGGCGCTTGACGGAACGGCCAAAGATATTCTGATCGAAGCGCAAAACGTGACGACCAAAGAAACGCTCACGGCCGTCAACGGTATTGCGACGCCCGGCTTTATGGGCAATTTGGTTCAAGCGGCAACAGCTATTGCATCGGACTTTGTGGCAGGACTCATGGGTAAGGCCGCGCAAGGCTTTGACAGCAGTCTTGATTCGACAAGTTTTAAAGCGGGCGGTGCCGTCGGCGTTGTTCTCGGCGGGCAGTCCGCTTCGGTGACTTTGGGCGATATGAGCCAGGTTCCCAACAAGAAGTTCGAATCCAAGGGCGATATCAAAATTCACTCGACTTCGCTTAAAGAAGATCACAGCTACATTGTCAATGCTCAGGTCGACTCGACTAAGCAAGAAGGTCAATCGCAAGGTTCGGGTACGGCCGGTGCCATTGCGGTACTCGTGACGACATCGGGGCACAAAGCCTCCGAGACGGTTTCCTCCGATTTAACCGTCGGCAAATCCGTTGAAATCAAGACCGAATCCGGAAATGTGGACATCGCCAATACGGCAGCCATTGAGTGGAATCGCGTCCAGAAGATGATCGAAAACATTACCAAAACGGTCGAGCATCTCAAATCGTTGTTTCATGACAATCCCGACGGGTTTTCCGGTCAATGGTCTAAGGTTGAGGAAGCTCACCAAAAGCTTTTGACCGCGTGGAGCACGATGTCTCAGGCGGATCTTTCCGATACCGAGAAATTGAAACAATTCGGCACCGTGATGGCAAACCTGGGTACCGTCATGGGGCAGTTTTGCAGTGAAGGTGCCGTCGTTGCCGCCGTCGGCAAGGATGTACTCGATTTGGTCATGGGCAGTCTCGACTTTATCAAAGTGCAAAACTACGCCAATGCCTATGTGGCAGCCTCTGCCGCCGCCGGAAGTAACAACTTGGGGGTGTCGGGCTCGATCGGCGTAATCGTACAAAACACGCGAAGTACCCTGACGATTGATAAGAGCGCAAAGATCACGGCGCATCAGGGATCGGTCGCTGATCAATACAAAGGACAAATTTCGATTACCGGACGCTCTGTGAATGAATCGGTTGCCCTGGGCGGTCATGCCAAGACCGTCTTCGGGATCCCGATTCCCAATATTGCAGAAAGCAATGCCATCGGTGCTACGCTCATTTGGCAAAATCTCGGAACGAATAACACCGTGCGCGTCAGAGAAGGTGCGCAGCTCATTGCCGATCGAGCTGTCGGCATTTTCGCCCAAGACAACATCATGGCCACAACGGTGGGCGTCAGTGCCGACGTTTCCAAGGGAACATTTGCTCTCGGACTCTTGGGTGCCGTGGTGAACACCCAGGGCAATAATTTGCTTGATTATGACGATGAGGCAAAGGCCCAAGGGCAGACTTTGGTTTTGGCGGCAACACGAGATGACAGTATCCAAACGATTGCTGGAGGTCTTGAAATTGCCTACGGAGACAGCGCATCGAAAACGATCGGAGCATCCGTTGCCGTCAATTTCGGCACGCTCAATAACGCCGTTCGCATTGCCGACAACGATACCTTAGGCGGAGAAACTGACGCAGGAAAAATTACCGACGGCGGACTGTACAACACTTGGAAGGCTCCGACTCAGTCCGGCCAAACGACTGAGACCGGTGTTCAGTCCGATGCAAACGACAATACAGATCAAAACAATTCGTCGCAAAATCAAATCAAGCTCGAAGACGTCAAACTTGGCAGCACGATCGTCACGGCCGACGCTGACTTGGCCATGAATAGCATCGGCGTTGCCGGCTCCATCGGCATTTCCGGTCAGGGAGATACGCCACAGGAAACGCCTGCTTCCGACAGCAAATTTCAAAAGATCAAGGATTTCTTCTCCAACCTTGCCGGTGATATTCAGTGGGCGGGCGAATATCTCAATCTAGGCATGATTGAAGTTAGCAATTTCTTAGGCAGCAAGATGAACGGGATCGGTCAGGAAATCCACGATTCCATCATCCATGCTCAAAACCAAAATAATTCGAGTAACAGCGCCTTAGACAACACGGTGGATTTGAATAATCCGACAGGTAACAGTAACGCGTTCGGCAATCTCGGCAATAACGGGACGATCACGGATGAGGGCACCCAAAGTGTGGAAAATACCGTCGCCGGTCAAAAATTTCAGATCGCAGCTGCCGGCAGTGCCGCTTGGAATGACACGGACCTAAACAATACGATTGACGTTGAAATTGCCGAAGGCGGCGCTTTTACCGTTAACATGGCCGACGCTTCGGCTCAGACAAGCTTTGATGCCGTGAGCGAAAAATGGGTGGGTGCTTGGGCCGGTGCTGCCGGTATGAACTTTATCGGCCAAGTCACCGATGCCAGCCAGGCGGTCGGCATTGCCGGAGCCGTGGCGGGAAATAGCGGCGCGTTTAACACCGGCGTGCGTTGGAATGCACTCGAAAGCGTTGTGATCAATCAAGGCAACGTCGGCGTTCACGCCGTCAGTTCCGGTCGAGTGGTTGCCGAAGGACTGTCTTTGGCCGTTACCAAAGGCGGTTCGGGAACGAGCAACTGGGCCTTTGATGCGGGTGTCAGTGTCAATTTGCTTGAAAATTCGACCTACGCAACAGTTAGCGGCGTGAAGCTTGCCCAAGACAAAGATGCCGGCAACAGTTCCTGGGATCAGGTGGCCTGGACGGGAGATACGCAAGTTACCGGCGGCACCGGTTTCGGTTTGACCACGGAAGCCCAAGGTTTGGGGCGCAATGCCACGATCGGTCTTATTGCCGCTGTTGCGGATATTAAAAACAACGTGACATCAACGCTGGCAAATGCCGATTTGAAAAAAATGACGGACGTTAAGGTCAATGCTTTGGCTTCTGTCACACAAGTGACGACGGCCGTCGGCGTGCAATGGGCGGGCGGCAATACGAGTCTTTCATTTTCGGGCGCTGCGGCATCGTCGGCTTTGAAAAATACGGTTCAGGCTTCCGTTTCCGACTCTTCGGTGACTTTGACGGATACGGCTAACTTTGAAATTGCCGCTCGAGATGCCGGAGATGAAGAAAAGGATCAACTTCAGAACAAGTATGTTAAGCGTACTTGGCATGCAGATAAAGCATCGGACTTGGATAACGGCGACTTCTATAAGAATGTGGCGCTTTATACCGACAAAGATCAGAGTCAGGACAAGACGCAAGCGCTCGGTAAATTCACCGAAGGCGCCAGCATGGTGCAGACAACCGTTGCCGTTTCGGTTGCCGGAAGCGGCCAAGGGCATTCGGCCGGAGGTGCCGTTGTTGTCAATCAGGTCGATAACAGCTTTAATGCCACTTCCAACGGTTTGACGGTTTCGGCAACCGACGGGACAAACAACAAGGGCGGGGCGTTTAAACAAACTGCCGACTCCAAGGTTGTGACGGTGGCGGTTGCCACCGGCGTTGCTGCGGCGACCGGCGGCGAATCGGTTCATACGAATGCCGCCGGCAGTGTCATCGTCTCCAACGTCAATCAAAAGGCGACGGTTTCGGCTGACAATTTGACGGCAACATTGCAAAAAACCGATCTGTCGGCAGTCAATGAAGCTATCACTGTCAATGTGGCCGGCAATGTCGGAGCCGCGGTCGGAGACGGCGGCATCGGTATCGGCGGCGCCCTTGTGGTGATGAATACCAATAACGATGCAAAAACTTCACTGAATAACTCTTCGGTCACGGGTACCGACGGCACTGTCTCCGAGCAGGTTCTCGGTGTTCATGCGCAAAACAACAGTCACTCTTGGGGCGCTGCAGCCGACGGTGCCGGCGGCGGTGTCTCGGCCTTCGGCGGCGCGGTGACTGTCAATCGAGCGCTCAATACTTCGGGAGTGACGGTCAACAGTGTGGTTTTAACCAATCTGGGCAAGGCCGACTTTAAGGCTGTCGACAATACGAAACTTTGGACGCTTGCCGGCAATGTGGCCGCAACGTCAAAGTCCGTCGGCGTCAGCGGTGCGGTTGCTTATACGCTTTCCGGACGGGAAAACAGTCTCGGTACTTATGTGACGGCCAACGACGTCAAGGTTTACCAGAAATACGCCAAAGACAAGATTGACGGCAACAAACATACGGACTTGACTTTTGAAGCTCGGGGTAACGACACAAGCAATACTTTGGTGTTTGCTGCCGGGGTTGCTGCACAAGGCAAGGGGTTTGCCGGGGTTGCGGGTGTCAACGACATTCGTCGCAAGGTCTATGCC
>ERZ1035006.1374-NODE-1374-length-16195-cov-6.673792_pt1 | contig 16195 bp, 14 predicted proteins | sample MGYA00520694_ERZ1035006 | MGnify/ENA primary metagenome ERZ1035006 (study PRJEB33766, sample SAMN09781746) | gut metagenome | biome: gut microbiome | host: Homo sapiens | place: Madagascar | study: EMG produced TPA metagenomics assembly of the PRJNA485056 data... | reverse complement strand
ATATGGTACAATGAGAGATATCCCTGCAGATTATTTGTAGGGATATCTTACTTGTTTCAACATAAAAATTAGGAGGAATGATTTTGTTATGAAGATCATAATTGCAGGAGACGGCAAGGTCGGTGCGATGCTGACCAGGCAGTTGTCTGCTGAGGGATATGACATTACGATCATTGATGCCAATCCGCGTGTACTCGAATCGACCGAGGAATTGTACGATATTATGGCAGTGCAGGGAAACTGCGCGACGATGGATGTGTTAGAGCGCGCCGGTGTAAGGGAAGCAGATCTGCTGATCGCCGCGACGAGTGCAGATGAGATCAATCTGCTGTGCTGTCTGACAGCGCACAGTATGAATGACAGGCTGCATACGATTGCGCGCATCAGAAACCCTGAATATACGGATCAGATTATAAAGATGCGTGAAGTATTTCCGCTGTCACTGACGATCAACCCGGAAAAACAGGCTGCGTTAGAGATCGAGCGTCTGCTCAAATATCCGGGATTTTTAAAGAGGGATACATTTGCAAAGGGACGTGTAGAGATCGTCGAGCTGCGTGTGGATAAGGACAGCCTGCTGTGCAATCATACGCTGGCAGATCTGGATTCCGTTGTCGGATGTAAAGTGCTGATCTGCGCGGTGCTCAGAAATGGCTCTGCAGTGGCACCGGATGGCAACTATACATTGCTGGCGGGAGACCGTATATTTGTGACTGCCCCGACAGATACGCTGGAGACATTGTTGAAAAACCTCAAGATTATTACCCATAAGGTGCGCCGTGTGCTGTTGTGCGGAGGCGGCCGTCTCAGTTATTATCTGGCAAAACAGCTCGATCAGGGCGGTATTGCCGTGCGGCTGATTGAACAGGACTATGACCGGTGCCTGCAGCTGGCAAACCTGTTGCCAGGAGTGACAATCATACAGGGCGATGCGAGTGATGAGCGTCTGTTAGAGAGCGAGGGTATGGATGATTGTGATGCACTGGTGACGATGACCGGGCTGGATGAGCTGAATATGGTCATCTCGCTGCAGGGAACGATCCGTAAGGTGCCGCAGGTGATCACCAAGCTCGGACGCATGGATAATTCCTATATTTTAGACCAACTGCCGATTGGAAGTACAGTCAGCCCCAAGCAGCTGTGCTGTAATACAATCGTGCGGTATGTGCGTGCGCTTCGCAATCAGGAGGGAGCCGCATTGTCCGTGCATACGATCGCGGACGGAAAGGCTGAGGCGCTCGAATTCTGTGTGGATGACGATACCAGGTATATTGGAGAGCCGTTGAAACAGCTTCATCTGAAGAAAAATGTCCTGATTGTGTGTATCACACACAAAGGAAAGCAGGAGATCCCCGGTGGAGATTCTTTCTATGAAAAGGGCGATACAGTGATCGTTGTGACGAGCAGGGATGCGGTGATCTATCAGTTGAATGATATTTTTGAGGCGTAGAGCAATGAATTATAAAATGATTGGAAAGTTTATCGGAAAGATTCTTCTCATAGAGTCGATCTTCATGCTGCCCGCATATGCGATCAGCCTCTACTATCAGGAAGAAGCAGCGAGACATGCACTGCTTCTCTCTGCGTTGATTACAGCTCTGGTAGGAGGTATCATGGTTGCCCTCACGCGTGGTACGAAAAGGGGCTTTCATGCAAAGGAAGGAATGGTCTGTGTCGGACTCAGCTGGATTGTACTGGGGCTGTTTGGTGCATTGCCTTTTTTCATTTCCGGGGCGATCCCGCATTATGTAGATGCATTGTTTGAGATCGTATCCGGATTCACGACAACCGGCGCATCGATCCTACTGGAAGTAGAATCCATGCCATATGGATTGTTATACTGGCGCAGCTTCAGCCATTGGCTGGGTGGAATGGGTGTGCTGGTGTTTTTGCTTGCAGTATCTTCGGGAAACGAACGGAGCAAGGGCTTTACCATGCACATTTTACGTGCAGAGAGCCCGGGACCGCAGGTAGGGAAGCTCGTCCCGCGCATGAAGCAGACGGCAGAGATCCTGTATGTGCTGTATATCATATTGACGGTGATCGACGTGATCTTTTTACTGTGCGGCGGCATGCCATTGTTCGATTCTGTCTGTACTGCTTTCGGTACGGCAGGAACCGGAGGCTTCGGCATCAAAAATGACAGTATGGCAGGCTATAACCCATATCTGCAAAATGTGTGCACCGTATTCATGCTGTTATTCGGTGTGAATTTTACCTGTTATTATATGCTGCTGCTAAAGCAGGTGAAGAGTGTATGGAAAGACGAAGAACTGCGGTTGTATCTGGGAGTTGTATTCGGAAGTATTGTGTTGATCGTGTTGAATCTGCGCGGTTATTATGCGACGGTTGGCGAGACGGTCCGCCATGCAGCATTCCAGGTGGTGAGTGTTGCGACAACGACCGGATTTGCCACAACGGATTTCGATCTGTGGCCGTCTTTTTCAAAAGGAATCCTGCTGTGCCTGATGCTGCTGGGTGCCTGCGCGGGCAGTACCGGAGGTGGATTCAAATGCGGGCGTGTACTTCTGGTGCTCAAAGGGCTCAGACGTAGTGTGCGCCAGATCGTACATCCCGGAAAAGTAGAGGTTGTCCGTGTGAATGGGCGCACGGTAGATGAAAAGGTATTGCAGAATACGAATGCTTATCTGGCAGCCTATGCACTGATTGTTGTGGTCAGCTTCCTGCTGATCTCGATCGATGGATTCTCAATTACGACGAATCTGTCTGCAGTGCTGGCATGCTTTAACAATATCGGACCGGGACTCGAACTGGTCGGACCGACCTGTAATTTCGGCGGTTTCAGCGTATTTTCCAAGCTGGTACTGATTCTGGATATGCTGGCCGGGCGGTTGGAGATCTTCCCGATTTTGATTCTTTTCTCAAAAACGACCTGGGGAAAACGATAAACGTTAAAAAAATAACAATGTACATGATTTAAGACAATTTTTTTGTGGAAAAAAGAATGGATTTCATGTATGATGAAACAAGAGATAATGAGAAAATGATTCAATACGACGAGAGGAGAAAACAAGAGAATGTACGCAGACGAAAATGTCATTAAGATCAAACACGAGGTTCTCTATGAAGTAGCAAAACATGCATTTGAGGGAGATTTAGAAGAGGCCAGGGACCATATACCGATGGATCTGCTCCCCGGACCGACCCCGAGATTCCGCTGCTGTGTGTATAAAGAACGTGAGATTCTCCGCCAGCGTATTCGACTTGCGGAGGGTAAGGCACCCGGAATGGAAGATACCGGAAATGTGATTCAGGTCATCAGTTCTGCATGCGAGGATTGCCCGATCTCTAGCTATGTTGTAACAGATAACTGCCAGAACTGTCTGGGAAAGGCCTGTATCAATGCCTGCAATTTTGGTGCGATCTCGGCAGGAGACCACCGTTCACGCATTGATGCGAACAAATGTAAGGAATGTGGAAAGTGCGCCAAGGCTTGTCCTTACGGTGCGATCGCACATCTGAAGCGCCCCTGTAAGTTCAACTGCCCGGTGAATGCGATTACTTACAATGAACTGGGTATTTCCGTGATCGACGAGAAAAAATGTATCCGTTGCGGTCAATGTATCCACAGCTGTCCGTTCGGTGCCATCGGTTCGAAGGCATATATTGTAGATGTCATCCGTGCACTGAATGAGGGCAAAGAGATCTACGCGATTGTTGCCCCTGCGACCGAGGGACAGTTTGGTGAAGGTATTACGATGCAGAGCTTCCGTGAGGTTGCGAAAAAGATTGGTTTTGCAGGCCTGATAGAAGCGGGTCTTGGCGGGGATATGACGACTGCCAGTGAGGCAGAAGAGTGGTTAGAAGCCTATAAGAACGGTGAGAAAAAGACGACAAGCTGCTGTCCTGGATTTGTCAACATGATCCGTAAGCATTATCCGGAACTGGCAGATCATATTTCAACGACAGTCTCACCGATGTGTGCAGTCTCACGTTATGTGAAGGCACAGCATCCGGGAGCAATTACTGTCTTTATCGGACCCTGCGTGGCAAAGAAGTCAGAAGTCGTTGACCAGAAGATCGAGGGAAATGCAGACTATGTATTGACCTACAGCGAATTGCGTGCAATCTTACGCGCCAAGAATGTAGAACTTGAGCCGAAGGCAAATACTTATCAGGAAGCGTCTGTCTATGGCAAGCGTTATGGAAATGCCGGTGGCGTGACCGCTTCTGTACTGGAATATATGAAGGAGACAGACCAGGAATGCGATGCAAAGGTATGTACCGTAAACGGTGCTGCTGATTGCAAGAAGGCATTGCTGCTCATGAAGGTCGGCAGATTACCGGAGGACTTCATCGAGGGTATGGCATGCGAGGGAGGCTGTGTCGGTGGACCGAGCCGTTTTGAAGAGATTACATCGGCAAAGAAGAACCGTGATGCACTGCTCTCACAGGCAGATGACCGAAAGATTACGGACAATCTGAAGAATTACCCGATGGATTCCTTCTCTATGCATCGTGATCATGAGTAAACAGAGTAGATTATGAAGATTTTAATTATCAGACACGGAGATCCGGATTATGAGCATGATTCCCTGACCCCAAAGGGGTGGAGAGAAGCCGGGATGCTTGCAGAACGGATTTCCGGCATGGATGTCAGTGCGTTTTATGTGTCACCGCTCGGACGTGCGAAGGATACGGCATCCCTGACATTGAAGCGGATGGGACGCACGGCAACAGAATGCGACTGGCTGCATGAATTTGACGCTCCGATCGACAGACCGGATGTGACAGACCGGAAAATGATCACCTGGGACTGGCTGCCGCAGGACTGGACATGTGAACCTTTGTTTTATGACTATGAGGGATGGGCAGATCATCCGGTGATGGCGCAGGATCAGGTACGTACACAGTACAATTGGGTAACGGACAATTTTGATCGTCTGCTGCAGGCGCATGGTTATGTACGCGAGGATAGACATTACCGTGTCGAGCAGTCTAGTCGTGATACGCTCGTATTTTTCTGCCATTTCGGGTTAGAGTGCGTATTGCTCAGCCATCTGCTATGCATATCACCGATGGTGCTCTGGCATCAGATGTGTGCGGCACCGAGTTCGGTCACAACCCTGGTGACAGAGGAGCGCAGAGAAGGAATTGCGCTGTTTCGGATGACTGGATTTGGGGATATCTCACACTTATATAAATATGGTGAACAACCGTCTTTTCAGGCGCGTTTCTGCGAGACTTTTGATCGTGCGGATGAACGCCACGATTAGTATGAATGGATGCCTGTGGAAGCAGATTGCTTTCACAGGCTAATTTTCTAAAATTTTGCAAAATCCGTTACTGGAACGAGGTACGAGTAAACAGTAACATTGAAAGGGGGAACCTACCATGAAAATATCGACAAAAGGACGTTATGCGCTGCGGATCATGATTGATCTGGCACAGCATACGCAGGATACCGCGATTCCGTTAAAAGAGATCTCTGAGCGTCAGGGCATCACGTTAAAATATATGGAGCAGATCATGCCGCTTCTGACAAAAGCAGGATATGTCCGTGGATTCCGCGGAAACAACGGAGGCTATCTGCTGGCGAAAGATCCGGCAGAGTACAAGGTGGGTGACATTCTGCGAACCGTGGAAGGACCACTGGCACCGATTGCGTGTCTGGAGCATGAGCCGAACCAGTGTGAGAGACGGGATACCTGCTCTACATTAAAATTCTGGGAAGGTCTGTATCAGGCGATCAACGATTATGTGGACGGTGTGACACTGGCAGACCTTGCAGATGTTGCCAAAAAATAATTTAATTACCTACTTGACAGATAGGGAAAGTTGGGATATGATACAAAACATATAAAACATATCTACTAAGTAGGAAATAAAAAACGACCCGGTGATTCAAAACATAATTGGACACGGTTAGAGAAGATTTCAAGGAGGACATGAAAATGAGCGATAAGATTACGAGAGACCAGAGAGACTTTAAATTTGAGACACTGCAGCTTCACGTAGGACAGGAGCATGCCGATCCGGTGACGGATGCGAGAGCAGTACCCATTTACCAGACATCTTCTTATGTATTCCGCAACTGCGAGCATGCAGCAGCACGTTTCGGACTGGCTGATGCAGGAAATATCTACGGACGTCTGACAAACCCGACAGAGGATGTATTTGAGCAGCGTATCGCAGCACTTGAGGGTGGTGTCGCAGCACTGGCAGTAGCCAGCGGCGCAGCAGCGATCACTTATACGATCGAAAATCTGGCGCAGGCAGGTGACCATATCGTATCAGCAAAGAACATCTACGGTGGTTCCTTCAACCTGTTAGAGCACACACTTCCGCAGTACGGAGTGACGACAACATTCGTAGACATTTTTGATCTGGATGCAGTAGAGGCAGCTATCCGGGAAAATACAAAGGCAGTTTATATTGAGACATTAGGCAACCCGAACTCAGAGGTTGTAGATATCGAGGCAGTTGCCAGGATCGCGCATGCGCATAAGATCCCGCTCGTAGTAGATAATACATTTGCGACACCCTATCTCGTTCGCCCGATCGAGTATGGTGCAGATATTGTTGTGCATTCTGCTACAAAGTTCATTGGTGGACACGGTACAACCATCGGTGGTGTCATCGTAGACAGTGGCAAGTTCGACTGGGAGGCATCCGGAAAGTTTGCATCTCTGACTGAGCCGAACCCGAGCTATCACGGCATCAGCTTTACCAAGGCAGTCGGACCGGCAGCTTTCGTGACCAAGATCCGTGCGATCCTGCTGCGTGACACCGGAGCAACGATCTCACCGTTCCACGCATTTATCTTTTTACAGGGCTTAGAGACATTATCACTGCGTGTAGAGCGCCATGTAGAGAATGCATTAAAGGTCGTAGATTACCTGAACAATCATCCGCAGGTAGAGAAAGTGCATCATCCGGCAGTATCCGATGATCCTGAGCAGCAGGCACTGTACAAAAAGTATTTCCCGAACGGCGGCGGATCTATCTTTACCTTTGAGATCAAGGGCAGCGAGCAGGATGCCAAGGACTTTATCGACAATCTGGAACTGTTCTCACTGCTGGCAAACGTGGCAGACGTAAAGTCACTGGTCATCCATCCGGCATCTACCACACACAGCCAGTGCACCGAGGAAGAACTGTCAGATCAGGGTATCAAGCCCAACACCGTCCGTCTGTCTATCGGTACAGAACATATTGACGATATCATTCAGGATCTGGACGAGGCATTTCGTGCAGTAGCAAAATAAAGGAGGATACAATCATGGGTCAGATTAAGGAAAGTGCATTAGAACTGATCGGCGGAACACCGATTTTAAAATTAAACAGATATGCTGCCAAGGCAGGAGTCACAGATGCGACGATTCTCGCAAAGCTGGAGTATCTGAATCCGGCAGGATCTGTCAAGGATCGTATCGCTCTGGCGATGATTGAGGATGCGGAGAAGAGCGGTGTGTTAAAGCCCGGTGCGACCATCATCGAGCCGACCAGCGGTAATACCGGTATCGGACTGGCAGCCGTAGCAGCCGCAAAGGGATATCATGCGATCCTGACACTGCCTGAGACGATGAGTGTCGAGCGCAGAAATCTGTTAAAGGCATACGGCGCAGAGCTCGTGCTGACGGATGGCAGCAAGGGCATGAAGGGTGCGATCGCCAAGGCAGAGGAACTCAAAAATGAGATCGAGGGCGCAGTGATCCTCGGACAGTTCGTAAATCCTGCCAATCCTGCAGCACATGAGGCGACTACAGGTCCCGAGATCTGGGAGCAGACAGATGGAAACGTAGATATCTTCGTCGCAGGTGTCGGTACAGGCGGAACTGTGACCGGAGTAGGCGCATATCTGAAGTCTAAAAACCCGAATGTAAAGATCGTGGCAGTAGAGCCTGCGACTAGCCCCGTACTCTCAAAGGGTACACCGGGAGCACACAAGATCCAGGGTATCGGAGCAGGATTCGTGCCGGATGTACTCGATACAAAGATCTATGATGAGGTCATCACGATTGAGAATGAAGATGCATTCGCCGAGGGCAAAAAGTTTGCAGTCAGCGAGGGTATTCTCGTAGGTATCTCATCCGGAGCAGCATTAAAGGCAGCGACCATCCTCGCGAACCGTCCGGAGAACAAGGGCAAGACGATCGTAGCATTACTGCCGGATTCTGGGGACAGATATCTGTCTACACCGTTATTCGCTGAGGAATAATGGAATAAAAACCGTGAATCAAATGGCATCCGGCCATGATCTATGATCATGGTTGGATGCCATTTGTTGCTTTTCTGGGATAAAACATGTAGAATGAATGTAAATCACAAAGGAGGAACGCCATGCAGTTTAAAAAAGTGAATCAGGGGCAGCCATTTACGGATGCACCATCGGGTGACGAAGGTGCGAATCAGGAGCATACTCAGGAAAACAATCAGGAGCATAATCAGAACAAGGGGCGCAGACCCAAAAGACTGAAAGCTGGCAGGGCAGGTCGTGCCGCGGTCTGGATTCTCGTGGTACTCGCGGCTGTCTATCTGGCTGGCAGCAGTGTGTATACACTCCGGGAAAATGAGTATGCGGTCGTGACGACGTTCGGTGTACCTGCGATCATCGGGGAGCCGGGTATCCATGTGCGGATTCCACTCATTCAGGAGGTGGCGCGCGTGCCCAAGACGATCAATGGTTTTTCAATCGGATATGATAAGGATACGAATGAATCTATTGATTCGGAATCGTTTATGATCACGCGGGACTACAATTTTGTCAATGTGGATTTTTATGCGGAATACCGTGTGACTGATCCGATGAAATATCTGTATCACTCGGAAGATCCGGTTGCGATCCTAAAGATGCTCACACAGAGCTATATCCGTGACACGATTGGACTCTATGATGTGGACAGCGTGATCACGACAGGTAAAAATGAGATCCAGGCATCGATCAAGGAGAAGATCATGGATCGTCTCGATGCAGAGGATATCGGTATCCAGCTCGTGAATATCACAATTCAGGACGCAGAGCCGCCGACGACAGAAGTCATCGATGCGTTCAAAAACGTGGAAAATGCCAAGCAGGGCAAGGAGACTTCGATCAACAAGGCAAACCAGAAGCGCAATGAGGATATTCCTGCGGCGCGTGCAAAGGTCGACGAGACGCTCAAAAATGCGGATGCACAGGCACAGGAGCGTGTGAATGAGGCAAAAGGACAGGTTGCCAGACTCAATGAGTTGTATAATGAGTACAAGAAATATCCGCTTATCACAAAACAGCGAATGTTCTATGAGACGATGGAGGACATTTTACCGGATATGAAGGTGGTTATCACAAAAAGTGACGGCAGTACCCAGACGGTGTTGCCATTAGAGAGCTTTGCTGATCTTACGATCACGGATTCCGGTGACGCAGCGCAGACAGGAGGTACTACAGATGAAAAAAACTAGAGGGAAAAAAGGGATTGTGATCGTGTGTCTGCTGCTTATACTGATTGTGGGTGGCTCATCTCTGGTCGTGACCTATCCGGACGAATACGCAGTCATCAAACAATTCGGAAAGATCGTGGATGTGAGGGAGAATCCGGGACTGAGTGTGCGTATGCCGTTTATCCAGCATGTGGACAAGATCGAAAAAGAAGTGTTGCTGTATGATCTGGCAGTGAGCGATGTCATGACAAAGGATAAGAAATCGATGATCGCAGACTGTTTTGTACTGTGGGAGATCAACGATCCGAGAAAATATACACAGACGCTCAGCGCGCAGAAAAGTAATGCGGAGTATCGCATTAACACGATCGTATACAACAGCCTGAAAAACGTCATCAGCTCGCTCTCGCAGGAGGAAGTCATCAGTGGCAGGGACGGGGAGCTGGCAGCGTCCATCAAGGAGAATATCGGCGATACGCTGGATCAATATGGGATCACCCTGTTGGCAGTCGAGACGAAATCGCTCGACCTGCCGGATGAGAACAAGGCTGCCGTCTATGAGCGTATGATTTCCGAGCGGAACAATATCGCTGCTACCTATCAGGCAGAGGGTGAGGAAGAAGCGAAAGAGATCGCCAACAACACAAAGGCGGAGATCACCGTTATGCAGTCAGAGGCGGATGCACAGGCAGAGGAGACGATCGCAAAAGGCGAGGCAGAGTACATGCGTATTCTCAGCGAGGCATATAATAATGAGGAAAAGGCAGATTTTTATCTGTATCTGCGTTCCCTTGATGCGGCAAAAGCAACGATGAAGGGTGATAACAAGACGCTCATTATTGATGAGAGTTCTCCGCTTGCGGATATATTTTATGGAAGGTAAAACAACTCTCAGACATAGTCTGGAAAATGATCAGGAGAGCGGTTCTACGCGCTGAACCTTGATCATATTTGTTGTACCTGAATGGCCGAGGGGCACACCGGAGGTGATGACAACAATGTCATTTTCTTCGATGTGCTTCTTTTTTTGTGCACATTCGACTGCATGGTTAAATAGATCGAGTACGTGGTGGCGCTCCTCCATGACGATCGGTGTCACACCCCAGGACAGGTTGAGCTGTCTGGCGACTCTGGCACTCGGTGTACATGCGATGATGGCAGACTGTGGACGGTAGCGTGAGATCATGCGGGCTGCGCAGCCGGATTTTGTGACTGTCAGGATCGCACGGGCACCGAGATCGAGCGCTGTCGTACAGGTCGCATGGCAGATCGCATCGGTGATATCAGGGTTTTCATCGCGCGTAATAGAAAAGAAGCGCTTGCGGTAGTCGATATCAGCTTCTGCCCGCTCGGCGATACGCGCCATCGCCTGCAGTGCTTCAACCGGGTAGGCACCTGCAGCCGTTTCACCAGAGAGCATGATTGCGCTCGTGCCGTCATAGATCGCATTGGCAACATCAGTGACTTCGGCACGTGTCGGGCGCGGGTTTTTCATCATGGAATCGAGCATCTGTGTTGCCGTGATGACCTGTTTTCCGGCAGCGTATACTTTCTTGATGATCATTTTCTGGATGATCGGCACTTCCTCCATCGGGATCTCCACGCCCATGTCGCCACGCGCGATCATGATGCCATCGGATACTTCGATGATTTCATCAATGTTTTTGACACCCTCATCATTTTCGATCTTTGCGATGATGGAGATGCCTTCACCACCATTTTGCTGCAGCAGATGACGGATCTCTAGTACATCTTCCTTTGTGCGGACAAAGGAGGCGGCGATGATATCGATATCCTGGTCAATGCCAAAGAGAATGTCATCGCGATCCTTATCGCTCATATAGGGGAGGGAGAGATGGATACCGGGCACATTGATGCCTTTGTGATTGCTCAGTACACCATCGTTTTGCACTTCACATACGATATCCGAACCGTTGATCTGTGTGACCTCCATAGAGATCAGTCCGTCATCGAGCAGGACGCTTGTACCGACAGATACATCGTGACAGAGCTCCCCACAGGTGATGCCCACTGAGTGTTCGTCACCGGGCTCATCGCTCGTCGTCAGGGTAAATGTCTGACCGCGTGTGAGTTCAATTTTATTATTTTTAAAGTTTTTTACACGGATTTCAGGTCCTTTGGTGTCTAATAAGATAGCGACCGGGAGATCCTTCGCTTCACGGATTTTTTTAATCTTATCCATTCGTGCTTTTTGCTCTGCATGGCTGCCGTGCGAAAAGTTAAAACGCGCGACATTCATGCCGTTATCTACCAGTGCTTCGAGTACGCCGGGTGCCTCTGTGGCGGGTCCCATCGTACAGATGATCTTTGTTTTTCTCATATCTGAATAACCTCCGCATAAAATTGTACTTTTTCTTTCATTCTATTATAAAGTATGTGTAATTTTTTTCAATAAAAATATTCTAACAGTTTGAACCCATGACAATTAAAAAATGCATCTAATAAATGTATTTGTGAAAATTTTTTTGGCGGAAGCCAAATATGAGCAAAAGGAAGGAACAGACAAATGGAACAAAAAGGAAAAAGTCAGACAGTAAATAAGCAGACCACTAACCCACGGAAGGTGGCGGTCATCGGCTGTGGATTTGTAGGTGCAGCATGTGCATTTACACTCATGCAAAGCGGCATGTTCTCTGAGATGGTGCTGATCGATGTGGACAGACGGCGCGCAGAGGGCGAGGCGATGGATATCAGCCACGGCATGCCGTTTGCCAAGCCGGCAAAGATCTATGCAGGGGATTATGATGATGTCTCAGATGCAGCGATCATCGTGATCACAGCCGGGGCAGGACAAAAGCCCGGAGAGACGAGGCTCGATCTTGTACAAAAAAATGTAGCGATCTTCCGCTCAATTATTCCGGAGATCTGTGAACGGGATTTTCAGGGAATTCTGCTCGTCGTATCCAATCCGGTCGATATCCTCACCTATGTGACGGCAAAGCTGTCCGGTTACACGGAAAACCGCGTGATCGGATCGGGTACTGTGTTAGACACGGCGCGTCTGAAGCGGGCAGTGTCAGAGTACCTGAATGTGGACAGCCGCAGTGTGCATGCCTTTATCATCGGAGAACACGGGGACAGCGAGATCGCAGCCTGGTCGGGGGCGAATATCTCCGGTATTCCGCTCAGTGATTTCTGTGAGCTGCGCGGGCACTATGAGCACGCGCAGGAGACACGCCTGATCGCGGAGGAGGTCAAAAACAGCGCCTATGAGATCATCCAGAAAAAACAGGCGACATATTTTGGTATTGCGATGTCAGTCAAGCGTATCTGTGAAGTGATTCTGCGTGATGAGAAGTCGATTCTGCCGGTGTCATCGCTGATGTATGGAGAGTACGGGATCTCGGATGTTGCATTGTCGATGCCTGCAATCGTCGGAAAAAACGGTGTGGAGACGAGAGTGCCGATTCCGTTGTCAATGGATGAACTGGAGCGGCTGCAGCGTTCTGCATCGATGCTGCGGGATGTACTGGACGAGGCGGGGATGTAGTGATCCGGTCATGAAATAAAAAGAATTGCTTTTTCCTGTGTTTTGAAGTATAATAAGAATAGTATTATTATGCTTCAAAGGGATGAGGAGGTATTAGAATGAAAAGACTATTAAGTATCCTGTTAATGATCTGTATGTTTGTAGCTGCAGGTCCGCAAGTCACTTCGGCTGCAACGGGTTCGAGGGACAGTGCAGACACTGTCCGAAACGTTTTTCTGGATCAGAAAACGCTGGACGATATGGGAACGCATACCTATAATGACATGACAAAGGAAGAGTTTCTGGCGCTAGCGATGAAGTATGTACCGGAAGGCACAGCTGTAAGAATGGATTTCTTTTATGACCATGACTATTATATCAGTAATGCGAGCGCATTTAATGAAGGAAAAATCAGTGCCAAAATCTTGATCCTTGGTGATGACGGCAGCATGGAAAATATAACGTTCACCGTTAAAATACCGCAGATTAAGACGGATAAAAACAATGCGGAAGCCGATAAAAAGAAAGTAACCGCGGCAAAGAAACAGATTGAGAAAGCAATGGCGGCATATGCGTATGACAATTCAACGACATCTTCCGACCTTTTAAAAGCAGCAAAAGCTGCTGTTACAAACGGCGCACAGGTGGAATGGTATCAGGGAAAACCGGCTGTTGTATTTGCTGCTACTGATTTTAAGGAGGGCTCAGCAGTTGGCTCATTTGAGATATCCTATGGAAGCCAGCGGTATATCTATAAATTCCATGGCACGATCAGCAAGCTTGAAGCAGAACCTGAGGATGAATCTACATTGAGCGGGATGGACAAAGCCGAAAAAGCAGTCCGGAAGGCATTAGATAGTATATCTTCTGATACAATGAAATCGGTTGAGACCGCCAAGGAAGCAATGCGTGCTGCGTTACCGGCTGGTTATACGATAGAATTTGGAAAGAATTTCGCTTTCCAGAAACCGACGATTGAGCAGAAGGGACAGTGTGGCGGAACCGTTACGATCAGTGATGGCACAGAGACACGTACCTGTGAAATTGGTACATGGTATGATAAGATCGTACAGAACAGACCGTCGAAAAAGATTTCTGTAAATTCATATGAATGGGAAATCCTTCGTCTTGTAAATATAGAGCGTGCAAAGCAGGGATTAAATTCTCTGAGTATGACAAAGATGCTTCAGAATGTTGCGGATGTACGTGAGGAGGAATTGCTCGAATACTACAGCCACACCCGTCCGAACGGACAGGCGTGTGATACTGCGATTCCGTCAAGCGCAAAGGTTCGTGTCGTGAGGGAGAATATCTGTAGAGGTACGCAGCAGACACCCAAGAGTTGTATGTCATCATGGATGAATTCAACCGGACACAGAAAGAATATTCTTTCCAGTGATACACAGTATATTGGTGTTGGCGTTTCTAACGGAAGATGGATGCAGATGTTTACTGATGGTGCCCGTATTAAATCTGTGAAATCAAGTACCGGAAGTAAAGTATTTTCATCTGTAGACGAAATGAACCGTGCGTATGCGATATTAACCGCTACTGATGGAACAGTATCATATATGCCATTGGATCCGGACAGCATGATCAAGGTAAAGGGCGGATACCAGTTACGTGTAAACACACAGAAAAAAGTAATCTTTAAAATAAAAAGTAAATAATTAGACTAAATAACAAAATAAAATAATAAAACTGAGTAATCAGTTATTTCACAAAACAGGCCACAGGCGGTAGTCGAACGATAAGACCACTGTTTGTGGTCTTTTTAGGAGGATAAAAGTATGAGGCAGATTACGCCTGCGACCGCGCAGGATACAGAGGAGATCTACCGGCTATACCGTTCACAGCTAGGGACGGAATGCTGTGTGTGGGATGAGAATTATCCGGGGTTGAAGGAGATCGCCTTTGATCTGGGCAGGGATGCACTGTTTGTCATGAGAGAAGATCAGGGTGATAGGCAGGTCATCATCGCAGCGATTTCACTGGATCAGGATGAAAATGTGGAGGGGCTGCCGTTTTGGAATTCCGATTTGCAGCCGGGCGGTGAGGTGTCGCGGCTGGCGGTGCGTATTGACCGCCAGAATCAGGGCATTGCCAGAGAGATGATCCGCTATGCAATGGGAGAACTGAAAAAACGCGGAAAGAAGAGTATTCATTATATGGTGAGTGAAAACAATGCCAAGGCAGTCCGGTCTTATGCTCATTTAGGGTTTGCACTTGCAGGAACATGTGAGATGTACGGGCAGCCGTATTTATGTTACGAGCAGAAGCTGTAAAGGATGGGAGGATGTTTCGGATATGGCGGTCGTAGTGACCGGCTGATAACAGAAAAACCTGCCAGCCGCTGTTGAGCAGGCTGGCAGGAGAAAACGTGGTGAATTATTTATTTGAACTGTCTGCATTAATGTCTGCATCAATGACAGACTGAATCTGCTTCATCAGAGTATCATAGTTGTCCTTATTATCGATTCCACCGAGCATGGGATCGCCTACAATATTGCCATTCCGATCGACGAGTATAGTTGTAGGAAAGGCCATAATGTTAAAGGCGTACTTACATGCGGCTGAATCAGAGTTCAGGGAAATATTGCGGTATTTAGCCCCCTGGCTTTCGAGAATAGCGGCAGCTTCTTTTATGGCAGCTTCATTTCCGTCCAGAGTCTCTGTGTTGATACCGATCACCTCGCCACCCATTGCCTTGAGTTCATCATTTAATGCGTTGAGCTCCGATAATTCGGCGACACAAGGTTTGCAGCCGTTAAACCAGAAATTGACGACAGTGACTGCATTTTTGGAGAACAGGCTTTCGTCAACAGAATTGCCATCAAAATCCTGACCGGAGAAATCACTGAAGGGAGAGTCTGTGTCAGAATGATTGGTCTGGTCGCTGGTATCGGATGCCGTATCTTCTTTTTCGATTTCCGCGATCTGTTCCTCAATGGTGCGTATAGTTTCGATATCCCCGGTGAGTGTTTTCAGCTCATCCTCTGTAAAGGAAGCCTTATTTGCTTCTACGGCGTCAGCCAGAGTGTCAGCATAATTGCCATCTGGATTCGCAGCATTCTTATCCATCATGCCAAACACCTTGTTCCATACGTCTTTATGTTCTGCAAACAGCTGGTTCTCCTGCTGATACAGATCATCCAGCTTCGTCTTGGAGTCGCCCGCAGCTTGTGTGCCGGTTTCCGTCTGGGTATCTTGAGGCTTTTTAGAGTCTGTAGATTGCGTGCCGCCGCATGCGGTCAGTGATAATGCCGTGCAAAGTGTAACGATCGTAAGTAATGATAATTTTGATAATTTTGTTTTCATGAG
>ERZ1035006.1373-NODE-1373-length-16220-cov-5.101825_pt1 | contig 16220 bp, 19 predicted proteins | sample MGYA00520694_ERZ1035006 | MGnify/ENA primary metagenome ERZ1035006 (study PRJEB33766, sample SAMN09781746) | gut metagenome | biome: gut microbiome | host: Homo sapiens | place: Madagascar | study: EMG produced TPA metagenomics assembly of the PRJNA485056 data... | reverse complement strand
GGTGGTCACCGGTACGCTGGAGACCCTCTCCCGCAACGAAGCCGAGGCGCTGATCGTGAAAAACGGCGGCAAAGCCAGCGGCTCGGTCTCCAAAAAAACGGCCTATGTGGTGGCCGGTACGGCGGCAGGCTCCAAGCTGACCAAGGCGCAGGCACTGGGCGTGCCGGTGCTGACCGAGCAGGAGTTCCTTGCCATGCTGCAGGATGCCCCGGCGGAACAGGAAACCACCTGAAAGAAAGTCCCGGAGCGCTCCGGTAATAATCGATCGATCTATTGATCTCGAGAGCTTCTGCAATGCTGTTGCAGGAGCTTTTTTGTTTGCTGGTTCTAAGAACGCACGGGATGCATACAATGCTAGCACAAAGATCCCCGGAAAGGAGAAATCAAAGTGGACGAGTATTACCAGGCAGTCAGCGCACTGCCGGTCTGGCTGGCGGCACCGCTGGTACAGCTGCCTGCGCAGACAGCAGCGCAGGTACAGGAGCTGCGGCTGCGCACAGGCTGCGCGGTGGCGTTTACGGTGCAGGGGCGGCAATGCCCGGCTGCGGCGCTGCCGGATTGCCCTCTGGCGCTGCGTACCCTGCAGCTGGATGCACTGCAGCTGGATGAGATCTTCCATACCCTTTGCAACGGCTCTGTGCACACCCACGAAAGGGAGCTGGCCGAAGGCTACCTGACCACTGCCACCGGCAACCGTGTGGGCGTGGCCGGGCAGTTCGTGCAGCGGGAGGGCCGGGCCGTTGCGCTGCAAAAAGTCACCTCACTCAACCTGCGTATCGCACGCAGCTGCACCATCCGGCTCCCGGCAGCGCTGGATGAGCTGCTGGAACAGCACTTTACCGGGCTATTGGTGGTGGGCGAGCCGGGCAGCGGCAAGACCACCCTGCTGCGCACCATCGCCCAGGTCCTGGCAGAACGGCAGCGGCTGGTGGCAGTGGTGGACGAGCGGGGAGAGCTTTTCCCGCCGGAAAGCCCGCTGCCGCCGCTGGAGCGTATCGGCGGGGTGGGCAAAGCCTCTGCCATCCAGATGGCGCTGCGCACGCTGGCACCGCAGGTGATCCTGCTGGACGAGCTGGGCGGGCTGGACGAAACGATGGCGCTGGAACAGGGCTTTTTCGGCGGGGTGGATCTGATCGCCAGCGTCCATGCGCCGGATGCCGAAGCGGCGCGCTGCCGCCCACAGGTGCAGTATCTGCTGCAGCACAGGATGGTGCGGCATCTGGTCGTCCTTGCGGGGCGGGCGGCACCCGGCTGCATCCGGACGCTCTGCGCGGTATGAGCCTTCTGCGTGGGATAGGGCTGCTGCTGCTCCCGCTGTGCGGCTGGCTGGCAGGCGATGCGGTGCAGGCCCGGACGACCCTGCATCTTGCCGCGCTGCAGCATACCATCGCGCTGCTGCAGCGCCTCCGGCAGGAGATCCGGTATCGCAGGGCAGACCTGCAAAGTCTGTACAGGCAGCTCTGCCGCGAAGGGCTGCTGCCGGATGCCGCTGGCGGCACGCTGCAGCAGCTGCCTGCGCCGGAGATATTATCGGGGGAGGAACGCGCCTGTTTTGCAGCGTGTTTCAGCGGCCTTGGCCGTGCAGAGGCTGCGCAGGAATGCGAGCGGCTGGATTACTACACAGCGCGATTCGAGGACTATCTGCAGCAGGCGCGCCGCACAGCGCAACGGCAGGCGGGGCTGCCGCACCGGCTGGGGCTGGCAGGCGGCATGATGCTGGCGCTGCTTTTTCTGTAAAACATGTGGGGAACAAAGGAGAAACGGATGGATATCGATCTTGTGTTCAAAATCGCGGCCATCGGCATCATTGTAGCGGTGCTCAACCAGCTGCTCATCCGCTCCGGGCGGGAAGACCAGGCCATGATGACCACACTGGCCGGGCTTGTGGTGGTGCTCTCTATTCTGGTAAAGCAGATCAGTGTCCTGTTCGTCACCATCAAATCCCTGTTTGCGCTATGAGCACGGCAGTTCCGGTCCTGCTGGCCCTGCTGCTGCTGGCGTTTGCCTGCACCTTGCTGCAGCGCTATGCGCCCGCATATGCCGTGCTGCTTTCTGTGGGCGCTGCCATATGGCTGCTGTTCCGGCTGGCGCAGCCGCTGCGCGTGGTATTGCAGGCTGCAGCGCAGCTGGGGCAGCGCACGGATGGACAGGCCTTTGCCTGCCTTTTGCGGAGCGCGGGGATCCTTCTGCTGGCAGACTATGTCCGCACCCTCTGCGAAGAAGCCGGGGCCGATGCGCTTGCCTGGTGTGCCGCGCTGGCCGGGCGCTGCCTGGTGCTGGCAGCGGTCTGGCCGCTGCTGGAACAGATATGCCGGACGATCTGGGGGTTGGCGGGATGAAGAGATACAGTTTGCTGTGTAATGGGGCCGCAGCGGCAATGCCCTGGCAGACCTATCTGGACGCAGCACCCATCCGGCCGGAACAGTTTGCCGCCGACCCGCTGGGCACCCTGCTGGGGCTGTTCACCGCCCGCCCGGTACAGCTGCTGCAGGAAATGCTGCATCAATATGCCGCTATCCTGCTGTTTTTGCTGCTGGCTGCAGTGCTTGCATTCCTTTTGCAGGATACCGCCGACCGGGCATTGCTGGAGCTGGCTGCTGCCGGGGGATGCGGCGTCCTTTTGTGGCAGGATCTGGATGCGCTTGCGGCTGCCCTGTGTACCCAGATGGCGGCGTGGAAAAGCTATCTGCTGGGGTTTCTGCCGGTGTACAGCGGCGTGTTGACGGCGGGCGGCGAGTGGAACGCCGGTGCTGCCGCCAACGGCTTTCTGCTCACGGTCCTGTGTTTCATCGCACAGGCAGTCACCCTCTGGCTGCAGCCGCTGTTGCGCAGTTACCTTGCCATCAGCATGGCCTGCGGCATCGGCTCCCGGAAAAGCCTGACCGAGGGCTGCGCCCTCACCGGGCGGCTGCTGCGGCAGGCGCTTGGCTGGACAGGCAAATTTTTTGCCGCGTTGATGAGCCTGCAGCGGGTAGTGACCATCCGGCTGGACCGCACAACATCCCGCCTGGGCCAGCTGCTGACCGGCAGCGTTCCCATCGTAGGGCAGGCACTGGACAGCGCAGCGGATGCGGTGCTGGCCGGGATGCAGCTGCTCAAAAGCACCCTGGGCATTGCGGCGCTGCTCAGCATCGGGGCCGAATTTGTGCCGCTGTATCTCGGGCTGCTGGTACATCTGGTGCTGCTGTCCTGCTGCGGCTGGCTGGCGGGCCTTGGCGGGCTTGCGCGCTGCCAGGACCTGCTGCAATGCTTTGCCGAGGCAGTGCGCTGCATGGCGGCAGTCACTGCGCTGTTTTTTATGCTGTTCGTGGTCGGCATCACCCTGCTGATGCTGGCGGGAGGTGGTTGAATGCAGATATTCCAGCGGGCGGCAGCGGTATTCTGTATGGCCTGCATCGGGGCAGAGCTGGTCAGTCTGCTGGCCGGGCAGACCTGGGCGGGCCGGTGCATAAAAGCCGTAGCCGGGCTATATATTTTAGCAGTCCTTCTTTCGCAGCTGCCCCGGCTGCCGGGCAATGTCCGGGCCGCTTTTTCAGGGGGTGCATCCCCGGTCAGCGCATCCTGCACACAGCCGGACACGCTGGAAACGCAGATCCTGCGCCGGGCAGAAACGCAGCTGGCAGAGCGCTGCACTGCGCAGTGCAAGCAGCAGTTCGGGCTGGAGGTGCAGGTATCGGTCACGCTGGAAAAGACCGGGCAGACGGGCGTGGCGGTGCGGGCCGCTGCCGCCTTTCCGGCGGGGTGCACTGGCGCACAAAAACAGGCGGTACTGGCCTTTTTGCAGCAGCAGCTCGGAACGGCCCAGACAGCGGTGGAGGAAACAACGACATGAAAAACGAAACGCTGCCCATCCTGCAGGCGCTGCGTGGCAGCAAAGGGCGTACTTCGCTGGCGGTGCTCGTGGGCGGGGCGGCCATGCTGCTGCTCCTTTTATCGGAGCTGCTGCCCACAGGCGGAACGCAGAAAGCGGCGGCAGCTTCGGCCCCGGCGGTCTCTGCCAGCCAGTACCAGACCCAGCTGGAAGAACAGCTGGAAAGCCTTATCAGCCAGCTGCAGGGTGCCGGACGCACAACGGTCATGGTCACCCTGACCACCGGCGAGGAGACCGTCTACGCGGTGGATACCCAGTCCGGCGATGTGCAGCAGCAGGAGACCCATGTGCTGCTGCAGGATGGCTCTGCGCTGGCAGAGACCACCTATCTGCCGCAGGTCTGCGGCGTAGCCGTGCTGTGTGAGGGCGGCGGCGATGTCCGCGTAGCAGCCCGCATCACAGAGCTGCTGCATTCACTGCTGGATCTGCCTTCCAACCGGATCTGTGTAGAGCAGCGCAGGCAGTGAGTTGCCGCATCATTCTGGCCCTGTGCGCCCTGCGCACGCAGCCCCGGAAAAACACCTTGGAGCAACAAAGGAGGAAGCATCTTATGAGAGCACTTTCCAGAAACACCCGCCGTGTTACCGCCCTGACCCTGGCAGCGGCGCTGGTCATTGCGGTCTACTTAAACTGGCAGTATGCCCGCGCAGATACCACCCCGCAGCTGGAGGATGCCGCGCGCATGGTATCTGCCGAGCCGGTGGAGGCAGATGCGGAAACAACGGTCGTGGACGCGTTGCCCACCGAAGCGGAAGCGGTTTCCAGCGCCAATAAAAACTATGGTGAAGCACAGCTTGTAAGCGTTGCAAACGACAGCGGCACCCGCTTTTTTGAGCAGGCCCGCCTCAAGCGGGAAAAAGCGCACGATGAAGCTATGGACACCCTGCAGAAAAACCTGCGCTCTGCCTCCCTGACGGCAGACGAAAAAAAGGCATATACCGCGCAGATAGCAGCAGGGCTTGAGGATCTGAACGCCGAAAATGAGATCGAAACGCTGGTGCGCGCCAAGGGCTTTGCGGATTGCCTGTGCTTTCTGCAGTCCGGCCGTGCAGACCTGACCGTGATGACGGCAGGGGAGCCGCTCACGGCGGCGCAGGTGGCTCAGATCCGGGATGTGGTGATGAACAAAAGCAGCGTGACGGCGCAGAACATCACGGTGGTGGAGGTAAAGTGAGCTGCCGCAGCATCCCGGCGGTGCAGGCGCGGCTTTTCCCGCAGGCAGAAAGCGGTCTGCGCAGCCGGAATGCCATGTAAAGCTGATTTCCATGTACTTTTCCAAACAAGTATTGAAATTGCCCCCGCATTGATGGTATAATAACTCTATCAAAAACGCATTCTGCGCTCCTGTATGCATTGTATGCCGGAGCGTCTGAACAGAAAAGGCCGGCTCTGGCAGCTGCTGCAGGCAGCCCCCGGAACCGCCTTTGGATGGAGGACAGCACAATGGATTTACAGAACATGGATCTTCAGGGCGGCAGCCTTCAGATTTCGACCGAAGTCGTTGGAAAGATCGCGCGCTGTGCCGCACTGGAAGTGGACGGCGTTGCCGAGGTATCCTGCGGCGTGCAGAATAAAAAGCTGAAAAGCCTGCTGGAAACTGCCAGCATCCAGCCCCCTGTGGTGGTGGAGATGCGCGATGGTACGGCCAACATCACACTGTACCTGATGATGAAATTCGGCGCACGGATCCCCTCTGTGGCGGAAAAAGTGCAGGAGAACGTCAAGTCTGCTGTACAGAACATGACCAATGTTACGGTCAGCCGTGTAGATCTGGTGATCGCAGGCCTTGCAGAGGCTGCGGCACAGTAACCTATTTCTGCAAAAATCATATCAGAACCGATCCTCCTCCCGGCGTGCCCGGCGGGGAGGGTTTGTATTGCGAAAGGAACATTATGGAAAATATTCTGCCCCGTAGAGAAGCCCGCGAAAATGCATTTCTGCTGGCATTTTCGCAGACCTTTGGCGACATCCCTCTGGCCGAGGCGCTGTCCAATCATGCTGAAAACGATGAGGAGCATCCGGTGGATGCATTCAGCCGCCTGCTGCTGAACGCTTACTATGACCATTCGGCAGAGGTGGATGACGAGATCCGCGCCCACCTGCGCAATTGGACGATGGAGCGCCTGCCCCGCGTCAGCCTGACCGTGCTGCGCCTTGCTGTGGCCGAGATGCTGTTTGGCGCCGAGAACAAGCCCGGCGTTGCCATCAACGAGGCTGTGGAGCTTACCAAAAAATACGGCGCGGGCGAGGACTACCAGTTTGTAAATGGCTTGCTGGGTGCTGTGGCACGCGACCATGGTCTGAGTGATGAAGCCGCTGCGGAGTCGGCTGAACAGTGAGCCGTTATACGCTCGGGGTCGATACAAGCAACTATGCAACCTCTCTGGCAGTTTTTGACACAGCCGGAGAGGTTGTTTGCGCAAAAAAGCGGTTTTTGCCGGTAAAAGCCGGGCAGCTTGGCCTGCGGCAGAGCGATGCACTGTTTCATCACACGGCGGCGTTGCCCGAGATGCTGCAGGAGCTGGCGCAGGAGTTCGACCTGACAAAAATAGAAGCTGTGGGTGTCTCGCAAAAGCCGCGCCCGGTGGAGGGCAGCTACATGCCCTGTTTCCTAGCCGGGGTCAGCGCAGCAACCGCCTTTGCTGCGGCGCGGGATATCCCGCTGATCCACACCACGCATCAGCAGGGCCATGCAGCGGCGGCACTGTTTGCCGCAAAAGGCGCGCAGTTGTTTACCCGGGAGGTTTTACTGTTCCATATCTCCGGCGGCACCACAGACCTTTTGCTGTGCGACCAGGTGCGTACTATCACCACCCTTGGCACCAGCACCGATCTGTACGCAGGCCAGGCGGTAGACCGGGTAGGCGTCCGGCTGGGGTTCGGGTTCCCCGCAGGGGCCGAGGTCTCGCGCCTTGCTGCACAGTGCACCGAGGAGATCCGCCCCAAGTCCAGCGTAAAGGGGATGCAGTGCAGCCTTTCCGGGCTGGAAAACCAGTGTAATGCGCTGCTGCAGGCCGGCAAAGCGCCGGAATACGTCTGCAAATACTGCCTGCTCTGTGTAGCAGATACGGTGGTGCGGATGACAAAGGCCGCGCAGAAGGAATATCCCGGCCTTCCGGTGGTCTGCGCGGGCGGTGTGATGAGCAGCGATATCATCCGCGCTTGGGTGCAGCAGCGCTTGCCACAGGTCTGCTTTGTGCCGGGACAGTATTCCAGCGATAACGCCATCGGTGTTTCCGTCCTGGCTGCACGGGAGGCCGGTCTATGGCTGAAGTGATCTCGGTATCCGGGCTGAACCACTACGTCAAAACGCTGCTGGATGTCAACGATGGCCTGTTCGACCTTGCACTGCGCGGCGAGATCGCAAACTTTGTGCAGAATGCCCGCAGCGGGCACTGCTATTTTTCCCTGCGGGATGAAGCATGCAGTGTAAAGGCGGTCATGTTCCGCACCGATGCCCGCCGCCTGGCGTTCCGTCCGGAAGAGGGGATGCGGGTCGTGGTGCGCTGCCGCGCCACCCTTTACGAGCGGGACGGTGCGTTCCAGGTGTATGTAAACGCGATGTTCCCGGATGGCCTGGGCGAAGCGCAGCTTGCGCTGGAACAGCTCAAGGCCCGGCTGGAAAAGGAAGGCCTGCTTGACCCCGCGCATAAAAAACCTCTGCCCGCGTATCCAAAGTGCATTGGCATCGTTACCAGCAAAACGGGTGCGGCACTGCAGGATATCCGCAACGTGATAAGCCGCCGCTGGCCGTCCGTCCGGCTGCTGCTGTGCCCGGTCACGGTGCAGGGCTTTGAAGCCGCCCGGCAGGTCGCCGCAGCGATCCGGACTCTGGACCAGAGCGGGAAGGTGGATGAGATCATCGTGGCCCGGGGCGGAGGCAGCAGGGAAGACCTGTGGGTGTTCAATGCAGAGGAGATCGCCCGGGCGGTGTTCCACTGCAAAGTCCCGCTTATCAGCGCCATCGGCCACGAGATCGACTACACCCTGCTGGACTTTGCAGCCGACAGGCGCGCTCCCACACCGTCCGCTGCCGCAGAGCTTGCGGTGCCGGATCGGGACGAGCAGCGGCGCATTTTTGAAAATATTGAAGAAAATATTCACAAAAATATACAAAAACGGTTTGCGTTGTGCTATAATGAGTTGGAGCAATACAACTTTTTGTTGGAGCGAAGTGCACCGAGCAAAATCTTACAGCAGTATTCAAGCCGCCTGCAGCAGCTGCGGCAGGCTGTCCAGACGCAGCAAAAAGCGCGTATGGATGCAAAAAAGATGCAGCTGCGGCATGCCGCGGCACTGGCTGCATCGCTGGATCCGTACCGGGTGCTGGCCCGTGGTTACGCCCTTGTGACCGATGCCAACGGAGCAGTGTGCGCGGTGGAACAGCTGCAGCCGGAGCAGAGGATCTGCGTGCGCAGTCGGCAATATCAGGCACACTGCCGTGTAGAAACAGTGGAGGAGATTGATGAGAGCGCCCAAGAGCTTTGAAGAAGGGATGGATCGGCTGAACGCGATCCTGGCACAGATGCAGCAGGAGGATACTTCTCTGGCGGATTCCGTCAAATTGTATGCAGAAGCGGCATCCCTGATGCAGTATTGCCACACCACCCTGGAAAAAACATCGCTGCAGATCGAGGAGATCAACGCAAAGATCACACAGACCATGGACGCGCCAAAGGAGGAAGCATAATGGAATACAAAGTGCAATATCAGGAGTATCTGGACCAGGCAACCGCTGCACTGGATGCAGCTTGTGCCCGTTTTCTGCCCGAGGGATCGGATGTGTGCAAAGCTGCCCGCTACAGCCTGCTGGGCGGCGGCAAGCGCGTCCGTGCGATTTTGGCGCTCAGTGTCTGCGATATGCTGGACGGAGAGATGCAGGCAGCTGCGCAGTTTGCTGCCGCCGTGGAGATGCTGCACTGCTATTCTCTGATCCATGATGATCTGCCCTGCATGGATAACGATGATATGCGCCGCGGCCGGCCGTCCTGCCACAAGGCGTTTGGCGAATCGACCGCCATGCTGGCCGGCGATGTGCTGCTGACTGAGGCGTTTGAGGTGGTTGCCAATGCGCCTGCTTCGGCACAGGTCTGCGTGGAGGCCGCCCGGGCACTGGGTGCCGGTGCAGGCAGCCACGGCATGGTCTACGGGCAGGAGCTGGACCTGAAATATGAAGCCCTGGCAGCTACCGAGGAGCAGCTGCGCCTGATCCACCGCAACAAGACCGGCGCACTGATCAATGCTGCCGTGCAGATGGGGGCCTCTGCCGCCAGCGCCACGCCGGAGCAGCGGGAGATACTGGCTGCCTACGCCTACGGTCTGGGGCTTGTGTTTCAGATCGTAGACGATGTGCTGGATGTTACCAGCACGCCGGAGCAGCTGGGCAAACCCATTGGCAGCGACAGCGAAAACGGCAAAACGACCTTTGTTACCCTGTATGGCACAGATGGTGCAATGGCGCTGGCACAAAAACTGAACGAACAGATCTGCACCGACCTGCAGGAGCATTTTGGCGCGAAAGCCGCTTTTCTGCGGCAGCTGGCACAGCAGCTTCTGGTGCGCAATAACTAAGGTGGATCTGAAAACAAAGAAAATGACGAATGTTTCGCAAGCACAAGCGGGATTTAAGGCAAATAGCCGCAGGAATCCTTTGTGGATTTCAAGGCTGTTAACGCAAAATCCGCTGTGTTTATAGAAATAGACTAGATTTTCGACTTTTCAGATACACCCTAATATAAAGGAACAAGATTATGCAGTTTATCCATGAGATCCTTTCCGTTAATCAGATTTTGACCGCCTCGCTCCTGAGCTGGTTCGTTGCACAGGTACTCAAGACCATCATCAACTTTGTTCTGCTGGGCAAGTTCCAGCTGGAGCGGATGTGGGGTGATGGCGGCATGCCCAGCGCGCACAGCGCAACGGTCTGCGCCATGGCCATCGTCACGGGACGCAGCGCCGGGATCGCTTCACCGATCTTTGCAGTTGCCTGCGTGGTGGCTATCATTACGATGCACGATGCCATGGGCGTCCGCCACGAGACCGGCGAGCAGGCAAAGGTACTGAACCAGATGATCGCGCAGTGGATCGATGTGAGCGAGAAGAACGCCCCCTTCCTCCAGAATATGCATCTGAAGGAAATGGTCGGCCATACTCCGCTGCAGGTGGTGGCAGGCGTTCTGCTTGGCGCAGTTGTCGGTTTTCTCTACCCGATCGTGTGATCCTCGTAATTGCTATAAAGCAATGCCCGGACATTGCGGCCGGGCAGGATCAGCGCTTTCAGCCTGAAAAAGTGAAAAACGTAAAGAACAAACACATGATGAAGGATGTGTGAATATGGAATCGTCGCTACTGGACAGAATCGATCAGCCCAGCGATTTAAAAAAACTGAATACGCAGCAGGTGGAGCGCCTCTGCGAGGAGATCCGGCATTTTATGCTGGAAAACATCTCCAAGACCGGCGGCCACCTGGCTTCCAACCTTGGCACGGTAGAGCTGACCGTGGCGCTGCACCGTGTGCTGGAATCTCCGCAGGACAAGATCGTATTTGACGTAGGGCATCAGTGCTACACCCATAAACTGCTCACCGGCCGCCGGAAGCAGTTCGATCATCTGCGGCAATTAGATGGCATTTCCGGCTTTCCGAACCCGAACGAAAGCGTGCACGATGCCTTTATTGCCGGACACGGCAACACGGCGCTTTCGCTGGCCATCGGTATGGCATGGGCCAAAAAGATCAAGCAGGAACCGGGCACCGTGGTGGCGGTGATCGGCGATGGTGCCTTTACCGGCGGCATGGTGTACGAAGGCATGAACAACATCGGTGGGCTGGATAATCTGCTTGTGATCCTGAACGATAACAAGATGTCCATCTCCAAAAACGTTGGCGCGCTGGCACGCTACCTGACTCACCTACGCACCACCACCATGTATTATGACGCAAAGGACAATGTGCGCTCCTTCCTGGATGGGGTGCCATTGGTCGGTACACCACTGAAAAAATCTCTGGTCGGCGCAAAAACGCTGGTGCGCCGTGCCATGTACCATTCCACCATGTTTGAGGACATGGGGTTTGAGTACATCGGGCCGGTGGATGGCCACAATGTGGAAGAACTGGAACGCACCCTGCGCTCCATCTGCAGGCGGCAGGGGCCGCACCTTTTGCATGTTGTAACACAAAAAGGCAAGGGCTATAAACCGGCTGAGCAGAACCCCGGTAACTACCATGGTGTTTCTGCCTTTGACCCGGACGGTATGCCGGACCCGGAAGTGGCACCCAAGGAGTCGTTTTCTACCGTGTTTGGCAAGCTGCTGATGCAGGAGGGAACGCAGAACCCGAAGATCTGTGCGATCACCGCAGCCATGAAATACGGTACCGGACTGCAGTTTTTTGCCCATCGGCATCCCAGGCGCTTTTTTGATGTGGGCATGGCAGAGCAGCACGCCGTGACCTTTGCGGCGGGTCTTGCCAGCCAGGGTATGCTGCCGGTGGTGTGCATCTACTCCACCTTCCTGCAGCGTTCCTACGATCAGATCATCCACGATGTCAATCTGCTGAAGGAGAATGTGGTCTTTGCCATCGACCGCGCGGGTTTTGTCCCGGCAGACGGCGAGACCCATCAGGGCATTTACGATGCTGCTTTCCTCAGCCAGCTCAGCATCCCGCTCTACGCACCCTCCAATTATGAGGAGCTGCAATACTGGCTGCACCGTCTGCTGCAGGATACGGTCTCCGGCCCGCGGGCCATCCGTTATCCGCGCGGGGGCGAGAGCGCACGGCTTGCGCAGTACCACTGCACAAAGCAGGAATACGACTTCTTGCAGCAGACGCCGGGCGCAGAGATCCTGCTCGTCGGCTATGCGGATGAGCTGGAAGACCTTCTGCAGGCATCTGAACAATTAAACGATACATCGTTGAATGTGGACGTTCTACGTCTTGTAAAGCTATATCCCTTTACAGATAAACTTATCGATACTGTGTCAAAATATAAAATCGTGCTGTTTGCGGAGGAATGCGTGGCGACCGGTGGCATCGGAGAGCATCTGGCATATGCTTTGCAGCAAAAGGGCTGGGATGGCCGCTTTTTGCACTATGCTGTCCGCACTGCTTGTCTGCCCCACGCAACCGTTCCGCAGATCAAGCAGTGCACGGGTCTGGATGCCGCAGATATTGCGCAGGCTGTCCGGGCGGCTCTTATGTGAAAGGAGAAAATGATCTGTGAAAATTCGGTTGGATCAATATCTTGTGCAGAACGGACTTGTGCAGAGCCGGGAGCGCGCGAAAGCCCTTATCATGGCGGGCGTGGTGTTTGTCAACCAGCAAAAGGTGGACAAGGCCGGCGAGATGATCAAGGACGATGCTGTAGTGGAAGTGCGCGGCCATGATATCGGCTATGTCAGCCGCGGTGGCCTGAAACTGGAAAAAGCCATGAAGTGCTTCCCGCTTATCCCAGAGGGCAAGGTCTGCATGGATATCGGTGCGTCCACAGGCGGCTTTACCGATTGTATGCTGCAAAATGGTGCGGTAAAGGTGTATGCCGTGGATGTGGGTTATGGGCAGCTGGCATGGAGCCTGCGCACGGATGCCCGCGTGGTGAACATGGAGCGCACGAATATCCGCTATGTTACCCCCGAGAACCTGGCAGAACCCATCGAGTTTTTCAGTGTGGATGTTTCCTTTATCTCTTTGCATCATATCTTCCCGGTGGCGCAGCGCATCACCACCCCGGATGCCATGGGCGTGTGCCTGGTCAAGCCGCAGTTTGAAGCCGGGCGCGAGAAAGTGGGCAAAAACGGTGTGGTGCGGGATCCTGCAGTCCACCGCGAGGTGCTGCACAATGCCATGTCCTACGCCGCTGAGAACGGCTTTGTGGTGCGTGGGCTGGATTATAGCCCGGTCAAGGGGCCGGAAGGCAATATCGAGTACCTGATGTTCGTGCAGAAGAGCGACCAGCCCGCCGTGCTGGAGGATGAAGCTGTTGCCCAGGTCGTGGCAGCAAGCCACACCACGCTGGACCGTTAAAATAAGACCCAGCTGCCAGCAAAGGAGAAACCGGTATGACGATCTATATTTCGCCCAATCCGGGCAAAAGCTCTGCCAGCGAAACTGCCCTGCGTGCAGCGCAGATCCTGCTGACTCATGGCGCAGCGATCCTGATGTGTGATTCTCTGCGGGAGAGCTGCAGCACCGTGGGGGTCATCTATCTGCCGCAGGAGCAGTGTCTGGAACGCGCTGATGTGATCCTGACCATCGGCGGAGATGGGACCATCCTGCACGAGGCAAATCTTTCGCTACGGTATGCAAAGCCTATTCTTGGCATCAATCTGGGGCGCTGCGGGTTTCTGGCTACCTGCGAGATCAGCGAAATGGAGACCAAGCTGGCCGCTGTGGCCCGTGGAGCGTTCCAGCTGGACAACCGGATGCTGCTGTATGTCCGCGTGCTCGGCCAGGATGGCTGGGAGGGACATGCCCTCAACGATGTCGTGGTAACAAAGGGGCGTTTGCAGCAGGCCATCGATTTCAGCATTTATTGTGACGACATTCTGGTAGAGCACTACCGTGGCGATGGTGTCATCGTGGCTACCCCCACAGGCTCCACCGCCTATTCGCTGGCAGCCGGCGGCCCGATCCTGGATTCGCAGACGAAAGGCGTGGTGGTGACCCCTATCTGCCCCCATAGCCTGGCCAGCCCGGCCATGGTGTTTGCCCAGGAGCGCAAGCTCAATGTCTGTGTAGGGCAGGTGGTAGACGATGAGGTGTTCATCAGCTGCGATGGCGGAGCGGGCTACCCGCTCAAGGCCGGTGCCACGGCAGAGATCCGCCTGTCTGATCAGAATGTCAAGCTGATAACCTTTGGCCGCGCAGACCAGTTCCAGGCCATTGACCGGAAACTGCGCAAAAGACAATAATAGGGGAGGCGATTTTTGAGATGGCACGCAGCCGCAAAGAAGAAACAAAAACCAAGGCGGAACGTCTGCAGACGATTCTGCGTCTTGTGCAGGAACATCCGATCAGCCGCCAGGAGGTGCTGCTGGAGCATCTGCGAAACGAGGGGTTTGACGTAACGCAGGCCACCGTTTCCCGCGATATCCGGGAGCTGTGCCTGGTCAAGGCCGCAACCACAGAGGGTTATCGCTATGTTTCCAGCCGGAACGAGAGCTTCAACCCCAAAACGCAGGGCCGCTTTGAGACCATTTTCCGGGAATCTGTTCTGAGCGTGGACTACGCCGGGCATGTTGTGCTGGTAAAATGCTACTCCGGCATGGCAAACGCGGCCTGCGAGGTTTTTGACGCCCTGCAGTGGAAAAACGTGGTCGGCACCCTTTCCGGCGACGACACGTTCCTGATCGTGGCGCGCTCGGAGCGCGATGCCAAGACCATTTGTTCAGAGCTGTCCCGCTATGTGGGGCAAAGATGACGGTAGGAGAACCAAACCATGCTGAGCAGCCTGCAAATTGAAAATGTTGCCGTGATCCAGAAGGCCGAAGTGCACTTTGAACCGGGGCTGAATGTCCTGACCGGTGAGACCGGCGCGGGCAAATCCATCCTGATCGATTCCATCAATGCGATCCTGGGCAACCGCACTTCTAAAGATCTGGTGCGCACCGGGGCTGCAAAGGCGGTGATCCGCGCAGCGTTTGAGCAGGTGCCGTCCGCAGTTCTGGATAAACTGGAACAGTCTGGCTACGAGCGTTCGGATGCTCTTTTGCTCAGCCGCGAGATCACGGCTGAGGGCAAAAGCAGCTGCCGCATCAACGGGATGCCTGCCACAGCAGCGGTCCTGCGGGAATTGTGCGGCGGGCTGATCAATATCAATGGGCAGCACGATTCCGTTGGCCTGCTCAATCCGGCGCATCATCTTGGCATCCTGGATGACTATGCGCAGAACCGCACCGTTTTTCAGGCGTACTATACCCTGTACCGGGAGCTGGTCCGGGTCAAGCGGGAGCTGGATGCACTTATTACCGATGAAACTGAAAAACAGCGTAAGATCGATCTGCTGCAGTATCAGGTACAGGAGATCGAAGATGCCGGGCTGACCGCCGGGGAGGAGCAGACGCTGGAAAACCGCCGGAAGGTGCTGGCCAATGCGTCTGCCATCCGGGATCGTCTGGCGCAGAGCTATGCGCTGCTTTCTGGCAGCGATGATGCTGCCGGAGCTGTAGATCTGCTGGGCGAAGCGTCCAACGCAGTGGACACTGCAGCACAGCTGGACCCCGCGCTTGCCGATGCTGCCGGGCAGCTGCTGGACCTTTACTATAATGCCAAGGATGTGGCAGCTGACCTGATCGGGCGGCTGGATGCCTACGATACCAACGATGCGGAGCTGGATGAGGTGGAGCAGCGGCTGGATCTGCTGTACCGGCTGAAACGCAAGTACGGCAGCACCGTTGAGGATGTGATCGCCTTTGGGCAGCATGCCCGGGAGGAGCTGGATAATATCCAGCACTCTCAGCAGCGCTACGATGCGCTGCAGGCAGAAAAAATGCGTCTTTACGCGCAGGCGCGGGAAAAGGCAGAAGCCCTGACCCAGACCCGTCTGAAAGCGTTTGAGGAGCTGAACGCCCGTATTTCCGGCACGCTGGATTTTTTGAATATGCCGGGCGTGCGCATGACCCTGCGGCATACCCGCGGCCCGCTGGCCAGCCACGGGCAGGACAGCGTGGAGTTTTATATCTCCACAAACCCCGGCGAGGCTCCCAAGCCGCTTGCAAAGATCGCGTCCGGCGGCGAGCTGAGCCGTATTACACTGGCCATCAAGAATGCCATGGCAGATAAGGATGCTGTGCCCACTGTCATCTACGATGAGATCGACAGCGGCGTTTCCGGCAAGGCAGCCGGGCGCATCGGCGAGGTGCTGCGCCAGAGCGCACAGGGGCATCAGATCCTGTGTATCACTCATACGGCCCAGATTGCAGCACTGGCCGATTGTCATCTGCTCATCCAGAAAAACGTGTCCAATGAGCGCACCTATACCGAGATCCATCCATTGGACGAAAACGGCCGCGTAGAGGCACTGGCCCGCCTGATCTCGGGCGACCATGTAACCGAGCTTTCCCGCGCAAATGCACGGGAGATGCTGCAGGAGCGCAAACGTACCGGCTGACCGGATGGAATGTCTGTTTATGCAGACCTGCAGCACTTGACAAGGCAGCCGTCTTGTGATAGAGTAGACATCGTTAATGGCGATGAAGGGAACAAGTACCCTGAAATGTTCTGTCCAGAGAAGTCCCGGTCGGTGCAAGGGATCACAGAACAGCAGGGGAAATACCTCCCGGAGCTGCAGGCTGAATGCGTAAGCGCTAGTAGGCTGTGCCGCGTGCGAGCGTTAAAGACGCAGGAGTGTCACTT
>ERZ1035006.1370-NODE-1370-length-16249-cov-19.476596_pt1 | contig 16249 bp, 9 predicted proteins | sample MGYA00520694_ERZ1035006 | MGnify/ENA primary metagenome ERZ1035006 (study PRJEB33766, sample SAMN09781746) | gut metagenome | biome: gut microbiome | host: Homo sapiens | place: Madagascar | study: EMG produced TPA metagenomics assembly of the PRJNA485056 data... | reverse complement strand
GATAGAACTTACATTCTGTTTCCTGGCTCTGGTCAATGGCGAAAGGCAAGCAGAGAGTTCCCCAGGCAGCGCCCTCAGGGATATTTCGGCTGTAAGAGATGGTCTTGGAGGTGAACGTCTCATAGTCCTTGAAGTCCTCGCCGTCGGCGAGTGTCAGGTCATCGGTTGCCACAAACTTGCTGTTCTCATCTTTTGTCACCACGATGTTTCCTGCCTTGTCGGCAACATACTTATGCTGAGTACAGCCCTCGTTGCGGCAGCCCATGTGATAGATATGCTCGTCGGCGTCATGCTCTGGACTTGCCAAGGTGGCAGACATTTGGTGAACCAGCACATCCTCAGAAGTGCTGTTGCTATATGAGGCAGCCGTATTGTCGCAGTAACGGAATGATCCATGATATACAGTATTGCCCTCTGCAGCTTTCAGTACAGGATAAGCATTTGTGCCGAGTTTCTGATACCATGCCAGTTCGCCTTCTGATTTGCTTCCATTGAGCAGGTAAGCCACTTCACCGCTCTTCAGCTGCTCAGGGGTGAATGCCTTGACCACGTCTGCTTCATTCTTACCTTCAGGATAGGTCAATGAGCCACTTCCGATAGCCACGACGGCATCACCCGTCAGTTCCGTTCCATCAATGGTCATCTTAGCACTGCTGTTGTATGCCAAGATGCCAGAAGCGGTGCTGGAGGAATCCCAGATTACTCCAGCAATGAGACCATTACAATCTGCATAGTTAGCAGTAATATTGCCAATACCCAACACATTGTTAATATTGCATATATTAGCATATCCTATCAAGTTTCCGACGCGAGCATCTCCCGTAATATTGCCATAATTGGCACTGTTCTGGAGGCTTCCTTCACCAAAATATCCAATTATACCTCCAACGAATTGGTCCGTGCCTGTTATCGCACCATAATTGGCGCATGAAGTGATGGAATTTTCTGAATCGAAACAGATACCTACAATACCACCAACAGAATGTAAACCCTTCACTATTGCATGGTTTTCGCAGTTGCTGATGTTGCCATTAGCTCTTCCTGCTATTCCGCCAGTCTCATATTTTCCTTCTACCGAACAGTTTCCTGTGGTCTTGATATTTTCAATCACACAAGAACCTGCACATCCTGCCAAAATACCAGTACTACAATTATCATTGCCCTTCACCTTCGCATTGTCGAAAGTGATGTTCTTGATGCGGCAATCAGCAGCATAGCCAAAGAAACCAATTTCATCAGAGGTGGAGCTGATGAAGAGATTACGGATCGTCTTCCCGTTGCCGTCGAACGTTCCTTGATACTGCTTAGAATAGTTACCGATAGGAGTCCAGCTGAGTTCTGCTACCTGCTTTTCGGCATCAGCCTTATGGCATACAGTGCTCATATCAATTTCTTCCACATCATCGGCAATCTTTGCGCAGGCACTTGACTTACCTACATTCACGTAGTCACGGAACCACTCCAGATGCTCTGCCGTCTTCAGCATGAAAGGTTCCGCCTCGGTTCCTTTACCAGTCACGCCTGTAGGTAGTTGATTACTTATCAAATTTACATAGAGCGTGACCTTGCCTTCGATGGCATCGCCATCATACTCTCTGGCACCGATATAATAAGTGGTGCCTTTCTTTACATCGTAGGTGATTTTGAAGTCGTCACCGTTACCATCACCTTTTTTAATCAAGTATTTAGCCGTGCGGCTGTCCCATAGGGCGCCATAGGTGTCTTCGCCGTGGCTGTCTGCCGTTACCAGCAATGCTCCCTCTTCAGGAGCTGTAAATTTATAAAGATTGTAACCGCTGATTTTCTTCCTCGTACCAAATACCTTTTCGATCGTTATGTTATTGTTGCCCAATTTAACGAACTGAATTTCTTTCTGGCACTTCGTGCACTTGTCGTTCTCATCATAGTTGTGACCAGTGGCAGCCTCCTTGATAATGTTACCTACTGGTTGTGTCAATTTTTCATCAAAATAAGTCTCATTACAAGCATCACATTCCCAATATTCAATTGTGCCATCTACTGTGCAAGTAACATCCACTGATTCGTGATGTATGATACTATTGCCATGCTGCATCGTGAATGTGCCCTCCTGTGCTGGCATTGTGTTGGTAAATGTACCTGTGCCTTCCAACTCGCCTGAGCATTTCATGGTTATAGGACTATCCGAATACACCTTATCCGCAGAGTTAAGTAAAGGATAATCGTCTGTGTTCAGTTTTTGTCCCCATTTTGCACTTTCTGAGGCATTTCCCTGGAGTAAAAAAGCAACCAATCCACTCTTCAACTGTTCTGCAGTAAATGCCTTTATCCTTCCTGTAGATGATAAAGAACTTATTCCGATAGCCTTGACGGCATCACCAGTCTGCTCAATTCCATTAATCGTAAGTTTTGCACTGCTGTTGTATGCCAAGATGCCAGCGGCGGTGCTGGAGGAATCCCAGATTAATCCAGCAAGGAGACCTGATTGAGAAGTTGTCGCAGTAACATTTCCAATGCCAAGCACATTGTTCAGATTGACTGTTGCAGCATATCCTATCTGGTTTCCGACACAGTCAGCCCCCGATATATCGCCATAGTTGGCGCAGTTCTGAATGGTTCCTGAGATAAAAAATCCGACCATGCCTCCAACATTGGATTCCGTTCCTGTTACAGCACCGTAATTGGCGCATGAAGAGATGGTATTGTCGGAAGAGTTGCCTACAATACCTCCTACATTATTTGTACCATTCACCATTGCACGGTTTTCGCAGTTGCTGATGTTGCCCGTTCCTGTTCCTGCAATTCCGCCTGTATTGTAAGTTCCTTCTACCGAACAGTTTGCCAAGGTCTTGATGTTTTCAATAGTACATTTCTCAAAAACTCCTGTCAATATTCCTGTACCATTATAATGAGTGTTCTTCACCTTCGCATTGTCGAAAGTGATGTTCTTAATACTGCCACTATTAGCATAGCCGAAGAAACCTTTATACATAATGGTGCTATTGATGTATAGATTGCGAATCGTCTTCCCGTTGCCGTCGAACGTTCCACAATACATCCTGCTATTACCGATAGGATCCCAGCTGAGCTCTTCTGTATTCGTGGCGGCATCAGCCGCATGGCAGAACTCTGACAAGTCAATATCTTCAGTCAGCGTGGCTGAAACATATTGAGATTCATTATTCACATAGTCGCGGAACCACGCCAGTTCGGCAGCAGAGGATATCTCATAAGGTTTGTCTACTGAGCCATCACCTCTGGTAGGCTTCGTCTGTGCCCATGCCCCCCCATAAGGCATAAGGATAGCTATCACGAGCAGCAGCATCGTGACGAGCCAATTCGATTTGTGTAATTGTTTCTTTTTCATACACGTTTTGTTGTTAAATGATTAATGTTAATATTTTGTCTTATATATCTGCTTACCAATTTATCGCTAAGATAAGGAGCTTTCCTCTATGATGGGATAGGCTTCACCATCATTCCCATTGGATCATCAGAACGAAAACCATTCCTGGAAACATAAGAGGCTTGCCTGCATGATGAACAGGTGTGCCGAACAGCATTCCGGCATGGCTCCAATCTCGCAACCATGCTGCAAATATACAAAAATAATTTGGAAAAAGGTGTCGCATTCCCCTGCCTAGGTGTCGCATTGCTATCATTTAGGTGTCGCATTGGTGGGGGAATGCGACACCTGAAAGGGGCTATTCCCGATAAAAATGGCTCTTTTCTCTGGTATTTTACAAAAATTAGTAATTCCTGCTTTCAATCATCCAAAGCTGCATTTGTAGCCGGATAGTCACTCTCTTCCGTCACCCAGAGCCTCCCGAAAGTCCGTTTCTGGTGATGCAGATAATACGGAAAAAGGGGCAGCATATTCGTTATGCTGCCCCAATATGTAACCTTTGTTAAGCCTGTTTTGATTCAAATTTCTGCACTCTTTTGGAAGGTATAATTGTAAAGATACTGTACCGAATGAAGCCTTGCTAACCTTGGCCTCTTACGTCTGACGTTGCTATTAATCCCCTTTCGATACAACGCTTAGTTTGCATAAATTACTCATTGCATAAAGTGGGATTACATCTACGTGGCGACAAGCATTTTGAGATTCTTTATCAATGTATTCAAACTCTCCAAAATTCTCTAAGGATGTACGAACTGCATGATGGAGTGCTTTCTTCCTCATGAATAGCCATAAACTTTGCATGCTGCCCCTGGTAGTAGCTTTCACTTCTATCGGTATAACCGCACCATCCTTCGCTTCCAGATAATCAATTTCTGCATTGGCTCCTTTTGACAGATTCTGCCAATAGTACATCTCTGCCTTTTGGAAACAGTCGTGGTTCTTGACGAGTTCCAAGCCTGCGAACATTTCTGAAGCCGCCCCTTTATTGACAAAATCAACATCCGAAGCCAAAAGGACATTAGCTGCAGGAGTACCCAACATGGTTTGCATCAGCCCCAAATCTAAGAAAAGGTATTTCCTATAGCTGCAATTCTCTTCTGCACCAAGTGGAACTCCATTTCCATCAGTATGGGTTACCGGCTTTATGAGTCCCGCCAATGTCAATAGATGAAGTGCATCTTTGATGATCGAAGAATGAACATCATCGGCAACCTGTCTATAAACAAACTTACTGCCAGCCTGCAAAGCAACGGAACGCAAGACCTTTCTCAATAAAGCTGGAGATATGCGCGACTTGTACTTGGCAAAATCATCCTGATAGGTATCCAGAATATCATTATGGACATGAGCGCATTCCAAATAACTTTTGGTCTCAATCCATTCTGTAACTGCAGCAGGCATACCACCCACCAGATAGAAGGTCTTCAACTGGTCTACCAGTTTGTTATGAACGGCATCAGGAAGTGGAGATGAGGGTGAAGCTTGCTGCTTGTAGCTTATAGTGGTATCCAGTCCCTGTGCCATGAGAAATTCATCAAAGGAAAAAGGGTACATATATAGTGAACGTATTCTCCCCACTCCAAAGGAAGGAAGCTCCTCTAAGGTAAATTCCAACAATGAGCCGGCAGCGATGACATGTAGTTCCGGATAATCCTCTTTAAAATAACGGAGCGACATGATTGCTTCCTGACTAACTTGTATCTCGTCTATGAAGAGCAGAGTATCTCCAGGTATTATTGGAATTCCGGTAGTTGCACTTATGCCTTCACACGTTCTATGCACGTCAATATCCTTTGAAAAGAGTCCTCTTATGGATGGTTGGCTCTCTAAATTTATCTCTACAAAGTATTTAAACTCTTTGCCTAACTGACGTACAGCAGAAGATTTTCCTACTTGTCTGGCTCCACGTATAAGCAAAGGTTTCCTTCTTTGAGAAACCTTCCATTCCAGGAGTTTTTTATCTATGTTTCGTTTGTAATATGTCATTTTGCGTAATTTATTGATTTTCAGTGCAAAGATACAACATTTATCCAAAAGTCAAGGCAAACAATAGTTAATTTTATCCAAAAGTCAAGGCTATTGATGGCTATTTTTATCCAAAAGTCGGGGCTAAGCTTCGCTGCGTTGGTATGTTTGAACTCCTTAAACAATAGGCAGACTGATACCGTTGATCTTCTGATAGATGTCGAGCGCATAGATGTCGGTCATGCCGCTGATGTAATCAATTACCGCCATGATGCGTTCCTCCAGATTCTCGTTCTCTATATCATACTGGCTGCTTACCCGGCGCAAGAGCTGTTTGGAGTAGAAACGCGATGGGTTGACGGCTGCCTCGACGAAAACCTCCATCAGGGTTGCCATGATTTTATAACCCGACAGTTCTATGTCGAGCACCGGCTTGCTTTGGTAAATCTTAGAGTAGGAGATCTTCTCACATTCCTTGTATGCCTTTTTCTGGCGCTCGGAAATATGGTCGATGAGACTGCCCTCGAAAGTTCCGGCAAGGATTTCCTCTTCGTGAGCCAGGAAGGCTGCCACACATTCGTTCTCCAGTTTGCCGATGACGCTGGCTCTCATGTAAACCACTTTCTCGTTTTCGTCAGTCAGTTCTTCGTCGATGATGCGCTGACGTATCTTCTGCTGGATATCTTCATCGAAGAAACTCAGCAGCAGGTGCTCGGTCTCGGCAAAGGAAAGAATCTTGAGCTTATGGGAGTCTTCGATGTCCATGATTTCGTAGCAGATATCGTCGGCAGCTTCTACCATATATACAAGTGGATGGCGGGCGTATTTGAGAGGTTCCCCTGATGCAGATTTGCAAAAAATGCCCAATTCATCGGCAATTTTTCTGTAAGATTCCGCTTCTGAAGCAAAGAAGCCGAATTTGCCGTGATTCCCGGCAAGACTGCTCGCAAACGGGTATTTCACGATGGAAGCAAGCATGGAATAGGTCATCACGAAGCCTCCCTGGCGGCGCCCCTTGAACCGGTGGGTCAGGATTCTGAAGGCATTTGCGTTACCTTCGAAATGCGTAATATCATCCCAAAACTCCGATGAAACCATTGATTTTATCTTCTGACCTGGTCCTTCAGAGAAAAATGTCTGGATGGCTTTCTCGCCGGAATGACCGAAAGGCGGATTGCCCAAATCATGTGCCAGACAGGCTGCACTTACGATGGTACCTATCTCCTCGACGAGCGTATCCTTCAGTTCAGGCCGCTTTTGGATGACACGTCGGGAAATGTCGTTACCTATCGACATGCCCACACTTGCCACCTCCAGACTGTGGGTGAGGCGGTTGTGAACGAAGATGCTGCCCGGCAAAGGGAAAACCTGCGTCTTGTTCTGCAGGCGGCGGAATGCCGATGAAAAGATAAGACGGTCGTAATCGCGCTTGAATTCAGAGCGATCATCATGGCGCTCGGCATGCTTATGCTCCTGTCCGAAACGCTTGTTGGATATGAGTTGTTTCCATTCCATATTATTGTATTACTTGATTCTGTAGCGCAAAAATACACTAAAGTAAGCACAAATCAAAATAAAATATGATAAATTACATGTTTTTATCCTCAAAAATTCATTTATTCCATCAAAATTGCTTATTTTTGCAGATTATTAAACTCAGACACAGATAAAAAAAGAAGAAGTCATGATAAAAGTACAGATTATCAACAAGGGGCATCAGCCTCTACCTGCGTTTGCCACACCTCAGAGTGCCGGCATGGATTTGCGTGCAAACATCGATGAGGCAATCGTGCTTCATCCTATGGAGCGACGACTGGTGCCAACCGGTCTTTATATGGCTTTGCCTGCAGGTTATGAAGCGCAGATCCGTCCTCGCAGCGGTCTGGCTTTGAAGCATGGCATTACCGTATTGAATACGCCGGGAACCATCGATGCCGATTATCGCGGCGAAATCATGGTTCTGCTCATCAATTTCTCTACAGAGGATTTCGTTATCAACGATGGCGAGCGTATAGCCCAGATGGTGCTGGCTAAGCACGAACAATGCGATTTCATCGAGGTTAATGAGCTCGATGAAACCGAACGCGGTGCCGGTGGATACGGTCATACGGGTGTAAAATAACAGATTATTAAAGATAGAATAGAAAGGATTAGAATCGTGAAGATGAATCTTAGAAATATCAGTTGGGCAATGGGGCTGGTCTTGCTGGGTTCGGTAGCCATGCCGTCGCTTGCCCGTAAGAAGAAGGTGCAGCCGGTTCAGAAGCCGGCGGTTCAGGAGGACCATCTCTCTCCGAACGACCGCCAGCGCTACAACTATTTCTTCCTGGAGGGAGCGCGCCAGCAGGCTGCCGGCAATTATTCGGCAGCTTTCGACCTCTTTGAGCATGCTAGGAAGATTGACCCGAAGGCGGCTGAAACCTATTTCTATGAGTCGCTTTTCTATTCTCAGCTCAAGCAGGATTCCCTGGCACTTGCCTATATGCAGAAGGCAATAGAACTGAATCCGGAAAACCAGACCTATGCAGAGCAGTTGGGCAGATATTATATAGGTAGCCAGAAATACGATCTTGCCATTGATGCCTATGAGAATCTGTATGCCAAAAACCACGATAATACCGATGCCCTCCGCATCCTGGTTCAGCTTTATTCCCAGAATAAGGATTATAAATCAGTACTCAAAACCATTTCGCGTCTTGAGGTGGAAGAAGGTGAAAGCGAACAGTTCACCCTCTCTAAAATGAGAGTTTATGAACTGATGAACGACAAGAAGGCTGCCTATCAGGAACTGAAGTCGCTGGTAGACCAGCATCCGCTGGATATGCAGTACAAGACAATGCTGGGCAACTGGCTCGTGCAGCACGACCGTCAGAAGGAAGCCTACAAGTGCTTTACCGATGTGCTCAAGGAAGAGCCTGACAACTCCTATGCCCAGATGTCGCTTTACGACTATTATAATGCTACCCATCAGGAACAGCTTGCCGAGCAGATGCTCGATAAGATATTGATGAGTCCGAAATCGGATCTGGAGACCAAGGTGATGATGTACCGCTCTTTCATTCAGAAGAACGAGAGCGAAGGTGGCGATTCTACCAAGGTGATTGCGCTGTTTGACAAGGCGCTCAACGTGGCTCATCCGTCAGCCGAAGTGGCAGAGATGAGAGCTGCTTACATGAGTTTGAAGAAGATGCCTGCCGACTCGGTATGCCGTGCCTTCGAAAAGGTGCTTACCATAGCACCGGATAACGTGAATGCCAGAATGCAACTCGTACAGATGCTCTGGAACGAGAAGAAATATGACCTGGTTTCCCAGCAATGTAAGGCGGCTCAGGAGTATAATCCCGAAGAAATGGTGTTCTATTACTTCGGTGGAATGGCGTATTATCAGAAAGATAAGGAAGACGAGGCGCTCCGTGAGTTCCGTCTCGGATTGGCGCAGGTGAATGCACAGTCGCCGGCTGACCTGGTTTCTGACCTCTATGCCGTAACCGGCGATATCCTTCATAAGAAAGGTGAAGAGCAGGAAGCCTTTGCGGCTTACGACTCCTGTCTGCAATGGAAAGATGACAACGTGATGGCGCTGAACAACTATGCCTACTATCTGAGCGAGAAGGGCGTTGACCTGCATAAGGCTGAGTCGATGAGCTACAAGACCATCAAGGCAGAGCCGAACAACGGTACTTACCTGGATACCTATGCTTGGATTCTCTTTATGGAAGAACGCTATGCTGATGCCAAGACCTATATAGACCAGGCACTCAAAAACCGCGATTCCACCGCAGATAACAGTACGGTTATTGAACATGCCGGAGATATCTATTATATGAATGGTATGGCCGATGAATCCGTAGATTTCTGGAAGAAAGCCTATACCGGCGAAAACCAGACTGAGGTGCTGGCATGGAAGATTAAGAACAGACAATATATTACCGGAGAAGAACTGAAGAAGCGTAATGCGCCAAAGCAGAAACCTGCCGCTAAGCAGAAGTCAGTTAGAAAAGGTAAGAAGAAATAAACGGAAAGTAGAAAAATCAAGAAAGATGAAATATACAATGAAGAAGAATAAGATGATGCTGCTTGCCGCAGCCTGCAGCATCCTGCTCCTCGGTTCTTGCGGAACCAGCAAGAATGTACAGGGTTCTGGCTCCACATCAGCCAGTCATCAGAAAGAGAATGCCAACAAGGGTTCTGACTCTCGTCAGAGTGAGACGCTCAAGAAGTTGGCTTTCGTACAGAAGGTTTCAGACAATCAGGTTTACACCAGGAATATTGTAGGCAACATGTCGTTTACTCTCCAGGCTGGTGATAAGGACATTACTGTGCCGGGCAAACTGAGCATGCGTAAGGATGAAATCATCCGCATCCAGCTCTTTATTCCTATCTTGGGTACAGAGGTGGGCCGTCTGGAGTTTACTCCCGACCATGTACTTATCATCGACCGTCTGCACAAGGAATATATCAAGGCAGATTATACCCAGGTAGACTTCCTCAAGAAGCAGGGCATCTCCTTCTATTCTCTGCAGGCTCTCTTCTGGAACCAGCTGCTCCTGCCGGGCGAAAGGACTGTGAAGGAATCAGACCTGAAGAAGTTTGATGCCAGACTGGATGTGGCAGGAGATGCTGTGCCGGTTAGTTTCCGGAATGGCAATATGACCTATGCCTGGACAGCCAACCGCACTACCGGCCGTATCACAGCAGCAGATGTTGTCTATAAGAGTGCGCAGAACGGCACCTCCAATCTCCACGTCGACTACGGCAACTTCAAGAGTGTAGGCGTCAAGATGTTCCCTGCCTCCCTGAATCTGGCGATGACCACTACTGCTACCAGGAAAAAGCAGGAGGCTAAGATCAGTCTGGAATTGAATCAGGTGAAGACCGACAGCAAATGGAGCACTCAGACAGAGATTTCCAGCAAATACAAGCAGATTTCTCCAACAGATGTGCTCAGCAAGATATTGAGTATGTAAATGCTCATCAAGAGTTTGAAATTATAGAACATGGGTTTTTAATATAAGAAATGAAGCGAATCTTATTATTCATCATGGCAATCACCTTCTCGCTCGCACCTTTTGCGCAGAAGCATTCTGCCCAGAAGAAGCCGGTGAGAAAGACTGCCGTAACTGCGAAAAAGAAGGCTGCTACTCCTGCCAGAAAGACGAACAGCAGAAGTCATGCGGCCAGAAAGACATACAAACCGGCTGCGCCAACCAGAGCAGAACGCAAGGCGGCAACCTATAGCAATGCCTCTATCCGAGGTTTGCAGGGACAGCGCGCTTCTATCCAGAAGAAGATCAGAGAGCAGGAGCAGGCTTTGCAGAGAAATAAGGCGGATGTGAAGAAACGTCTTGAAGACCTGATGGTGCTGAACGGAGAAATAGACCAACGCCAGAAGAAGATTGACGGTATCCAGAAGGATATCCATCATATTGACGGCAATATCGGCATTCTGCAGGCACAGTTGAAAACGCTTCAGCAACAGTTGCAGGACCGCAAGAACAAGTATATCCGTTCCATGCGCTATATGAGCCGTCATCATACGGTTCAGGACAAGCTGATGTTCATCTTCAGTGCCAAGAATCTGACACAGATGTATCGCCGCCTTTCCTTCATCCGCCAGTATTCTTCCTATCAGAAGGTGCAGGGCGAGGCTGTAAAGGCTAAGCAGAAGCAGGTGAACGAGAAACACCAGCAGTTGCAGCATGTTAAGGGACATAAGAACACCTTATTATATAAGGGTAAGCAGGAGAAGACGGCATTGGAAGGTAAGCAGACCCAGCAGCAGGAGATGGTGCAGGGACTGCAGAAACAGCAGAAGACCATTCAGGCTGTCATCGCCGACCAGCGTCAGAAAGATGCGGCAATCAACGCTCAGATTGACCGCTTGATTGCTCAGGAAGTAGCCAAGGCTCGTGCCCGTGCTGCTGCCGAGGCTAAGCGAAAGGCCGCTGCCGCTGCTGCCGCCAAGAAACGTGCTGAGGAACTGGCTCGCAAGAAAGCTGCTGCCGAGGCTGCTGCCAGGGAGAATGCCCGTCGTATAGCCGAAGCCAAGGCGCGTGAGGCTGCTGCCGAAGCTGCCCGCAGAAAGGCTGCCGAAGAAGCAAGACTGGCTGCCGAGGCTGCAAGAAAGGCTCAGGAGGAGGCTGCTGCCCAGGCTGAGGCTAAGGCGAAGGCAAAAGCGCAGGCTAGGGCGCGTGCTGCTGCCGAGGCTGCCAAGCGTGCCGCCGCAGAGCAGGCTGCCCGTGAGGCTGCTGCCGAACAGGCTGCAAGAAAGGCGGAGGCTGAAAGACAGGCTGCCGAGTTGAAGGCAAAGATGGATGCGGAACGCAGTACCCGTGAGATTGCCGCTGCCAAGAAGGAGGCGCAGGAGGCTTCTACCTTGAGTTCGGTAGACCGCATGCTGAGCGGTGGATTCGAGGCTAACCGTGGTAGATTGCCGATGCCTATCAGCGGCAGTTACCGTGTGGTGAGTCATTTCGGTCAGTATAATGTAGAAGGCTTGAAGGGTGTAACGCTCGACAATAAGGGTATCAATATCCAGGGCAAGCCGGGTTGTGTGGCTCGCAGCATCTACGATGGTGAGGTGAGTGCCGTCTTCGGTTATGGTGGCATGTGGAACGTGCTGGTCCGTCATGGTGCCTACATCTCTGTTTACTGTAATCTGAAATCGGTCAGCGTTCATAAGGGTCAGAAGGTAAGTACCCGTCAGGCTTTGGGTAGTGTTGGCTCTGAAAACATCCTCCAGTTCCAGCTTCGCAAGGAGACTGCCAAGCTCAATCCGGAGGCTTGGCTGAGCCGATAAAAGAAGTTTTATAAATATGAAGCATTCATGAAAAGATGTATAAATCGATTCATGCTCTGTTGGCTCCTCACCATACTGTTTGCTTCTTGCATTTATGACGACTACTCCGATTGCCCGCAAGAGAGCGACCGTAAAATGGTTCGGATTAATGTGGATTGGCATTTGTTTGATAAAGAGGTGCCTACGGGTATGACGGTCATGGTCTTCCCCTGGTCAGGTGGTGCTCCGCATACTGTCTTGACCAATGAGATTACTCATGCCGACTTTTCCTTAGAACCTGGAAAATATCGTGTACTGGTATTCAACCAAAGTACGACCGAGTTTGGTACACTCGACTTTCTAGGAATGGACTCTTACGAGACAGCGCGAGCTGTGGTACAGCATACAACATCGCGCTGGTACTCGCGTGGAGATGATGAATTGATAGGGGTTGAACCCGAGTGGCTTGCCTCTGATAAACTCGATGAATTCGAGGTTTCTGGAGACTTTTCTGAGGCTACTTTAACGCCAAGGAATGTGCTTTCTCATATCCAGGTCAGCGTGAAAGTTCCAAGTATAGGATACCTGCGTTCTGCGAGAGGATCCTTAACAGGTATTTCTGAAGGATTTCTGCTGGGACAGGGGAAGCCGCTTCAGAGTAAGGTGACTTATCTTCTGGAGACCTGGACGAAATCGATAGATGAGAATGACGCGACTCAGGGAACGTTGAAGACATCTGTTAAATGTTTTGGACTACCAGAAACTGCCCATCTTGATGCAGAAAACAATAAGTTGTCCCTTTCTGCTTTGTTGATAGACAAAAAGACGCAGGTAGATTATCAGTTTGCGGTAGGAGATAAGTTTAAGAAAGATGAAAATTCATCGGAGTTAGGTTATATTGTTTCTCTCCATGTAGATGTTAAGGTACCGAAACCTTTGCCTGAGGTGAAGCCTTCGGAGGGAAGTTCTGGCGGTTTTGACGTCACAATCCAGGATTGGGGCAAACCTGAGGATATTGATATGGAACTGTAGAAATAGTAAAATGATAAGAATCAGATAAAATAATAATAGATTAGTTTAATTTAAAAATCAAAACAGATATGTATAAGAAAATATTTATGGGTATTGCTGCTGTGGCAGCGTTGACATTGGTAAGTTGTTCAAGCGATGACTTGAATAGTCTTTCAGACAATTCTTCTAAGAACGAGGCTATCAGCTTTGATGGCTACTTGGGAAGAAGTGCAGTTGCTGTAAATGGTTCACGTGGTAGCGTGCTGGATTTGCCTGCTCTTAAGGGAGAAAATGGTGGCTTTGGTGTGTTTGGTAACTATAAAAATGCTGATGACCTGGAGTTTGGTTCTAATTGGTTCGACAATGTGAAGGTAACTTATTCTAATACAGATACAAAGTGGACATATTCTCCTGTTCAGTATTGGTTACCACAAGGCCATATTGATTTCTTGGCTTATGCTCCATATGATAGTAAGTATGATAAAAAAGTAACGAAAGATAATCAAGAACTTAATTTTATTGTTAGTCCCACTATTAAAGATCAAAAAGATTTGTTGTGGGCTAAAGCTACGAATCAGACTATGGCAAACAACTCTGGTACAGATAAAAAAGTGAAATTCCAATTTGCTCATGCTTTGTCTAGACTTGGTTATACTGTAAAGTTAAATAAAGAATATACAGGTACAACCATTACGTTGAACAAAATTACATTGGCAGGATCTAAAGATGGAAACCAAAAAGCTTTCTATCCAAACGGTACCATAAATTTGTCTACTGGTATTTGGACACCATCAACTACTGATGAAAAGCTGAAATTTGAATGGTTTACCACTACCAGTGGTACGGAATTGTCTACAAAGGAAGCTGTTAATGCAGCAGATAATTATCTCTTTGTTATTCCACAGAATTTCTCTGCTTCAGAAACTGATAAACTTTATGTTATCGTAGAGTACACTATAAAAGGCTATAATGGTGAAACGACACCAATGAAAAATACGGTTTATCAGAAACTTGAAAAGAACTTCAAGCAGGGCATGGCATATACCATCAACTTGACTCTTGGTCTGACTCCTATTGAATTCGATGTAACAACAGTTCAAGGTTGGATAGATACCAATCAGGTCGAAATCAATTCTTGGAATTAATCGTATCGGGTAAAAATAAAGAATTAATAGATATAATAAGATGAAGTTTCTTCGTTTAGCCTATTATGTTTTGATAGCACAGCTGGTATTATCTGGTTGTGCTGGCGAAGGCATGGATGAAACTTCACCTTCATCTTCTGAAATCAACTTTGATGCTTATCTTGGTACGAATGCGTCAACCCGTGCTGGAGAAACCAATCTTGCTTCTCTGAAAGGTACGGCGTTTAACTCAGGATTTGGTGTCTTTGCAAGGCACAAACATGCTGATGGGTCAATTTCTGATATGATGGATAATGTACACGTAACCTGGAAAGAAGATAGATGGGAATATACAAATATTCAATACTGGCCAGATAAGGATTCTGTGTATTTCTATGCCTATGCTCCTCATATTGATGGAGTAAAACTGGTTAATGCCCCCGGGGAAAATAAAACCAATCTAACTTATATTGAGTTTAATTCTTCTGTTAATCCTGTAGATTTGGTGTGGGCAGTAAAAAAGAGAGAAGTACCAAAATCTCCGACTTCTGCCAGTAAAGTGGATTTTCAGTTTAAGCATGCTTTAGCCCGTTTGGCATTTGATATCACAGTCAATCAACAATTAGAGAAAAATGGTGCTGTGGTAAAAGTTGAGGAGGTGAAACTGTATGGAAAAACAGATAAAGAAGGGGCTTTGGATGTCCAGGGCTACCTGAATCTGGCAGACGAAAGAGATAATGTGTTCTGGGGGTGGTCTGTTGTCAAAGAAGAAAGTACAAGAGTGATTTATACTTGGACTCCTCCCGATACTGAAGATGGAGGCGACTTAAAGTTAACTGCTTCTCAGTTAGACCATACATGTGCAAAAATAGAAAATGATCCCAATTCTTATCTCTATGTGATCCCTCAGGAAAAGAAAGAGGCATTTTATCTGCAGATTACTTATACGGTACAGCAGGGAACTTCTCAGAATACGGTAAAGGTAAAGAAAAATCTGTTAGATGTTAATAAGCCTTTTAATTTTGAAAAGAGGAAGACATATCTCCTTCATTTGAAACTTTCGCTTGGTTCTACCAGATCTCGCTCAAGCGCTTCTGAGGACTGTTCTGTAACTATGTCTGTCAGTAGTATTCCGGAATAGCAAAGAAAGAACCTGAATGCGCTAGGGCGTAGCGCTAATAATATAATATTATTAAGTCAGAAAATAGAAGGCAATCGCTTGCAAATTGTGCAAACGATTGTCTTTTTTTTATGCTATTTATTTAACTTTTCTTCATCTGCTTTTCAAAAAGTATTCTTATTTTTGCCGACGAAATCTTATAATTCAAACTTAATACATTTTGTTTATGCAGAAATTTTATACGTTGATTTGTACACTGGTATTGCTGCTGAGCATGACCTTCGTGGCTCCAGTTTCAGCACTTGCGGCAGACTATACACCAGTGGTAACGGAAAACGAAATCTCCGTGTTCTTGGAGACAAGTTATGACAATGCCAAGATTTGGGCTTGGAATGACAAGGTTAAACAGTTTACTACTGCTGAGTGGCCTGGAGATGCCATGACCTTGATGGGAACTAAAGATGGCAAGAATGTCTTTAAATGGACATATACAGCTGGTACTGAAATTCCTACTGGTGTGATTTTTACTCATGATGGTGAGAAGCTGAATGGCGGTGATCAGGAATTCAAGAATCATGGTTATTACGTAGAAGGTAAATATACCAAGACCATTGAGACTGCTCCTGCAGGCAAGGTAAAGGTGTTCTTTGATAATACAATAGAGAACCTGAAGAATGTATATTGCTATATTTATAATGGAACAGAGGCTTCTGTAGAATGGCCTGGCGTGAAGATGCAGCTCGACGAAGAGACTGAGTATAACGGCAAGAAAGGCTATTATTCTTTGGAGGTTCCTGCTGCTTTCCTTACAGGTTGTTTCGTCATCAATAATGGCGAAGCAGGTTCAACTCTTCAGGGAGAAACGG
>ERZ1035006.1369-NODE-1369-length-16261-cov-4.931383_pt1 | contig 16261 bp, 17 predicted proteins | sample MGYA00520694_ERZ1035006 | MGnify/ENA primary metagenome ERZ1035006 (study PRJEB33766, sample SAMN09781746) | gut metagenome | biome: gut microbiome | host: Homo sapiens | place: Madagascar | study: EMG produced TPA metagenomics assembly of the PRJNA485056 data... | reverse complement strand
GCAAAGCTAATGCAGATACAATAAATGAAAACCTACTTAAAATTCATAAACATGTCAGGCAAATAAAAGCCAGTGAAGAGATGGGGGTGAAATTTATGCAGAGATGGGAAGAGAAAGCTATGTTAAAACGTGAAGGCAGAGAGGAAGGGCACTGTAAAGGTCTGACTGAAGGAAAGATTTCCATTATTCGTTTCCAGTTTCTTGCAAAACATAAGACTCCAGAATTGATTGCGGAGGATCTTGGGCTTTCATTGGAATTTGTTCAGAAACTCTGTGATCTGTTGGTAACGCATCCGAAAAAGTCTGATGCAGAACTGGTGGATCTGTTATAAAATTTCAACATCATTTCAAAAAGGCATGGCTGTAAAAAGTCATGCCTTTTTGAATTCATCTATAATCTTTTGAATAAGAGCACGCTGTGAAGGGGTTATGCCAGTGATTTCCAGATAATTGCGGTCATCTAGTTCTAACAGGTAATCGCAGGAAACGGAAAAACGTTTGGCAATACGGATAAGCATATCGATAGATGGAAGAATATTATCATTTTCCCAGTTCGATATGCTTTGTTTTGAGACCCCGAGTTCTTTTGCTAATTGCACCTGATTGAGGTCATAAGCAGTACGCAATTCTTTTAATCTTGTTCCAAACATGATTTTCCTCCCTTCTTAGGATTACATGTAGTTTGTCTATTTGCAAAATACTTTAGTATTGCTAAAATGGACTTATAATACATAAGAAAACCGGAGGGATATTATGGAGAACAAAATAACAAAATGTGTTTCATGTGGAGCAGAATTAACAGAAGGAGCAAAATTCTGTGAAAAATGTGGTCATGCCGTAGAGCAGAAAAAAGATGCAGAACAGTACTGCAGTGTTTGCGGAGAAAAAATTGAAGAAGGCACATCGTTTTGCATAAAGTGTGGCCATGCATTTTCAGAAGATGTAAAGGGTTCAGAATCCACGGAATTCAAAGAAGAGCCGATCAAGGAAAAACCGGGGCCTGAAAAAGTAGCGGAGACGCCGGTACAACCAGGACAAACAGTTGAGAAAAAAGGATTAAATAAGAAAATAAAAATCGTGATAGGTGTATGCATTGTGGTTGTGGCGATTTTTCTTTTCAGAGTGCTTTCTGCAAATGATCCGATAGGAGATACAAAAAACTTAGTGTTTGATACATATACAACGGAAACGATGGGAACTATTGTTGAAAAAAGTATGTCTAATGTAAATTGGGAAAAAGTAGAGAACGACAAAACACATTATACAGTGTCTGTATCGGGATTTGTTCCAGATCTTTATGGAAATGTAAAGATTACATTTGATGTAAATTATGTTGATGATCTTGTATACGGGAAAATTGTATCTGTAGTTTATGATGATGAAATGTATACGGATGACTTTACAATTGCATATGTGATGGGCATGTTGACTGAATGAAAGTAGGTGACAAGACGTGTTTTGCATAAAATGTGGTAGTCAGATAAAGGATAACAGCGAGTTTTGCCCATATTGCGGATGCAGACAGACCATTTCAGAAAAAGCACAGCCTCTGGAACGTGAAACAGGCAACAATGTGAAAAATGCCATTAACTGGTATTCTGTATTTTTTGGTCCTTTCCATGCAGCATATTATAATATAATTGGAAGATGGCTGACTGTTATGAAGGAGTCCTTGATTACTGAAGCAATAGGGCTTGCTTCAGTAGCCTTGATTCCTGAAAGTAAAGATGTACTTCTGGATATTGCAGTTGCAGTATTTTTTTGTGGTTTGCTGTGGAGAATTATAAAACAGGTGCAATTTGGTATTCATTTTGAAGAATATTATTTGGAAGAGGTACAGCAGAATCCTGAAAAAATTTCGTATGGTAGTAAAACATGGAGAAAAGCAGTATTAACAATCCTGGTTTATTTTCTTATATGGTTTGCAATTTTATGCATTCCAGAATTGCCAGATACCAGTTCAGATGATAATGAACACAATACAGAAGTGGCTACTATATCGTCTGAAACACAGGCGGGGATAACAGAAGAGGGTGTCTTTAACATGCCTTCTGAGCAAAAAGAATATGAAGAAGAAAAGGCTGCTGAACAGGAATTTGCAGAATATGTGCAAAATCATGTAATTGTATGTGATGGACAGACACCTCTTTCATTTTTTGAGGATGGGAGGGAACGGTATTCCAGAACGGCAATAGAAAAGGAATATGGTGTTTGTGACGAAGAAAAAGAAGATGGATTCTATTACTACCAGGTATATTTTGATGACCTTCCAGGAGAATATTATATTACTTATGATAATAACGATCTGGCAGATTATGTGGAATGGTATGGCAGCTGGGATGATGAAACACGGTGTATTCAGATTATGCAGGATATAATCACATACTATCAGGAAGTATTGGGAGAATATTCTAAATGGGTAAGTGGATCTGCGTGGGGATATAGTATGAACAGCACAGAAACTGTTTATTCGTGGGACGATTATGATTTATCTATTTCTGTTATTACAGATAAAGACTGTATGGGATACAGAGTTTGTAAGTCGTGGGAGGAATAAGTTATGTTTTGTAAAAACTGTGGAAAAGAAATAAAAGATGGAAGTACATTCTGTCCGTATTGTGGACAGCAAATTATGAAAGCAGATTTGAAAAAAGAGACAGTAGAAGTTAAAGACTCTGCAGATCTGGAACAACAGAAAAAGAATGCAAAGAAAGCGAAATGGAAAGCATTTGATGCAAATTATTTTAAAATACGGAGAAAAATACGAAGAATATGTTTAGTGATTCTTATTATCTGTGCAATTATTGAGTGCATCCGTTCTGCAAATCAAAAGCCTGCAGGCACAGAGAATACAGTGAATGAGACGGAAGTTACGGAAGAAGCTTCTACAGAACAGGCTGAAACCAATAATGAAACAGAGTCTGACACAGATACCACTTCAGAGTTGCCGCAGGAGTCAGAAGAGCCTGCAAATCTGGAATGGGAAGGCGATTATATTCGTCAGAATGGTCCGGCAGCAAGTATTAGTATCTGGGAGGCAGATGAAAATGGAATGACATTTGCGTATTCTATTGGAATTTCTGGATATACAGCTTATGTTGACTTGCGAGATTGTGAAGCTTCTTATGTGGATAATCAAACCTATGAATATGATTACAGTTATGATGATGTATATGGATTAGTGCTCACAAAATATGAGACAGGTGAGATTCAGATTGCTGAGACAGGAGAAAATCCATTTGGAATGAGTCTGGCCGGAATTTATGATCTTGAAGAAAATGCTGATTATCCAACTTGTGAATTTGTATTTCCAAATAGTGATACAGAAGAATTAACTATGGAGAATTGTGTGGGACTTACACCTACTGAATGCAGAATTGCAAGAAATGAAATCTATGCAAGACATGGAAGAATGTTCCAGGATGAGCAGTTGCAGGGATACTTTGACAGTTGTTCCTGGTATAACGGAACGGTTGAGCCAGATGATTTTACAGATGAAATGTTAAATGATATTGAAAAATATAATCTGGAATTGATCAGCGAATATGAAAGTGGATTGACAGAATAAAATACATGTTTTACAAGACCGATGCAAGACGTTCTGCATCGGTCTTTTTCCTGCAATCAGCACTTGAAATTTCTTTTCTTGTTTTGTATAATGGGAAGCAACGTGAATACGTGTATACAAAAAAACTGACAGATGGGGTGCGTTTGTATGAGCAATATTACCATGATGGAATTGAGCAGAGAACTGGATGAGCAGTTCGACCGGCTTGTAAATGAATGTAGAGTATCTGGCGAGATCAATCAGGAACTTTATACAGAATATGACGTTAAACGTGGTCTGCGTGATGCCAATGGTAAAGGTGTACTGACCGGTCTGACGGAGATATCCGATGTCCTTTCATATAAAAGTGTGGATGGAAAGAAGATGCCTGCAGATGGAGAATTGTATTTCCAGGGATACAATGTACAGGATCTGATCCAGGGATTTGAAGATCGCAGATATGGCTTTGAAGAGACCACATATCTGTTGTTGTTTGGCAGCCTGCCCACACCGAAGCAGCTTAGAAGCTTTGTACGTATTGTAAAGAGTCTTCAGGAGTTGTCCGGACAGTTTCTGCGCGACGTAGTGATGAAGGCTACCAGTCAGAATCAGATGAATGCATTGCAGAGATGTATTCTGACCTTATATTGTTATGATGCCAACCCGGATGAGGTGACAGTTCCCAATGTACTGCGCCAGTCCCTGCAGCTGATCGCAAAGATGCCGCAGATCGCAGTTCATTCCTACTGTGCATGGAGACATTTTCATGCTGACGACACGCTGGTGATCCGTCTGCCAAATAAAGAGATGTCCATTGCGGAAAATATATTGCAGATGCTTCGCCCGGATGGGGAGTTTACCGAGCTGGAAGCGAAGGTACTGGATGTGGCACTGGTGCTGCATGCGGAGCATGGTGGTGGTAACAACTCTACATTTACCAATCATGTAGTCACTTCTTCTGGAACAGATACCTATTCTGCTACGGCAGCTTCCATTGCATCGCTGAAAGGTCCCCGCCATGGTGGTGCCAACCTGAAGGTACAGCAGATGTTTGCTGATATTAAGAAATGCTGTCCGGATTATGAGGATGAAAAAACACTGACCAAATATCTGGAAGGTATGCTGGATAAAAAAGTATTTGACAAATCCGGTCTCATCTATGGTATGGGCCATGCAGTCTATACACTGTCCGACCCTCGTGAAGTGATTCTGAAATCCTATGCTAAGCGGCTTTCTGAGGAAAAAGGACTACAGAAAGAATATGAGTTGTATGAGAGAGTAGAGCGTCTGGCAGGCGAAGCAATCGCCAGAAAACGTCATCTGTTCAAACCAATCTGTGCCAATGTGGATTTCTACAGTGGGTTTGTATATTCCATGCTGGGGATCCCGGAGGAGCTTTATACACCAATTTTTGCAATCTCCCGTATTTCCGGATGGAGTGCCCATCGACTGGAGGAAGTTGTCAACAATGGTAAGATCATCCGTCCTGCGTACAAATATGTGGGATACCACAGACCGTACTGTGCACTGGATGAACGCCACGAATAATAGTTACAAATGCATAAAAAGAAGACGCGATTTTCTGGCAGATGTTCAGAGGATCGCGTCTTCTTGTTGTGATATTTCACAAAAAAGTGATGACAAAAATGAGAAATATGACGAAAATGATTATGGACGACAAAAATCACTTGTATTTATCTGAAAAAAGCCGTATGATTGATTCATAAGAACTGGAAACGTTTCCAGAAAAGGATGATCAGGAGGATAATGATATGAAAAAGAGGTTAGTAGCACTGACACTTACATGTGCACTTGCAACGACTGCGCTTGCAGGATGCGGTGGATCAACTGGCGGGGACAGTACAGCTTCCGGTGACTCTACAGCAGCAACCGAGACTTCCACAGCAGCAACCGAGACTTCCACAGCAGAAGGTTCTGTATATTATCTGAACTTCAAGCCGGAGCAGGATCAGCAGTGGCAGGATCTGGCAAAAGCTTACACAGAGGAGACCGGTGTACCGGTAACTGTTGTAACAGCAGCATCTGGTAATTATGAGACAACTCTGATGAGTGAGATGGGTAAGAGCGGAGCACCGACTCTGTTCCAGGTAAACGGACCGGTTGGTCTGGCAAACTGGAAGGATTACTGCTATGACCTGTCTGGCAGTGATATTTACGGACAGCTTACCAGTGACAACTACGCACTGAAAGAGGGAGACACCGTATATGGTGTTGCATATGTAATCGAGTCTTATGGACTGATCACAAACAAAACATTACTTGAGAAGGCTGGTTATACCATTGATGATATCAAATCCTTCGCAGACCTGAAGAAAGTGGCTGAGGACATCACCGCCCGTTCTTCCGAGCTTGGATTTGCTGCATTCACATCCGCTGGTATGGATGGATCTTCTGACTGGAGATTCAAGACTCATCTGGCAAACCTGCCGATCTACTTTGAGTATCAGACAGATGGCATCAGCAGCACAGATGCAATCAAAGGAACCTATCTCGACAACTACCGTGACATCTGGGATCTGTACATCAACAACAGCACCTGCGATCCGGCAGAACTCTCTGCTAAGACCGGTGATGATTCCAGAAATGAATTCCTGGCAGGCGATGCAGTCTTCTTCCAGAATGGTTCCTGGGAGTATGGTAACCTGACTGGCGAAGGTGGATACACTGACGACGATCTGGCAATGATCCCGATCTATATCGGCGCTGGTGATGAAGCAAATCAGGGTCTGTGTACCGGTACAGAGAACTACTGGTGTGTAAACAACCAGGCAGATGAAGCTGACATTCAGGCAACACTGGATTTCATCAACTGGTGTGTAACTTCTGAGCTGGGAACCAAGACCATGGCAGACGATATGGGATTCGTTATTCCGTTCAAGGGCGCACAGGAATCTCCGAACCTGTTTGTAAAACAGGATACTGCTTACACTGCAGAAGGCAAGACTCCGGTATCATGGAACTTCACAACCATGCCGTCTGAGGAGTGGAAGAATGGCTTAGGACAGGCACTGACCGCTTACGCAGCAGATCAGACCGATGCAAACTGGGATGCAGTAGTATCTGCATTTGTAGATGGATGGGCAACTGAGTATCAGCTGGCAAATGGACAGTAGATAGCGGAACAGCAGAACTGTTGAAAAAGGCAGGCAAGTTACTTGCCTGCCCTTTTTATCGCAAAATTCTGACTGGCGAGAGAAAGGAGTACAGAATTTATGGAAAAAGCAGTCAAACGATATGCACCGATATTTGTACTGCCCACATTCCTGGCATTTGTGATCGGTTTTATTCTTCCGTTCATAGAAGGACTGTATCTGTCCTTCTGTCAGTTCACTACCGTAAAGGATGCAAAGTTTATTGGAATCGGCAATTATCAGCGGATCTTTACGGACAGTACATTTACAAATTCTTTTAAGTTCACGGTGTTATTTGCAGTTGCTTCGATTGTGCTGATCAATGTGATTGCATTTATTCTGGCGTTGCTTCTGACACGGAAATTAAAAGGAACTAATATTTTCAGAACCATCTTTTTCATGCCGAACCTGATCGGTGGAATCGTGCTTGGATATATCTGGCAGATTCTGATCAACTGTGTGCTTTCCATTGTTGGAAAACCGCTTTTGGCATTGAATACCAGTGCAGGTTACTGGGGACTGATCATCCTCATGTGCTGGCAGCAGATTGGTTACATGATGATCATCTATATTGCAGGACTTCAGAATGTATCGGATGATCTGATCGAGGCAGCACAGATCGATGGAGCTACCTGGTGGAAGACCCTCTGGAAGGTAAAGCTTCCTATGGTAATGCCGTCTATCACCATCTGTGTATTTCTGACATTGACCAACTCCTTCAAGCTCTTTGATCAGAACCTGGCTCTGACCGGTGGAGATCCGAACCATTTCACAGAGATGCTTGCTCTCAATATTTACCAGACCTTCTATGCGAGGGCAGGAGCCCAGTGGAAAGGACTTGGACAGGCAAAAGCAGTTCTGTTCTGTGTTCTGGTTATTGCAATCTCCATGATCCAGCTGAAGTCAACACGTTCCAGGGAGGTGCAGCAGTAGATGGGTAAGAAAAAGAGAATGATAGATTCTATATGGGTTGTACTTTTATCCATACTGGCAGTATTATATGTATATCCCATTATTATGATCCTGTTCAATTCCATGAAAAAGGAGACAGCGATCACCACCGCAGGCGCATTCAGCCTGCCGACTGCAGATTCCTTTGCAGGTATTGAAAATTATATCAATGCCATTGCATCCAAAGGATTTCTGCAGAGTCTGTGTTACAGTCTCCTGATCACCATTACATCAGTGATCGCGATCCTGGTCTGCTGTTCCATGTGCGCATGGTACATTACCAGAGTCAAAGGACCGGTATCGAAGATGTTATATTTCCTGTTTGTATTTTCTATGGTGGTTCCGTTTCAGATGGTCATGTTCACCCTGTCACAGACAGCAGACAGTCTGAAGCTCAACACTCCGTGGAATATCTGGATCATTTATCTGGGATTTGGAGCAGGACTGGCAGTATTTATGTTTGCAGGCTTTATGAAATCCATTCCACTGGAGATCGAGGAAGCATCCATGATCGATGGATGTAATCCGATCCAGACCTTTTTCCTGATCGTGCTTCCGATCCTGAAGCCGACGCTGGTATCTGTAGGAATTCTGGAAGCTATGTGGGTATGGAACGATTATCTTCTGCCGACACTGGTACTGGATATCAAGAAATACAAGACGATCCCCATGTTGATCCAGTACTTCCGTGGAAGCTACGGAAAAGTAGAGATGGGTCCTATGATGGCAAGTATTATGCTGACAGTTATCCCGATCGTGATCGTATACCTGCTCGGACAAAAACATATTATCAAAGGAGTAGCTGCAGGAGCAGTTAAAGGATAATTGATGTTATGACCATCAAAGATATTGCAAAAGAATCCGGATATGCAGTAGGAACTGTGTCAAGGGTATTAAATAATCATCCAGATGTATCAGAGAAAGCAAGAGAGACGATACTGGCGGTGGTGGAAAAGCACCATTTCCGATTAAATAACAATGCAAAACATCTGAAGCAGCAGGCCAGCAAAGGCATTGCAGTCATTGTGAAAGGTTCACAGAATATGTTATTTGCTTCCATTGTGGAGCGGCTGCAGGGACTGATCGAGGAAAAAGATTTTGTCAGTTTCATCTATTATATCGGTGAGGAAGAAAATGAGGTGGAGCAGGCAGAGAGTGTCTGTCTGGAGCGGCATCCCAAGGGAATCTTCTTCCTGGGAAGTAATCTGGAGTTCTTCAGGGAACGGTTTGCAAGACTGGATGTGCCCTGTGTGCTGGTTACCAACTCAGCAGCAAAGTTATCTTTTCCGAATCTGTCCAGTGTCAGTACAGATGACGCTGCTGCAGCAGAGGCGGCGGTGGAATATCTGATCCGGCTGGGACATGAAAGAATCGGTGTGCTGGGAGGTCGGATGGAGCGGTCGCATGCAGCATTTACCAGATGTATTGGATGCGAACAGGCATTTCGGAATCATGAGATGGTATTTGATAAGAAAAAGCAGTATGAACCGGCACTGTTTTCCATGGAAGAAGGCTATCATGCCATGGGAGCACTGCTTGATAAGATGCCGGAGCTGACTGCCGTATTCGCCATGGCGGATGTTCTGGCAGTGGGAGCGATCCGGGCGATCTGGGATCGAGGACTTCGGGTACCGGAGGATATCTCGGTGATTGGTTTTGATGGTATTGATCTGGGTAATTATCTGACACCCAGACTTACAACGATCCGTCAGAAGAGTGACAGGATCGCAGATCGCAGCATGGAGATCCTGGTTGACAGGATCGAGGAAGAAAAAGAAGCAATACATGAGCTGGTATCTTTTGACATTATTGCCGGAGAGAGCGTGGCGAAGGCGTCCGCGCAGAAGTAATATCCGGATGTTGGGAGACTCAGAACAGGAGGAACAAAAATGGCTGATATCACGTTTAAACATGTGGTAAAAACATATGATAAAGGAAATACCGTAGTGCCGGATCTGAATCTGGAGATCAAGGACAAAGAGTTTGTTGTTCTGGTTGGACCATCCGGCTGTGGAAAATCAACAACTCTGCGTATGATCGCAGGACTGGAGGAAGTATCAGACGGCGAGCTGTATATTGGCGATCGCAAGGTCAATGACGTGCCGCCCAAGGACAGAGACATTGCTATGGTATTCCAGAGCTATGCGCTCTATCCCCATATGACTGTCTATAAGAATATGGCATTTGCGCTGGAGCTGAGAAAGGTTCCAAAGGACGAGATTGATAAAAAAGTAAGGGAAGCAGCAAAAATTCTGGGACTGGAAGAGTATCTGAAGAGAAAACCAAAGGAACTGTCCGGAGGTCAGCGTCAGCGTGTGGCTCTGGGACGTGCTATGGTGCGTCAGCCGGCTGTATTCCTGCTGGATGAGCCGCTGTCCAATCTGGATGCCAAGCTTCGTACAGAGATGAGAAGTCAGATTGCAGCACTTCACAAACGTCTGCAGACAACATTTGTCTATGTCACCCATGATCAGACAGAGGCTATGACCATGGGAGACCGGATCGTAGTCATGAAAGATGGTGTGATTCAGCAGTTTGATACACCACAGGTGCTGTATAACTATCCATGTAATAAATTTGTGGCAGGATTTATCGGTTCTCCGCAGATGAATTTCCTTAATGTAGTTGTGAAAAAAGAAGGCGAGAATCTGTTCCTGACCTTTGGTACTTATAAGATCCCGGTACAGAAGCCGGAGCTGGAAGCTTATGTGGACAAAGAAGTGATCATGGGAATCCGGCCAGAGGACATTCATGCGGAAGAGTCATTCCTGTCTATTTCAGAAGCTTCTAACATTGAAGCAAACGTGGATCTGGCAGAGATGATGGGTTCAGAGATTTATCTGTATCTGAACTGCTGTGGACAGAAAATGGTGGCAAGAGTACCGTCCCGTACTGGCATCCGTGCCGATGATACGGTGAAACTGGCTCTGGATGTGAATAAGATCCATGTATTTGATGCAGAGACAGAGAATGTGATCTGTCACTGATGAACAGACAGATCAACAATTCGGAGGGAACATGCTATGATGGATAAAACACAGCAGAAGAAGAGCAGTGGAGTCCTGATGCATCTTTCATCACTTCCGTCAGAATACGGAATTGGAAGTATGGGTGCTCCTGCCCGAAAATTTGTGGATTTTCTGAAAAAGGCGGGACAGACATACTGGCAGATGCTGCCAATCTGTCCTACCAGCTATGGAGATTCGCCCTATCAGTCTTTTTCTGCTTATGCGGGAAATCCGTATTTTATTGATCTGGAAATGCTGGAAAGTGCCGGTTATCTGGAAGCGGAAGATTATAAGATTGTTGACTGGGAAAGTGCACCGGACCATGTGAATTATGGAGCATTGTATCAGAAGCGATATCCGATTCTCAGAAAAGCAGTCAGAAGATTTCAGGAGACTGCATCGGACGACTATAAGGCATTCTGCAGAAAAAATGATTATTGGCTTCATGACTATGCTTCCTTTATGGCACTGAAGGCTGCCAGCGGCGGAAAAGCCTGGATGGACTGGGAACCGGCATTAAGAAATCGGGAGCAGAAAGCCCTTGAACATGCAGAGGCCGTTTATAAAGAAGAAATTGAATTCTGGAAAAGCCTGCAGTATCTGTTCTTTGAACAGTGGAAGACTTTGAGAGAATATGCCAATGAAGCAGGACTTCAGATTATAGGAGATCTTCCTATCTATGTGTCTCTGGACAGTGTGGACGTGTGGGCACATCCGGAACTGTTTCAACTGGATGAGAACAAAGTGCCAAGAGAGGTGGCGGGATGTCCGCCAGATGGATTTTCTGCTGATGGACAGCTGTGGGGAAATCCGCTGTTTGACTGGGATTATATGAAACAGAACGGTTACCAGTGGTGGACTGCCAGGATTGGTTATCTGTGTAAAGTCTATGATATGCTCAGAATCGATCACTTCCGTGGATTTGATTCCTATTTTGCCATTCCTTATGGAGATACCAATGCAAAACGGGGATACTGGAAGCAGGGGCCGGGCATGGATCTGTTCCGTGCAGTGGAGCAGCAGATCGGTGCACAGAACATTATGGCGGAAGATTTAGGCTATATGACAGAGTCTGTGAAAAAACTGCTGGCAGACAGTGGCTTTCCGGGGATCAAGCTGTTACAATTTGCTTTTGACAGCAGAGATGGCGGAGGTGCCAGTTATTTTCCGGAGGATTATCCACCAAACTGTGTGGCTTATGTGGGAACTCATGACAATGATACTGCAGTCGGGTGGACAACTTCTGCAGAGCCAGAGGATGTGAAGCGTGCCTATGACTATCTGGGTGTGACTGACGCTGCAGATATCAACTGGGTCATGATGCGTGCCATCTGGAACAGCCGGGCGAATCTGACCATTGTACTGGCGCAGGATCTGCTGGGACTGGGAAGCGAGTCCAGAATGAATAAGCCGTCCACAGTGGGCAGTAACTGGTGCTGGCGGGCAGTGGAAGGCTGCTTTACGGATGCCCTGGCTGCAAAAATGCGTGGAGAGATGGAGCGTTTTGGAAGGCTTGACAGACCGGATAAAAAAGTTTGAAAAAGTGCGAAAATATAGTTGACATCAGGTATTGGCTGTGCTAAGATAACTAAGGTTATGAAATGAAAGAAGAGTATCCACTCTCACCTTGGCACATAGCACAGTCAGTGACCTGGGTTAATACAGTATTGAAATGTGTTTTGCGGCACATTCCTTTTGTATGATAGGTGGATAGTTTTCTGCCTATTTTTTTATGTTTCGGAGGTGTACAACTATTAGCGAATTAATGATCAACGAGCAGATCAGGGACAGAGAAGTCCGTCTGATTGGTCAGGATGGTGAACAGTTAGGTGTAATGCCCATCACAGAAGCGATGAAGTTAGCGAGGGAGGCTGAGCTGGATCTGGTAAAGATTGCTCCGACCGCAAAACCGCCTGTATGTAAGATTATCGACTATGGAAAATATCGGTATGAGCAGGCAAGAAAAGAGAAGGAAGCAAAGAAAAAACAGAAAACCATCGAAATCAAAGAAGTTCGCCTGTCTCCGAATATTGACGAGAACGATCTGAACACGAAGGTAAATGCAGCAAGAAAGTTCATCGAGAAGGGTAACAAAGTAAAAGTAACTCTTCGTTTCCGCGGACGTGAGATGGCTCATGTACAGAGCAGCAAACAGATTCTGGATGTATTTTCAGAGCGGATGGCAGATATCGCAGTGGTCGATAAAGCTCCTAAGATGGAGGGCCGCAGCATGACCATGTTTTTAACGGAAAAACGTTAAGGATAAAATATTTTAGTAGTTTAGGAGGAATCAACATATGCCAAAGGTAAAAACAAGTAGAGCAGCCGCAAAACGTTTCAAAAAGACGGGAACCGGTCAGTTAAAGAGAATGAAAGCTTATAAGAGCCATATCTTAACCAAAAAATCTCAGAAGAGAAAGAGAAATCTTCGTAAAGCTACCATTACGGATGCTACCAATGTAAAGAACATGAAGAAGATTTTACCGTATTTATAAGATTTAGGAAGTTAAGGAGGAAGAAAGATGGCAAGAATTAAAGGCGGATTAAACGCTAAAAAGAAACACAATAGAGTATTGAAGCTGGCAAAAGGTTACAGAGGAGCCAGAAGCAAACAGTATAGAGTAGCTAAACAGTCTGTTATGAGAGCTCTTACCAGCGCTTATGCAGGACGTAAACAGAGAAAACGTCAGTTCAGACAGCTGTGGATCGCTCGTATCAACGCAGCAGCACGTATGAACGGACTGTCCTACAGCAAGTTCATGTATGGTCTGAAGAGCGCAGGCGTTGAGATGAACCGTAAGATGCTTGCAGAGCTGGCTGTAAATGATGCAGCAGCATTCACTGCACTGGCAGAGACTGCTAAGAAAGCACTGAATAAATAAGTATGACACAAAAGCCCTTGGAATATCTGCCGCACGGTGAAGATCCGAGGGCTTTTTCATTCACATATTATAATAAGGAAAGAAGGAACAGAACATGACAAAGATTGAGATTATTTCCGGTTTCCTTGGAGCCGGCAAGACCACACTGATCAAGAAGATGTTGAAGGAAGTATTTCCAGGCGAGAAGATTGTTCTGATCGAGAATGAATTTGGCGAGATCGGTATCGATGGAGGATTCCTCAAGGATGCCGGCGTACAGATCACAGAGATGAACTCCGGCTGCATCTGCTGCTCTCTGGTGGGTGATTTTGGTACTGCCCTGAAGCAGGTGATTGAGACTTATGCACCAGATCGTATTCTGATCGAGCCGTCAGGTGTTGGCAAGCTGTCCGACGTGACCAAAGCTGTTATGGGTGTGGCTGCACATGAGCAGGTAGAACTGAACAGCTCTGTGACTGTTGTAGACGGTCAGAAATGCAAGATGTATATGAAGAACTTTGGTGAGTTCTTTAACAACCAGGTAGAGAATGCAGGAACCATCGTGATCAGTCGTACCCAGAAGATGTCTGAGGACAAGCTGGATGCATGCGTGGCTATGCTGCGTGAGAAGAATCCGAAGGCTGCGATCATCACTACTCCGTGGGATGAGCTGAAAGGTGAACAGATCCTGGCAGCTATGGAACATCAGGATCTGATTATGAAAGAGGAGATGGAGCATCTGATGGAGGAGCATGACCATGATCATTGTTGCGACCATGACCATCATGATCACGACCATCATGATCACGACCATCATGACCATGACCATCATGATCATGACCATCACGACCATGACCATCATGATCATGACCATCACGATCACGATCATCATGAACATGATCACGACCATCATGACCATGATCACGGACCGGACTGCACCTGTGGCTGCCACGATCATGACCATGATCATCATCACCATCATGCAGATGAAGTATTTTCCAGCTGGGGCAAAGAGACTCCGCATAAATATTCTGAGGAGCAGCTTCGTGAGATCCTTACCAGACTGTCTGATGACGATGAGTGTGGCATTATCCTGCGTGCAAAAGGAATCCTTCCGAGTACAGATGGAACCTGGCTTCACTTTGATATGGTTCCGGAAGAATTTGAGGTGCGTCACGGAGAGGCAGACTACACTGGCCGTCTGTGCGTGATCGGTTCCCATCTGAACGAAGAAGAACTGGCAAAAGTATTTGGCCTGACAGAATAATGAGGTAAATAGTAATGGCAAAGATCCCTGTATTTGTCGTACACGGATTTCTGGAGAGCGGCAAGACCCGGTTTGTGCAGGAGACTCTGGCGGATGATTATTTCTCCGGTGGCGAACGCAACCTGGTCATTGCCTGCGAAGAAGGAGTCGAAGAGTACGAAGACGAACTTCTTCAGAAGACCAACACCACGCTGGTGGTTCTGGAGGATAAGTCTGAATTTAATGAAATGTTTCTGGCAGAGTGTCAGAAGAAGTATAAGCCTACCCAGATCATTGTAGAGTACAACTGTATGTGGGGACTGGACTATCTGCGTGAAATGTATATGCCAAAGGGATGGTTCGTGGCACAGGTCATCACGACTGTGGATGCAACCACCTTCGATGTATATCTGAAAAATATGAAATCTCTGTTCATGGAGATGGCAAAGGATTCTGATCTGATCATCTTCAACCGCAGTACGGATGAGACACCGGCAGCTACGTATAAGCGAAATATGCGTGCAGTGAATCCGAAAGCTCAGGTGGTATTTGAAAAAGAAGATGGAAGCCAGCTGGAATTCGAGGAGGAGATGCCGTTCGATATCAATGCGGATGTGATCGAGATCTCTGATGTAGATTATGGTATCTGGTATATTGATGCCATGGATCATCCTGAGAAATACGATGGCAAGACCATGCGCTTCAAGGCGATGGCCTATACCGGAGGACGTCTGCCGAAGGGATATTTCGTTCCTGGACGTATGGCTATGACCTGCTGTGCGGACGATACGGCTTTTATCGGCTTCCTGTGTAAATCTGCCTATGTGGACCGGATAAAGTCCAAACAATGGCTGACTGTGACTGCAAAAGCGCATATCGAGAAGCGTGCAGAGTACAGCGGACAGGAAGGACTGGTACTGCAGTCCACCAATATCAAGAGTGCCGAGAAACCGGAAGAAGAACTGGTATACTTTTAAGTAATTATCCTGCAAAAGAAAAAGACTGTCTGACGATGCGAAATACATTTGATATGTTTCCATCAGTCAGGCAGTCTTTTTGAATGCGGTTCTTATTTGTTCGCAAAAAGAACTTTTAAGAGATTGATCGCCAGGGTCTTCTCTTCCTGGGTGCGGTCATGCATGAGCTGAACCAGCAGATTCATACTGGTGTCATCAGTTGCAATCACGTAATCAGCCAGCAGGAAATCAATGGTAACACCCAGACGGTTAACAACCTTTACCAGTTTGTCCAGCGTAAGACTTCTCTCGCCGCGTTCGATCTGTCCGATGTAAGCAGTGGATACCCCAACTTCCTCTGCAAGTTTCTCCTGAGTCAGATTCAGTCTCAGGCGCTCTTCGCGAATTCTTTTTCCTAATGCATGATAGTCCATATGTTTACCTTCCTTTCGACAACGAATTGCTTTCTTAAATGATACTTTGAAACAGGGTATAATTAGAATCTACAGAATGTATTTTTTGAAAAACATTTTAAAAATA
>ERZ1035006.1361-NODE-1361-length-16285-cov-4.509920_pt1 | contig 16285 bp, 11 predicted proteins | sample MGYA00520694_ERZ1035006 | MGnify/ENA primary metagenome ERZ1035006 (study PRJEB33766, sample SAMN09781746) | gut metagenome | biome: gut microbiome | host: Homo sapiens | place: Madagascar | study: EMG produced TPA metagenomics assembly of the PRJNA485056 data... | reverse complement strand
TTTCCAGACAGGGTTACAGCGAGACGGAAAATAAGGTTCATGCCTATGTCAAGGCTTGGGCCGAAGATCTTGGCCTTGAAGTGAAGACGGATCGTTGTGGCAATACCTTCGTGACTTTACCCGGACAAGACCGCACGTTGCCCTGCTATATGACCGGCTCTCACGGTGACAGCGTTCCTCAGGGCGGCCATTACGACGGGTTGGCCGGTGTCGTTGCCGGCATGACGGTTCTTTGGTGGATGAAGCACACGGGCTACACCCCCAAGAGAGACGTGACCTTGGTTGTTTTCCGCATGGAAGAAAGTTCCTGGTTCGGCAAGGCATACGTGGGCTCTTTGGCTATGACCGGTCAGTTGACGCAAGCCGATCTGAATTTGAAACATCGCGACAAAGATCAGACTTTGGCCGATGCGGTGCGCGAAGCCGGGTTTGATCCCGCCGACATGATCAAAACTGAACCCTCGATCGATTTAAAGCGTATTGCCGCGTTTACGGAATTGCATATTGAACAAGGGCCGACGTTGGATTTCGACGAAACACAACGCGTCGGGATCGTGACCGGCATTCGCGGCAATCTTCGTCACAAGAACTGCAAGTGCGTGGGGCAAACGGCACACTCCGGTGCAGTCGATCGTCAATATCGACATGATGCCGTGATGGCGGTCGCTTCCGTTTTGGCAAAGATCGATCAGCATTGGCAGGAATGGCTGGCCAAGGGCGAAGATCTTGTGTTCACGATGGGCGTAGTCAAGACTGCCGCTTCTGCTGCCATTGCAGTGATTCCCGGCGAGTTGAATTTCTCTGTGGATATTCGCAGCCTTTCCAAGGACACGCTCAACCGATTCCATCAGTTGCTTGAAGCCGAATGTGCCGTTGCTGCCGCCGATCGCGGGGTCAAGTTTGAGTTTGACAGAACGTTGGTGTGCGAACCCGCCAAACTCGATAAGCAACTCATCCGACACCTGGCGGATTCGGCTAAAAAGGCAGAGATTCCGGTCCGTCTGTTGCCGAGCGGTGCAGGACACGACTCTGCTGTTCTTTCGAATATGGGAGTGCCTTCGAGCATGATTTTCGTTGCCAATCAGGACGGCTCTCACAACCCTTATGAAAAGATGAAGTTGGAAGACTTCATGTTGGGTACGGAAGTTTTGTTTACCGCGATCGCGGGCTATGACGATTAATTGAAGTTGGAGAATCGAAGATGTGGGATTTAGCTGTAGTTAACGGTACCGTTGTAACGGGACATGAAAGCTATAAAGCCAATGTGTATGTCAAAGACGGCATCATTCAGGCTATTTCGGAAGCCGATCTCGGCCAGGCCAAGGAAGTTGTGGATGCAACCGGCAAGAAAGTTTATGCCGGCTTTATCGATACGCACGTTCACTCTCGCGACGGCGGCGCTTTGCACAAGGAAACGTTCTGGCACTCGACCCGAGCTGCCGCTATGGGCGGTGTGACGAGCCTAGTTGAAATGCCCAACGCCGTTCCGGCAGTGTGCAATGCTGAAAACTTCCGCAAGCAAAAGGCCAACCTTGAAAGCAAAGCCTACGTTGACTTTGCCATGTGGGCGCTTTGCGTGGGTGATCTGAATAATGCCGATATCGAAGAGCTTTCTTCTTTGGGTGTGGCCGGTTTCAAGTTCTTCTGGGGTTATGCTCTCAAGCGCAGCAACTTCAACTTGATCTATAACTTCGATCCGAATGACCCGGACGTGTTCCCGCCTTTGGATGACGGTCAGGTTTACGATATCTTCAGGTCTGTGGCCAAGACCGGCAAGTTGCTTGCCATTCACGCAGAAAATGCACCGTTGATTCGTCGTTTGACGGCTGAAATTCATCCTGAAGATTATCCGACGGAATACGAAGCCTTGTTGGCATGCCGTCCTCGCGTTGCGGAAGAAACCGTGGTGCAAACCGCCATTTCTTTCTCCAAGGCAACCGGTTGCAGATTGCATGTGCTTCATACGTCTGCTAAGGAAACGGTCGATTTGGTCGAAGAAGCACAGAAGAAGGGACTGAAGATCACGGCAGAAACCTGCCCGCACTATCTTGTTTTGACTAAGGACGACTTTAAGCGCGTCGGTCCCATGATCAAGGGCTATCCGCCGGTGCGCGATCAGGCCGACCAGGATCGTTTGTGGGAAGGTTTAAGAGAAGGTATCGTCTCTCACGTTTGTTCCGATCATGCACCGCATACGGCAGAAGAAAAACAGGCCAGCCTCTTTAAGATTCCGTCCGGTATGTGCGGCTTGGAAACCTTGGTGCCGTTGATGGCTAACGCCGTCAATGAAGGCAAGATCACCGAAAACGATTTGGCTCGCGTGCTTTCGGAAACGCCCGCAAAGCTTTTCGGTCTCGATCATCGCAAGGGCTTCCTGCAAGTCGGGATGGATGCCGATATCACGGTGATGGATTTCGACCATGAAGAAACGGTCGATATCAGCAAGTTCCAGAGCGTGAGCAAGGTTTCTGCTTATGACGGCTTCAAACTTAAGGGGTACCCGGTGACCGCTATTGTTCGCGGTACTGTGGTGATGAAAGATAGAAAGTTGACCGGCATTCAGCAGGGGCAGTTCGTTGCGGCTGCCGATCCGCTTAAAAAGTAAACGGTATGCCCGGTTTGCGCCGTGAGCCAAACCGGGCAAAACGCTATCGAAAGTGTAGTCTGGTGTAATCGAAGGGAAGTCAGATGAGAATTTGCTTGATTAATCCGAATTCGACACAAGCGATGAATGCCGTCATCGAACAGGCGGCTAAAAGTGCAGTTGCCGATATGGATGAAAAAATCGAGTTTATTTGCCGACATGTCGAACAATCTCCGGCACTGATCAATTCCGATGCTCAGGAAGTGCAAGCGGCTTATTGGACGATGCAAAAAACAAAAGAACTGTCGGATCAGGCAGATGCATTTGTGATTGCATGTCATAGCGATCCGGCTGTCGGTGCCGTTGCAGAAGTTACGGGTAAGCCTTGTTATGGAATCGGATCCTCTTCTTTAAAAGCAGCTTCGGCTTATGCCGGGGAGTCGGCAATTCTTGTGATATCGGAAGCATCCGTTCCGAGAAAAAAGGCTTTGGCTCGTCGACTGGGATTGGAAGATCGATTCGTATCCATACCCACCGGATACAACGAAGAAATGAGTAACGACGAGGTTGTCGAGTGTCTTGAACATACAGTTGAATCGGCTTTAAAACAACAAAATTTTTCCACTGTCGTACTCGGTTGTGCCGGCATGAGCTGTGTTGCGAGCCGACTGCGTCAAAAAATCAGCATTCCGGTCATTGACGGAACGCAAGAGGCTGTCAAATTTGCAGTTGAGGCGGTTCGATCTCGCGATCAAAACAATTGTGGAGGATGATGCGGCATTGATGAAATTTTTCGTTTTTTCACATCACAAAATTGGAAAATATTTCCATAATATGGAAAAAATAACTAAACCAAAGTAATCATTCCTTCGAAGTTCTTAAACCAAAGATCAGGGATTGATTCAACTACCAGCAGGAGAAATACAATGCTTTGGGTAGGAGTCCTAATCGTTATATTGACTTTTGTCGGCATTATCAAAAAGTGGGAACCAAGAACCTGTCTTTTTGTTGCCGGTGTTTTGATGTGCTCCATTGCAGGCCATCCCTTGGCTGCTATCGACACTTTTACCAAGTTATTGGTTCAAAGCTTTCTTGTTCCGATCATCGCTTGTGCAATGGGTTTTGCCTGCGTGATCTCCTTGACCGGGTGCGACAAGCACTTTTCTTTCTTTGCATTGCGCTATTTGCTTCGTGTTAAAGGCTTTTTAGTGCCGATGTCGGTATTGTTAATTTGGGTTTTCTCCAATGCAATTAACTCTCCGGCAGGTCTTGCAGCCGCAGTTGCTCCGATCATTATTCCCGTCTTGATGCGTGCAGGTGTGCATCCTGCCATGGCGGCTGCCACGGTTTTGCTCGGTACCTGGGGCGAATACACCAGTATTTCTTCAAGTTTGATTGCCTTGGTCGGCTCCTACTCCGGAACCGATGTTCCGTCGATTGTGTTGAAGGTCTTGCCCGCATCTTTGGCCGGTCTTGCCATTACGCTCATCGGTATCTACTTGACAGCAGTTTTACGTAAAGAAAATAAGGGTTACGTTTGCCACGGTACCGACGGTCAAGCTGAAGACGTGATGCAGGAAGTTCGTGAATTCAAAGTGAACTACCTGATGGCTCTGATGCCGATGTTGCCGATTATTTTGCTTATTCTCGGTACTGATCAGATCGGTTGGATCATGAAGTTGACCGTTCCTCAGGCCATGATTCTGTGCTCGGTTTTGACTTTGATCGTCAGCCGTACCAATCCGTTTAATGCCATGAAGTCGTTCTGTAACGGTATGGGCGAAGGCTTTGCATCTATCGTCAGCTTGATTGCCGCCGCAGCAGTATTTACGGCAGGTATGGGCGAGTTGGGATTGATCAATGCACTCATTGATGCGATGAAGTCTTCGAGCGATTTGGCAAAGATTTCCTCTTCCTGGGGTCCCTTCCTGATCGCCGCGTTGAGCGGATCGGGCGACGCTGCAACGTTGGCGTTCAATACTTCCATTACACCGCATGCAGCCAGCTTCGGTTTGGATACGGATCTTTTGGGTATGACGGCTTATTTGGGCGGTGCACTTGGCCGTACGCTGTCTCCCGTTGCCGGTGTCTGCATTATTTGTGCCGGCGTAGCCAAGGTTGATCCCTTGCAGTTGAGTAAACGTGTTGCGCCTACGGTTATTTTGACCAACTTAGTGGCGATGATCATCCTGCAGTACGTTTTGTAAATCATTCTCAGACAAGTGTCGGGTGACGTCGCCCGACACTTGGTAATGAAGATTTGAGGGAAAATTTTTCAAAAACTAAAAAGATTGTTTTCGACAGCTCCGATATCGTGCATTGGGTTTCGAAAAAATGAGAAGAAATTAATTTTGATGGTGAGAGGTTATTGTGGATTTACTGGGTAATGTTATCGGAATCATTCTTTTATTGATTGCCGCGGCTTATTTCGCGATGTCGGAAATTGCATTGGCCGGCTCAAGAAAGTTGCGTTTAGTCAGATTGCAGGAAAAGGGGGATCTTAGAGCCAAAATGGTTTTGGGGTTGAAAGACAATCCCGGCGCCTTTTTCTCTGTCGTTCAAATTGGCATCAATGCTGTAGCAATCTTGGGCGGTATCGTCGGTGAGGCAGCTTTTACCGAGGTGTTTGCCGAAGTGTTGAAATGGATTTTGCCGTCGGAAATGGTGACGTCCGTCGCTTTTGCATGTTCGTTCGTTTTAGTTACGCTTTTGTTTGTGTTGTTTGCTGACCTGATTCCTAAGCGCATTGCTATGAGTCGCCCGGAAGCAGTGGCCTTGGGAATGGTTCGCCTCATGATGTTTTTCATTGTCGTCTTTAAACCGCTCGTCTGGTTTTTATCCGGCATCTCCAGTTTCATCATGAAGATCTTCGGCGTGCCTACGAAGGCAAACGACAAGATTACCAACGAAGATATTTTGGCAACAGTCGAGGCCGGTGCAGCCGCCGGTGTGATTGCTCCTAATGAGAAATCGGCTATTACCAATGTAATGGATTTGGAAAGTCGCTTGGTGCCGAGTGCGATGACGGCACGTGACGAGGTTGTTTTCTTTGATTTGCAGGAATCTTATGAAAGCATCACGGAAAAGATTAAAAACAATCCGCACGACAAGTTTTTGGTTTGTGACAAAGATATCGATCATGTGATCGGTTGCGTGGACTCCAAAGAGTTGCTCAAGCGCTATGTGGAAGGCAAGAGTTTCTCTCTGAAAGACAGCGGACTCGTCAAGCCGGTGTTGTCTGTGCCGGATGCTTTGACACTGTCTGAAACTTTGGATTTGTTCAAATCTCAGCACACGGACTTCTCGGTCGTGGTCAATGAATACGCCTTGACGGTCGGTTTGATCACACTTAAAGACATTCTCTGGATCATTATGGGCGATTTGGTGACCGGTCCTGAAGACAGTCAGATCGTGCGTCGCGAAGACGGGACGTGGTTAGTTGACGGCACCACTCCTGTGGACGATGTGGAACGAATGTTTGACATCGAACGCATGCCCGAAGAAGAAACTTATGAAACGATTGCCGGCTTCATGATGTATATGCTGCGCCGCGTGCCCAAGTTGACCGATAGTGTCACGTTTGCCGGCTACAAGTTTGAAATTATCGACGTGGAAGGCTCGCGTATCGATCAGGTGCTTGTGACGAAGGTCGCTGCCCAAGCCGAAGAAAAAGGCAACGAGGAAACTGCAACGACGCAAGAGGAGAGCATCGCATGAAAAAAATGAAAGTGGCGATTAATCCGGATTTGTTGCGCTACATTCGTACCGAACGACCGACGGTTGCTCTTGATGAAGCCGACTTGACGGAAGTTTCTGCCGTTGTGTTTAACGATGCCGATGCCTTGTCGTGGATCCGCCGAGTCAAAGAAACCGGTTTCGGTATTCCGACCTTTGTCGTGCATAGCTCCAAAGAAGCTTTGGCTGATGATGTTTTGGGACATGTTCGCGGTATTTTCAATTACGACTTAACCAATGCCGGTTATTACGGCCGGCAGGTCGATTCCGTGGCGCTGGAATACGAAGACAGGCTTCTGCCGCCGTTTTTCGGAAGCTTGGAAAACTATGTTTCCCGCGGTTATACGCAGTTTGACTGCCCCGGACATCAAGGCGGCGAGTACTACCGCAGACATCCGGTCGGTCGTGAGTTTTACGACTTCTTCGGAGAAAACGTTTTCCGCGCCGACCTGTGCAATTCCGACGTGTCGATGGGGGATCTGCTCATTCACGAAGGGGCACCGTGTGAGGCGCAAAAAGCCGCTGCCAGAGCTTATAACGCGGATAAAACCTACTTTGTTTTGAACGGTACGTCCGCTTCGAATAAGGTGGTTTTGAGTGCTGTTCTGGCTCCGGGCGATTTGGTGCTCTTTGATCGAAACAATCACAAATCCAATCATCACGGTGCATTGTTAATGTCGGGCGCCATTCCGGTGTATTTGGAAACGGCTCGCAATGCTTACGGCTTTATCGGCGGTATCGACGATCATTGTTTTGACGAGGCATATTTGCGTGAAGAAGTTCGCAAAGTTTCCCCGGGCTCGGAGCAAAAGAAACGACCGTTTCGATTGGCCGTCATCCAGTTGGGTACGTATGACGGCACAATTTACAACGCCAGACAAGTGGTAGAACGCATCGGTCACCTGTGCGATTACATCCTGTTTGACTCGGCTTGGGTCGGCTATGAACAATTTATTCCGATGATGAAGGATTGCTCTCCGATGTTATTGGATTTAGGTCCCGAGGATCCTGGCATTTTTGTGACGCAATCCGTTCACAAGCAGCAAGCCGGTTTTTCGCAAACATCGCAGATTCACAAGAAGGATCATCACATCAAGGGACAGGCCAGGTATGTGCCGCATAAGCGCGTCAACAATGCTTTTATGATGCAGGCCTCTACCAGCCCGTTTTATCCGTTGTTTGCAGCGCTGGACGTCAATGCAAAGATGAATGACGGCGAAAGCGGTCGAGCAATCTGGCGAGATTGTGTTCGTGTCGTTGTCGAAGCACGAAAGCTGATTCTGAATAACTGTCGATATATTCGTCCGTTTATTCCGACAGAAGTTGACGGGCGCAAGTGGCAGGATTGGGATACGGATACGATTGCCAATGATCGACGTTTCTTTTTATTCGATCCCGCCAAACGTTGGCACGGTTTTGAAGGGTATGGGAAAGATCAGTATTTTGTCGATCCCTGCAAGTTGTTGTTGACCACACCGGGTATTGACGAAAACGGAAATTATGAAGACTTCGGGGTGCCTGCAACTGTTTTGGCTCAGTTTTTGAGAGAAAACAGTATCGTTCCCGAAAAGGCCGATTTGAATTCAATTCTCTTTTTGATGACGCCGGCTGAAAATATTGCCAAATTGGAAAGATTGGTCAATCAGCTGCAACGATTCGAACAGATGCTCGATCGCGATGCGCCTCTGGTTGAGGTGTTGCCTTCGCTTTACCGTAGCCATGAAGATCGCTATCGTCATTACACGCTCAGACAGCTCTGTCAGGAAATGCACGACTATTATCGCAACAGCAATCTGAAGGATCTTCAGAAAAAAATGTTCCGTCAAGTGCATTTCCCCAAGGCCGTCATGAAGCCGCAGGATGCGCATTACGAATACATTCGCGGTAATGCCGAGCTCATCGAGTTGAGTCAGGCTCGCGGCCGGATTGCTCTGGAAGGTGCATTGCCGTATCCGCCCGGAGTGCTCTGTTGCGTACCCGGCGAAGTTTGGTCCGATGCAGTTTTCGATTACTTTATGGCTTTACAAGAAGCGATCAATCGCTTCTCGGGATTTGCACCGGAATTGCAAGGCGTCTATGTCCAGACGTCACCGGACGGAGTGAAACGCATTTATTGCTATGTTCTTGCGCTGAACCGACAACAGGAATTGGGTATCGGTTTGGAGGCTGATAACGATTCGACGATGTCCAATCAATAACAGGAGAAAACATGTCATCACAATTTCAATCTGCCTGTACGGTTCGTGAAATTTTAGAGCCGGCGATCAAAAAGGCCGGCGGTTGGGTCAATGCACACGCGCATGCCGACAGGGCATACACTTTGTCGGAAGAAATGTTGCAAATCACGCAGACCTGCACGCTTCAACAAAAGTGGGATGCTATCGATCGCTTCAAGCGCGAATCGACGGAAAACGATTTTTACTCGCGTTTTTGTCGCTTTTTTGAAAGCATGATCGAACAGGGGTGCACAGCTTGTGCAACATACGTGGATATCGATCCGGTGGCCGGTGATCGTGCCATCAAAGGTGCTTTGCGAGCAAGAGAAAAGTTTGCCCAAGACATTACGATCAAGTACGTTAATCAGGCTATTAAAGGCGTGTTGACCGACGAAGCCCGTCACTGGTTTGATATCGGCTCCGAACTTGTGGACATCATCGGCGGAATCCCAATGAGAGACGAGTTTGATCACGGAAGATCGGCAGAGTCTTTCGACATTTTTTTGGCCAAGGGAAAGGAACTCAATAAGCCCGTTCAGTTGCACATCGATCAGTTTGACAAATCCACCGAATATGAAACGGAAATGCTGGCCTATAAAACGATCGAGCACGGTATGCAAAATCGTGTTACCGCGATTCACTGTATCTCTGTGGCGGCGCACACCGAAAACTATCGCAAAGAGCTTTACGCATTGATGAAACAGGCCGGTTTAATGGTGACCTGTTGTCCGACCGCATGGCTGGATACCAGAAGAACGGAGTCGATCAGTCCCGGTCATAACGCAATTGCTCCGGTCGATGAAATGGCGCCGGCAGGCATTGTCGTGTCTATCGGTACCGACAATGTCAGCGATGCCGTTTTGCCCTGGACTCACGGAGATTTATGGACCGAATTGAGAGTCTTGGCTACAGCCTGTCATTTCAACGATTTTGACGAACTTGTCCGTATTGCAACTGTGAATGGACGTAAAGTATTGGGAATCTGATCATGCCGAGAAAATTTCAAGCCAGTTACACGAGTCGTATTGCTTTAAATCTGGTCAAGGCCAAGCTCATTGAGTCGGGTGCCATCCGATTTTGTCCGGACGAGACCGTGTGTTTGTCTTCAGGATTGATAACACCTGTGAAAATCGACAATCATGTATTTTTGTCCAACGCAGCCGATTGGAGAGATCTGACGGAGCTGATGCAAAGCAGAATTGATGAAAATTGTTTGGCGCCGGATGTGATTGTCGGTACGGACTATTCGAGTGCCATGCAAGCACAGGCTGTGGCATTTCGTATGGGATTGCCGGCTGCCGTCGTTCATCTTGGCGTTAACCCGCCGGAGAAAATGAAAGTAGAGGGTGCTACCGTTGCCGGCAAACGCGTGTTACTCGTGACCGATCATATTGCCACCGGACACACATGTCGCAGGGCTGTTGAAATTTTGCGTGAAGAGGGGGCCGATGTTCGAGAAGTCCTCACGGTAACGAATTTTGATTTTCCCGAAACCAGAAAGTTGTTTGACAATTTGTGTCTCAACTTGATTGCGGTTATGCCTGTTGTCAGCGTTTTGGAAACCGCTTATCAAAAGGGAGCTGTAACGCAAAAGCAAAAAGAAGAAATTGCAGAATGGCTGATTAATCCTACATTTGCTCAGGCATTGAAAAAGTGATATTTAAATCAGTCTGCAAAACGTCGTGAGCCTTATAAGAGTTAGCGAGTAAGGTAAAAAGTTCCTTTAGCGGCTTAGAGTAGGTATCATCTGTAGTCAAATAAATGGACTTTTTCGGAGTTGAAAGTGGGAATTCAATCAATCGATAAGGCGGTTGTTATTTTAGATTTGCTTAGTCGCAATACTGACGGTCTTCCGATATCGGAGATTTGTGCAAAATTAGATATGCCGCTGGGAACGGCGCATCGTTTTTTACACTCATTGATCGATAACGGGCTCGTTGCACAGGATGAGAAGACCAAGTTTTATCGACTGGGTTTAAAAATGCTTCGCCTGACAGCCGGTATGCTCAACGGCGATCGGTTGATTGAGGTTTCCCGCGCTCCGATGCTGAAGGCCGCCGCAGCGTTAAAAAATATCGTTTATCTTAGTCGTGAGAGCAATGCTGAAGTCGTCTGCATTTCCTGCGTGAATGAGACGAGCAGTTCTCAGGCAAAGTTTGCCGCGCAACTCGGCAACGATATGCCGTTTCATGCTGCCGCAGCCGGAAAGATTATTGCAGCTTTTTTCAGTGACAAGAAGATTCGAAGTCTGATTGAGTGCAACGCTCCTTTAATGCGCTACACCGATAAAACCAAAACGTCGCAACAAGATGTTTTTGCGGATTTGAAAAAATGTAGAGAACAGGGCTACGCAGTGTGTGACGAAGAGTTGGAGCTGGGGGTTATTGCTGTTGCGGCACCCATCAGAAACTATGACGGTACGGTCAAAGCATCCGTAGCTGTGACCGGCATCAAGGCCAATGTTTCTGAACAAGAATTGATCGACAGCATTACAAAATGTTCCTTTGAGATCAGCAACGCCCTAGGATTCGCTTAAAAAAATTGAATAGCAACAGTTTTCTTGTCTATTTATCGTTTATAATGTGGAAACAATTTCCACAATACGGAAAACAAAAAAAATCGACCTCGTATTCAGGTTCCGATTCGACATCTTTCGAAGCGAGTATCGCTTGGGAAGCCTTTTACAAACAGGAGAAAATGAACAATGCAAGTCAATGCTCCAGTTGTTTTGTTACGTAACAACGCCTTTGTGGTAGGTTACAAAAATGGCGGTCATGTTTTATATCGTCACGGAGAGGTTGCTTATCAGGGCGACACTATCGTGTACGCAGGACCGAAGTTTTTAGGCAAGCCTGACGAAGTTATCGACACCAATCAGGGGTTCGTCATTCCCGGATTGATCAATTGTCACTGCCACGTCGCTGCAAGTCCGGTCGAAAAGGGATTTTTAGAAGATATCGGCAGTCCCATTTTTTATGGCACAAGTTTGTACGAGTCGCTTCGCGTCACTCATCTTGATATCAACGATCAAGAAAGCGTGTTTCGTTTTTCGCTGGGTGAGATCATAAAAAAGGGCTCGACAACGATATTTGAACTTGGTCGCGGTACGGAACCGATGATTCAAATGATCGGTGAATCGGGTGTAAGAGCCTATATCGGGACGATGGCTCGCTCCTGCGTATTTATGACCAAAGACGGCAGAACCGTTCATTACGAATGGAACGAACCTGATGCTTTTGAGAGATTGCAGTATTGCGTTGACATGCATGAGAAATACTCAGGCACATACGATGATCGTGTCCGCTTGGCTCTGTATCCGGGACAGGCTGACTGTGTCACTCCCGATTTCTTGAAAGAGGTTCGAAAGGCAGCGGATGCCACAGGAATGCTCATTCAAATTCATGCCGCGCAGTCCATTAACGAAATCCGTACGGTTATTGACCGATTTGGTATGACTCCTGCTGAGTTTTTACATGAAAACGGAATTTGCGGTCCCGACACACTCTATAGCCACTACATCATGCCCAGCGGTCATACGCTTAATGCACTGAAGTTCGGTCATGAGTTGGAAACCATTGCCCGTGATCAGACGAACGTTGTTCATTGCCCGTGGGTATACGGTCGAAGAGGAATGATCCTTGAATCGTTCTACAAATACAAGAAGATGGGTATCAACTTGTCTCTCGGAACAGACAGTTTCCCGCAAGACATGATTCATGAAATGCATTCTGCTGCCGTTTTCGGAAAGATTGCCGAAACGGATACATGGAAATGTACCGCGGCCGACGTATTCAATGCTGCGACTTTGGGCGGTGCAAAAGCATTGGGTAGGAATGATTTGGGGCGTTTATGCGAGGGGGCCAAGGCCGATATCGTCGTGATCAACACGCAGAATATGGAATTTACTCCGATGCGAGATCCGATCAAAGTTTTGGTTTACACGGCCGATAGCAGACATATTGACAAAGTTATTGTCAACGGCCGCATGTTGGTTGATCAGGGTAAATTGATTGGCTTTGATGAGGCGAGCTTGTGTCGACAAACGCAACAGGCGGCAGAACATATGTGGGCCAATGTTGTCAAGCGTGACTGGAAGGGGCGCAGTCATGAAGAAATGTCACCGATGAGTTTCCCGGTGGAATAACCTAAATATAAATGGAAAGTGGAAAAGTTTTCCAATTTTCCGTCTGCAACATCTTTTCAAAGGAGAAACCATGATGATGTGGATTGGTGCTCTGATTGTTGTTTTGGCTTTTATAGCCATTATTAAGCAATGGGAAGTCCGTGCGACTCTTTTCGGTGCCGGTTTGTTGATGTGTGTTCTGAGCGGACATCCGTTGGCGGCATTCGACTCGTTTACAAAGATGCTGACCTCGAGTTGGCTGGTTCCGATCATCGCTTGTGCTATGGGTTTTGCACAGGTTATCTCATTGACGGAGTGTGATAAACATTTTTCGTTTTTTGCACTTAAGTATGTTCTTCGTTTTAAGGCGTTGTTGATTCCCGGTACCGTTGTCGTGACTTGGATTTTGGCGATGGCTATGAGTAGTCCTGCCGGTCTGGCCGCCACAATCGGCCCGATCATTATTCCTGTTTTAATCCGTGCAGGAATTCACCCGGCCATGGCGGCTGCAACATTGCTTGTGGCGACCTGGGGCGGGTGTGCAAGTATTTCTTCGCCTCACATTGCTTTGATCACGGGATTTTCTCATACCGATGTTGCCGATGTTGTGATCAGAACATTGCCTGCTGCCGGTGCCGTGTTGCTGGTTTGTAGTATTGGTATGTATCTGACAGCTTTACTCAAAAAGGAAAACAAGGGTTATCAAATTCCCGGTGAAAGTAGCGAAGCTGTTATGGAGGAAGTCAAAAGTTTTAAGGTCAATTATCTGAAAGCCTTGATGCCTTTGTTGCCGTTGATTCTGTTGATTCTCGGTGCCAAGCAAGTCGGTTTGATTATTTCCTTGTCTGTGCCTCAAGTCATGTTGCTGTGCATGATGATTACGCTTTTGGTGACATGGACAAACCCGGCTGAAGTAGCCAAGCGATTCTGCAACGGTATGGGTAACGGTTTCGGTGCAATTGTCACGATTATTGCAGCGGCAGCAGTGTTTACGACAGGTATGAAGGAACTCGGTCTCATCGATGTGTTGTTGGAGGCTATGAAGAACTCTACCGACTTGGCTAAGATCGCCGGCTCTTGGGGGCCGTTCCTTATCGGTGCTCTGAGCGGTTCCGGCGATGCGGCCACATTGGCCTTTAACAATGCCATTACACCGCATGCGGCATCCATCGGTTTGGATATCGATCTGTTGGGTATGACTGCTTATTATGGCGGCTCTCTCGGTAGAACAATTTCTCCTGTGGCCGGTGTGTGCATTATTTTGGCCGGTGTTGCCAATGTTAATCCGTTGGAACTGTCCAAGCGAGTGATTCCTAGCTGTATTGTGGGCAATATCGTTGCGCTGATTGTGTTGCAATTCTTACTTTAATTCAGTGCTCCTCTCTGTACGGTGCCGTTATTACATGACCGGCACCGTACAAGAGATGATTCAAAATTATTTCAATAAGGTTCGACATGAGATTCGAAAACTCGAAGTCGGCACAACTGGCCGTTTTGTTAACCGCTGTTATTTGGAGTACAGGGGGACTGGCCGTTAAATTGTCCGACTGTTCACCGACAGCCTTGACAGGGATAAGAAGCATTTTTTGCATGCTTTTATTTCTCATTGTTTATCGTCGAGAAAAACTGTTGACATTTAGCCGAGCTCAGTGGGCAGGAGCCGCTGCATATTGCTCTATGGCATATTGCTACTCGGCCTCAACGATGTGGACAACTGCTGCCAATGCAATTTTGTTGCAATATACGGCTCCTGTTTTTGTGGCGATTTTTTCCTGGTGGTTGCTTCGAGAAAAGGTTTCAAGCAGAGATTGGTTAGCCATCGGATGCGTGATGGCCGGCATATTTTTGTTTTTTATGGACAAGGCATCTCCAGGGCACATGCTCGGCAATGCCGTGGCAGTCCTGAGCGGCTTGTCTTATGCGCTGTTTATTGTTTTTTCAAGAATGCAAAAGGACGCCAATCCTGCCGGCTCGATCTTTTTGGGTAATTTGATTGCTTTAGCAGTCAGTTTGCCGGAGTTGGTAACAACGAATTTGACGACCAGTGCAATAGCCGGCGGTATGTATTTAGGGCTGGTTTATGGCGGTTTGGCATTTATTTTGTATGCAGGGGCAATTAAGCGTGTCAATGCTTTGACGGCTATTTTGATTGCGACAATTGAACCCATCCTCAATCCTATTTGGGTGTTTTTGACAATCGGTGAGACACCTAGTCTGATGGCTGTTGTCGGCGGTGTCATTGTTGTCGGAACCTTGCTTGTTAGAAATATTGCGGAAGTCAAAATGCAACAGTGATGCTTCTGAAAGAGTCGGTTTAAAAGTCGGTTTAAAAGTCGGTTGCGTGCATCAATTCATTTATCAGGTTTTATGAAAAAGTAATTTTTTTGAAGAATCCATATACCTCCCTTACGCGAACGGGCTTTGCGGTCTGTTCGCGTTTTTTTTATATGAATAAAACGGCCCCGAATTCGTTTATGAATCGGAGCCGTTCTTAACGATAAAGGACTTCAACTATTTGCTTTTGACTTTCGCCAGAAGCTTTTCAATCCAAGTGTAGAAAAGCGGCGTAAACACAATCCCGACGATGCTCGCTAAAAGCATCCCCGAAAAAGTCGTAATGCCGATCGATTGACGACTTGCCGCACCGGCACCCGAGGCAAAGACCATAGGCAGTACGCCGAAGATAAAGGACCAAGCTGTCATCATCACTGCGCGGAAACGCTGTGAGGCGCCCGCCAAGGCGGCGTCTTCGGCTGACATCCCTGACTCGCGTTTGACCTTGGAAAATTCCACCATCAGGATGGCGCTTTTTGCCGAGAGGCCAATCAACATCACCAAGCCCAATTCAGCGTAGATGTTCAAGTCGCCTCCGGTGAGTTTTAGCCCCAACAAACCGCCGCAAAGGGCAAAGACGACGGTAAGCATCACGGAAACGGGCATTGTCCAGCTTTCGTATTGCGCCACCAGGAAGAGATAGGCAAAAAGCAATGCCAAACCGGTAAAGATCACGATTTCGCCTTGGTTGTCCTTTTCCTGACGGCTCATGCCCGTCCATTCGATTTCATAGCCTTGCGGCAGTTTCAACGACTCAATCGTTTTGAAAACGTCGCCGGTACTCACACCGTCGGCCGTTTGCACATTGAGAGAAGCCGACGACATCTTGTTGAAACGAGCCAATTCTCTGGCACCCACTTCAACTGTGACTTTGCCGATTGCCGATAACGGCACTTGCTGACCGTCTGTGTTTTGCACAAACACAGTTTCGATATCGGAAATCGAGGCACGGTAACCGGCTTGCGCCTGCATGATGACTTCAAAGTTGTTGTTTTCCAACGTGAAGTCGTTGATGTAGTAGGAAGCAAGCGCATTTTGCAAAGCCGAGTAAACGCTTGAGGCAGAAATACCCAAAAGCTCTGCCTTTGCGCGATCCAAAGAGAAGCGCAACTGCACCGTGTTGGCCTTAAAGCTCGTCATGGCCGAGCGTACCAAGGGCGACGCGGACAACTCTGTTGCTACCTGATTTGCCACTTTGGAAAGTTCAGAGGGCGTTGCCCCCGTGGTCGAGCAAAGATTAAAGGAAATCCCGCCCAATGCACCCAACCCCATGATCGCGGGCGGCGTAAACGG
>ERZ1035006.1358-NODE-1358-length-16310-cov-4.254076_pt1 | contig 16310 bp, 12 predicted proteins | sample MGYA00520694_ERZ1035006 | MGnify/ENA primary metagenome ERZ1035006 (study PRJEB33766, sample SAMN09781746) | gut metagenome | biome: gut microbiome | host: Homo sapiens | place: Madagascar | study: EMG produced TPA metagenomics assembly of the PRJNA485056 data... | reverse complement strand
CGGTAACAGCATCTTCGCCTTAATATTGATCAGCGTGGCCGCCATAACCAGAAATTCACTCATCACATCCAGATCCTGTTTCTGCATCTCACCCAGGTACTCCAGATACTGCTCTGTGATCGTAACGATCGGAATATCATATATATTTACCTGATTCTTTTCGATCAGGTGTAAAAGCAGATCCAACGGTCCCTCAAACACCTGAAGCTTTACATCTATCGACATGATTTCTCCTCAGCTTTCAATACGATTTATTATAAAGAAAAGCGGAACAAATGACAACTGCTTCTTCAGCCTTTTCGTTTCAGCTCCACAACCATGATTTCCGGAATGTTATTGACCCGAATCTTCAACGTATGATTTCCAAGTCCGCCGCTCAGAAGCATAGTACTGTTTCCCTCTTCGTAGCGACCTCTGTCATATTTCGGAAAGATCCGGACTCTTGGTGAGATTGCACCTCCCAGTCCCGGAATCCGCACCATTCCTCCGTGCAAATGTCCGGATACGATCAGATCCGCTCCCCATGCTGCATAATCCTTAAAATATTCCGGTGTATGAGCGATCATAATATTAAACTTCGTTTCGTCCGGTCTGCCAATCATCTGATTCATGATTTCCGGTGAAAGTGCTTTCCTGTGAAATCTCTGATAATAGTCCAGCCCAAGCTCCAGTCCGTATACCGGAATCACAGCCTGTCCCCTCCGAAGCTCTGTTTTTTCATTTTCCAGTAAAACTACCGTATCCTTTAGCTTACTCAGATAGCTTTCCCACATAGTACCATACTGCTCTGTATCCTGCTTTACCCGTTCTTCATGATTTCCCAGACCATAATATACCGGATACCGCTCTGCAAGCGAGCAGATCAGGGCAGCGGCTATCTCTGTCGACTGCCCCGGATGCCCGACCAGCATATCTCCGGCAAGGAGAATATAATCCGGCTTTTCTTCATTGACCTTTGCAATTAACCGCTCATTGTTTTCTCCAAACTCTGCATTATGAAGATCTGCCAGAATCAGGATCCGGCTGCCGTCAAATTCCTCCGGAAGCTTCTCCGAGCTTATGCAATAATGACTCACGGATAATTTTCGATTCTCGATCATACTGACAACTGCTATGATCAAAAGCATACATACCAGTACAATTCCAATTATTATTAAAATCTGCATGGGATTCCTTTCGTATTCTTTTATCAGCCTGCCTCCTTCAGGAAAAACAGACGATAAACTGCCTGTTGAAAACAAAATCCATAGGTTTGTTTTTCAACCGTTTCTGCTGCCCGAATCGGAACCGCTCCGATTCGTTCTCCGCCATAGTAATAAACCGCCTCTCCGATCACACTGTCCTGTTCAACCGGAGCTGTCAGCTCTGAATAATTCATTTCTTTCTGTATATCCTCCGGATGCATATCCCCGGTCAGGACATATGTAAACGTCTCCTGCTCCGGATAACAGGTTAACAGCTCCTTCTTTCCCTGTTTGACCGGAATCTGACTGCCGGAGGTCAATACCGTCTCATCCTGATACAGTCTGCAATTTGCAAACCCGTAATCAAACAGCTTACATACCTCACTGTTTCGGATTTCCTTGGTGAATGCTCCCATAACAACTGCGATCAGATGCACATCCTCCTTTGCAGCGGTTGCCGAGATGGAGAATCCGGCTTCACTGGTATACCCTGTCTTCAATCCGTTACAATATGGATATGCCTTTAATAATTTATTCGTATTTGCCAGTCCGAACTCCGAAGAACCTCTGGCTGTCACATGCGTGATCTGATCCATCCAGATGGTCGAATAGTTAAATATCTCCGGATGCTTCACCGTCAGCTCACGGCTCATGATCGCAATGTCCCTGGCTGTGGTTAAATGTCCGTCTGCATCCAGACCGCAGGCATTTTCAAAATGAGTATTCACCATTCCAAGCTCTGCTGCCTTCTCATTCATCATAGCCACAAACGCCTCTTCACTGCCGGCAATATGCTCTCCCATTGCCACAGCGGCATCATTTCCGCTGGCTATGATAATACATTTGATCATATCCTCGACAATCTGTGTCTCTCCTGCCTCAAAAAAGCACTGGGAGCCACCCATGGATGCTGCATGCTCGCTGATCGTCACCGTATCTGACAGAGCCATTTTCCCCGCATCCAGCTGGTCGAAGATCAGCAACAATGTCATCACCTTTGTTACGCTGGCCGGATGCCTCTGCTCATCGGCATTCTTCTCGTATAAGATCTGTCCGGTCACCGGTTCCATCAGAATGACAGATGGGGATTCCAGCTGCAGAACATCTCCGGCCTCCACGACTGTTTCCGTGACCGCCTCCGACTCTCCCGGATCTGCTGTGCCATCCGGTTCCGTTGATTCACCAGTATCTGTCTCTGTCAATTCGCCTGTTTCTGTCGTCCCGTCTGTCTCTGTTTCCAATGCCTGTGCAACGGTATTTCCTGTTGTCACATTCAGCGTTATATAAGCTCCCAAGGTCAGTAACAGTCCGAACACTACGATTCCTGAAATACTTCTGTTCCGGTTCATACTGTACTCCAATTACTTCTTATTGTCACTATATTCCGCCGTCCGGGAAAACAGAACCTTTTATTTCAGGATAATCCCTTTTATGATCGGCTCCGGCTGCTTCCGCACGGATGATATCTCGTATGCATTGATCAGACGCTTTTTCGCCTCTTCTACCTGCTCCTCCTGATTGCCGTAAATATATGCAAACGGCTCCTTCGTAGTTACCGCATCTCCCAGATGCCGGACCAGTCTTACACCGACCGTCGGGTCGATCACACTGTCCTTGGTGGTACGGCCACCTCCCAGGATCAGGGATGCCATACCTACCTCGCTGGTTCTGCAGGCAGTCAGATATCCATCCTGCGCCGGATATACCGGCATCTCAATCGACGCCTTCGGGAAATGCGTCTCCGGCTCGTATACCCAGGATGCATTGCCTCCCTGCGCTTCCACAAACTCGGCAAACTTTCGGAGAGCCGCTCCGCTACGGATCGTTTCCTGTAACATCTCTGCAGCCTGTTCCACAGATTCCGCCCTGCCCGCTCCCAGTACCATATAGGAAGCCAGCGTCATCGTAACCTCTGTCAGCCGCTTTTCGCCATGTCCGTGCAATACCTGAATGGCCTCCTGTACCTCCAGAGCATTTCCGACCATTTCTCCCAATGGTTCATTCATATCCGTAAGCACTGCATAGGTCTTCTTCCCTGCCATATGTCCGATTGAAACCATCGTCTCGGCCAGCTTTTTTGCATCCTCCGTGGTCTGCATAAATGCACCGGAACCGGTCTTAACATCCAGTACGATCACATCCGCACCGGATGCCAGCTTCTTGCTCATAATACTGGATGCGATCAGGGACAGATTATCAACCGTAGCCGTCACATCCCGCAGGGCATAAATCTTCTTATCTGCCGGTGTCAGATTGGCAGTCTGACCTGCGATAGCCAGCTTCAGCCGATTGACATTTCCGATAAACTCCTCTCTGGTCAGTCCGGTATGAAAGCCTTCTATACTTTCCAGCTTATCGATCGTACCACCGGTATGTCCCAGACCTCTGCCACTCATTTTTGCTACCGGTATGCCAAGACTCGCTAACATTGGTCCCAGAATCAGAGAGGTCTTATCTCCAACTCCACCGGTACTGTGCTTATCTACCTTGATTCCCTGTATTTCCGACAGATCCAGCTTCTCTCCGCTATCTGCCATTGCCATTGTCAGGTTTACGGTTTCCTCCGGATTCATTCCTCTGAAATATACCGCCATCAGAAAGGCAGACATCTGATAATCCGGAATCCTGCCATCCGTATAGCCCATCACGATCTCATAGATCTCGTCCTTTGACAGAACGCCGCCGTTTCGCTTCTTTAATATCAGATCATACATGTTAAATGGATGGTTCATGAAACAGCGCCTCCTTTCTGCCTGTACCAACCTCCAGTGGTTGTAACCCGAAGATCTCGCAGAGTGTCTGTCCCGCATCTGCAAAGGTATCTCCGGTATGAAGATTCTTTCCATGTGCGAATGCGGCATCCTTACTGTACCAGAGCACCGGTACATACTCTCTGGTATGATCGGTTCCCTGATAGGTCGGATCACAGCCATGATCCGCAGTAATCACCAGCAGATCCGTTTCCTGCATGGCATCCAGAACCTCTTTCAGTCTCAGATCAAAGGCCTCCAGCCCGGCACCATAGCCTGCTGCATCTCTCCGATGTCCCCATTTGGAATCAAATTCTACCAGATTGGTAAATATCAGCCCCCGGTTTACTGTTTTCATATAGGCAAGCGTCTGATCCATTCCATCCATATTATCTCTGGTATGGACGGCCTCTGTAATTCCTACACCGTCAAATATATCCTCGATCTTACCGACCGCCGCTACCGTCAGCCCTGCCGCTTTCATATAGGAAAGCAGGTTCTTTTCATCCGGTTTTCTGGAAAAATCTCTCCGGTTTGCGGTTCTTACAAAGCCTTCTCCTTCCCGCACAAACGGCCTTGCAATAACTCTGGCTACATTATGCTCTCCGGTCAGAATCTTCCGGGCAATCCGACAGATCTCATATAAGCGCTCCGGTGGTATCACCGCCTCACAGGCTGCAATCTGAAAAACACTGTCCGCGGATGTATAGATAATCGGATAGCCGGTTCGGATATGCTCTTCTCCCAGTTCCTTGATAATCTCTGTTCCGGATGCCACACAGTTTCCCAGATACCCTTTACACCCCGTTTGTTTCAGAAATTCATCCATGATCTCCTTCGGAAAACCCTCCGGATAGGTTGGAAACGGGGTCGGTGTATAGATACCGATCATTTCCCAGTGTCCGATTGTCGTATCCTTGCCCTGGGAACGCTCCTGCAGTCTCCCGTAGGCACCGATCGGATGCTCTACCGGTGCAATTCCTTTCATACCGTCAATATTTCCATATCCCAGGCTTCTGAGATTCGGCAGATGTAACCCTCCGCATGCCTCTGCCGTATGTGCAATGGTATTGGCTCCTACGTCTCCGAATGCCGCCGCATCCGGTGCCTCTCCCATTCCAACACTGTCTAATACAATCCATACTACCCTTTGAACCATAAGCATACCCTCCTTATATTCTATCCGGCTATATACCCCAGATACCGCATCAGGAATATCCAGAATGTCAATGTTACGCTTGATAATAATGTTGTCAGTACAATAATACTGGAAGACAGCACCTCATCTCCATCCATATTCTTCGCCATGATATATGCCGTCGGCGTTGTCGGTGAACCCAGCATAATGATCAATGCCAGCAGCTTCTGATCCCGGAATCCGAACCAGATGGCTACCGGTAAAAAGATAGCGGAAAGTCCGACCAGCTTGATCAAGGTTGAAACAATGGTCGGTTTAATTCTCGCCAATGCCTGCTTTCCTTCAAATCCGGCTCCGATAGCGATCAGTGCTAACGGTGATGCCATGCTTCCCAGATTACTGATACTCTTTTCTACCATGTGTGGCAGTTTTAACTGGATCAATGATGCTATCATTCCCAGCGCAATTCCGATGATGATCGGGTTTTTCGCAATATTGATCAGGGTTGTCTTGATCCGCCCTTTCTGGGAACGCACCTCCTCATTATTGCTCTCCAGCGTTAATATCGTTACCGCAAATATATTATACAACGGCACGGCACCAATGATCATAAGCGGTCCCATACCGGAATCTCCATATATATTCTGGATAAATGCAATTCCAAGAATTGCTGCACTGCTCCGGTACGAGCACTGTACAAAGGCTCCGACCTGTGATTTATCCTTTAAGAACAGCTTCGCCAGAGTCCAGATTCCCAGAATACTGATCAGCGTAATAACTGCACAGAAGCCTATGTACTCTCCGTCAAAGCTATGCCGGATATCTGTCGCCCATAAGTCCAGAAATAACATACACGGCAGACATACCTTAAATACAAACTTATTGGCAACTGACACAAAGCCTTCGGTCAGCATTCCGATCCGTCTTAAAAAATAGCCTACCAGCATAACTGCAAACACCGGTACGGTTGCATTTAAACTATATATAAAACTATCCATTATAATACCACGTTCCTTTTGGGTGTTTTCTTAAAAAACCATTGTTCCCCGGCATTTTCGCTGGGAAACAATGGTTTTATCTTTCCGTTTTCCTGATTACAGTAAATCGGCAACTTCCAGGATCAATTCCTTTGAAAGATCCCAGCCAAGACACGGATCCGTAATGGATTTACCATAACATCCGCCATCCACCGGCTGATTTCCGTTCTCAATATAGCTTTCTACCATGACACCCTTTACCAGCTTTTTAATATCTGCAGAGTGACGCATGCTATGAAGAACCTCTTTTACGATTCTAGGCTGTTCTGCCCACTTCTTACCGGAATTATTGTGGTTAGCATCTACGATGCAAGCCGGATTCTTCAGGTTAAACTTCTCATATAACTCTACCAGAAGCATCAGATCCTCATAGTGGTAGTTGGAAATAGACTGTCCGTGCTTGTTTACCGCACCACGCAGAATACAATGAACCAGATCATTTCCGTCTGTCTTGGTCTCCCAGCCTGTATAAAGGAATGTATGCTTCATCTGACCTGCCATGCAGGAATTCATCATAACCGTTAAATCTCCACTGGTTGGATTCTTCATTCCTACCGGAATATCCATACCGGAAGTTACGATCCGGTGCTGCTGATCTTCTACGCTTCTTGCACCAATGGCCACATAGGACAAGATATCCTCCAGATACTGCCAGTTTTCAGAATATAACATCTCATCTGCAGCTGTCATTCCGGTTGCCGCAATTGCATCAATATGCATCTTACGAATGGCCTTTACACCTTCAAACAAATCCGGTGCCTTCTCAGGATCCGGCTGATGCAGCATACCCTTATAACCGGCTCCGGTTGTTCTAGGCTTGTTTGTATAGATTCGCGGAATGATCAGGATCTTATCTTTGACCTCTTCCTGAACCTTCGCCAGTCTGGTTACATAATCCAACACTGCAGTCTCATTATCTGCAGAACAAGGACCGATGATCATAATAAACTTATCAGATTCACCGGTAAATACCTTACGGATCTGTTCATCCCGATTTTTCTTGATTGCTTTTAATTCCGGTGTCATAGGAATCAGTTCCTGTAATTCCTGAACTGTCGGAACCTCTTTAATGAAATGTAAACTCATCCTTCTATCTCCTTCTACTTTTTATCTTTTGATGGATTCATAAATTTGCTTTTATTAATCTCATAATAAACAATTCCAACACAGAGCATTCCGCCTACAATGTTTCCGAGTGTTACCGGAATCAGATTAGACAGATATCCGGATGCGCTTAATGCAGAATGGATCTGATCTGCTGTCATTCCATAGGCTTCCTCTGCAACCTGTACATAGCTTGCGTTGGTAGCTGCAAACATACCGGCCGGAATATAAAACATATTCGCTACGCAGTGCTCAAAGCCGGAGGTTACGAATGCCATGATCGGGAAAAAGATGGCAAACAATTTTCCGATAATGTCCTTAGCCGTGCCCGCCATCAGGATTGCCATACAGACTAAGATATTACACAAAATACCGGAACAAAATGCCGGGAAGAAATCCAGGCTGCATTTTCCGACTGCCACCTTGATCGTATAAGCTCCGAGCAATCCGGATGAATAATTGAACTGGTTCGAATAAAAGGTAAGTGCGGTCGCGATCAGTGCACCCGCCATATTACTGAAATACACAACTACCAGATTTCTCAGCATCTGAAGGACCGTTACCTTCTTATCCATGATATCCATGATCAGAAGACAGTTACCGGTAAACAGCTCACCGCCTACCAACACGATCATCATCAGACCAACCGGGAATACGGTACCCGCCAACAGTCTTGCCAAACCGACATTCTGAATATTGTGAACCGCTACATTCGATGCCTGTCCGCCGATGGCAATAAATACACCGGCCATCAATCCCATGATAATCATCTTCCATATGTTCAGATTTGCTTTTGTAACACCTGCTTTAATATTTCCGTCAATGGTCTCCGCCGGTGTGTTATAAATATTTTCCATGATCTTCTTCCTCTTCTTATGGTATTTTGTTTATATCTCTATCGTCCTTACTTCTGGTTCTTTTCTGACAGCACGGAACGATTCTTGATCAGATAATCCAGCAATGATACTACGGTTAAGATCAATGCCGCATAGATCAGAATCTGCTCTGCAACATGGAAGCCAAATGCTGCTGAAGGTATCGTTTCACCCAGATTCAGGATCAAAAGGATCACCATCAGCATCTGAACAGTTGTCTTAATCTTTCCCCAATAGCTGGCTGCGATCACGATGCCGTTGTCGGATGCGATCAGACGGAACCCACTGATGATAAACTCTCTTGCAATAATTACAATGACCACCCATGCCGGAATCCGGTCCAGAGAAATCAGTGCGATCATTGCGGAACAGACTAACAGCTTATCGGCAAGCGGATCCATGAACTTTCCGAAATCCGTAACCAGATTATATTTCCGTGCAATTCTTCCGTCCAGAAAGTCCGTCAGGCTTGCTACGATAAAGATTCCGACTGCGATCCATTTTCCTCCCGGAATCCCCGGAACCATCAGGGCTACAAGAAAAAACGGAATCAGTATTGTTCTGAAAATTGTCAGCTTATTCGGTAAATTCATATACAACCTCTCCAATCAAATCATACTCATTCGCATCTGTAATACGAACTGTCACCATTTCTCCGGATACGATCTCTTCCTCTGCAGATACAAAAATATAACCATCTACATTCGGTGCTTCCCGGTAAGACCTTCCCATATATACATCATCCTGATAAAGATATCCTTCAATCAGAACCTGCAGGACTTTTCCTATCATTTTCTGATTATTATCGTAGGATACTTCCTGCTGCAGCACCATGATTTCTTCCTGCCACTGCTTCTTTACATCCTCATCGATCTGATCCGGCATATCCGCAGCTCTGGTACCCTCTTCCGGTGAATATGTGAATACTCCCAGTCGTTCAAACTCCATTTCATCTACAAACTGCATCAATGCATCATGCTGCTCCTTCGTTTCACCCGGAAAGCCCGTGATCAATGTCGTCCGGATCGTAATATCCGGCATTGCCTTCCGCAATCTGGAAACCACATCCCGGATCTGTGCCTGATTCGTTCTGCGTCCCATGGCTCTCAAGATGGCATCCTCCGAATGCTGGATCGGCATATCGATATAATGACATACTTTCGGATTTTCCGCCATAGTCTGAATCAGCTCGTCCGTAATCTCCTCCGGATAGCAATATAATAACCGGATCCACTGGATGCCTTCCAGCTCGCTCAACCGGTTCAACAGCTCCGGCAGCTTCTTGCCGCCATATAAGTCCTGTCCGTAGACAGTTGTCTCCTGTGCCACCAAAACCAGCTCTTTATAGCCGGCATCCGCCAGCTTCTTCGCCGTCATCAGCACCTCATCCATCGGAATGCTTCTGTAATTACCACGTAAATACGGAATAATACAATACGTACAACGTTTATTGCAGCCCTCCGCAATCTTTAAATATGCCATTGCATTACCGGTCGTTACCACGCGGTCTGTCAGATTGGTCGGCAGATACTCCACATCCTTACAGCAGATCAGATGCTTTCCAGCCGTTGCCTGCTGTACCACCGTAACAATGTCATCAATATTGGTCGATCCCATGATCGCATCGACCTCCGGAATCTCTGCCTGAATCTCCGCCTGATACCGCTGTGCCAGACAGCCTGTTACGATCAACGCCTTTAAGCGGGCTGTCTTTTTTAACTCTGCCAGCTCCAGGATCGTTGTGATACTTTCTTCTTTCGCATCATGGATAAAGCAACAGGTGTTTACAACCGCAACATCCGCTTCTTTTTCTTCATTTGTAATATTATACCCATGTGTTTTCAGTAAGCTGAGCATGACCTCACTGTCTACCAGATTCTTATCACAGCCCAGCGATACAAATAATATATTCATCCCTGTTCCTCTTGCTATGCTTTCCGGATTTCCACTGCCTCTACACAGTTATGCATCAGCATCGCTATGGTCATCGGGCCAACGCCGCCCGGTACCGGTGTGATCGCACTTGCGACCGGTTCTACCGATGCATAATCCACATCTCCGCAAAGCTTGTTATTCTCATCCCGGTGAATGCCGACATCAATGACTACGGCACCCTCCTTTACATAGGATGCATCTATCATCTTCGGTCTGCCGATCGCAACCACCAGAATATCTGCCCGTCTGGTCACTTCCTTCAGATCCCTGGTTCTGGAATGACATACCGTGACGGTTCCGTTCTCACGCAATAACAGCATTGCCATCGGTTTTCCTACGATATTACTTCTGCCGAGTACTACGCACTCTTTTCCTTCGATTGCAATCCCGGATCTTTTTAACAGCTGGATGATACCGGCCGGTGTACAGGACACAAAGCCTGCCTGTCCGATGCTCAATGCACCTACACTCTGCGGATGGAATCCATCCACATCCTTTTTCGGATCAATTGCCCGAATAATATGATTCTCATTGATATGCTTCGGAACCGGTAACTGCACCAGAATGCCATAAATGGAATCATCATGGTTTAATTTATCAATAATTGCAAGCAGCTCTTCCTCGGTGGTTTCCTCCGGAAGCTCATAGGATACCGACTGGATTCCGATGTATTCACATGCTTTCTTCTTGTTCCCCACATAGACTGTCGAGGCCGGATCATTTCCCACCTGAATCACCGCCAGTGCGATTTCGGTGCCCTGCGCCCTGTAGGCTGCTACCTGCTCCTTCAATTCATCCTTGATCTGTTTGCTGATCTGTTTTCCATCAATAATTGCTGCCATTTATGTCCTCCTGATTCCTCTTGCCTGCTTAGAATAGGCCAACTGTTTTTCCTGTCTCATCTACATAAATCCGCTCTGCCGCCGGATGCTTCGGGAGTCCCGGCATGGTCATGATCGTACCGGTGATCGCTACAATAAATCCGGCACCTGCACTGACATATACCTCCCGGATCGTTATTTCAAATCCGCTCGGTCTGCCTAATTTCTTCGGATCATCAGAAAGCGAATACTGATTCTTTGCCATACAGATCGGGAGCTTATCATATCCCAGTGCCGTCAGGCGTGCAATTGCCTTCTTTGCTGCCGGTGAATACGTAACACTGCCTGCTCCGTAGATCTCCTTTGCGATTGTCTCTATCTTCTCTTCGATTGATAATTCTGTATCATAAAGCGGTGCATAGTGGCTCTCCTTGGTCTCCAGCGTATGAAGAACTGCCTCCGCAAGTGCAAGACCGCCTCCTCCGCCCTTTTCCCATACTTCTGCCAGTGCGAAATTACAATCCCGTTCTTCACAGAAATTCTGTACAAAGGTAAGCTCTGCTTCTGTATCTGTTACAAACCGGTTCAGGGTAACCACGATCGGTACTCCGAACTTCTTCAGATTCTCAATGTGCTTCTCCAGGTTTACAATTCCCTTGCTTAAGGCATCGATATTTTCCTGACTTAATTCATCCTTTGCGACACCGCCGTTGTATTTCAATGCACGCACAGTTGCTACCAGAACGACAGCATCCGGCTTTAATCCTGCCTGTCTGCACTTAATATCCATAAACTTCTCTGCACCGAGATCTGCGCCAAAACCGGCTTCCGTAATGACATAATCCGCTAATTTCAATGCGGTCTTTGTCGCACGGACACTGTTGCATCCATGTGCAATATTCGCAAACGGGCCACCATGAACGATCGCAGGTGTATGCTCTAAGGTCTGGATCAGATTCGGCTTGATCGCATCCTTTAAAAGAGCTGTCATGGCTCCTACTGCATGAAGATCTGCTGCGGTTACCGGTTCTCCTGTATACTTATAAGCTACAATAATACGTCCCAGACGTTGCTCCAGATCCTGCAGGTCATTTGCAAGACATAAGATTGCCATAATCTCAGATGCTACTGTAATGACAAAGCCATCCTGTCTGACAACTCCGTCCATCTTGCCGCCCATACCGACAACGATATTTCTCAATGCCCGGTCATTCATATCCAGGCAGCGCTTCCATACGATCTGCTTCGGATCGATTCCAAGCTCATTTCCCTGCTGTAGATGATTGTCCAGCATCGCTGCCAGCAGATTATTCGCTGATGTAATGGCATGAAAATCTCCGGTGAAATGAAGATTCAGATCCTCCATCGGTACTACCTGTGAGAATCCGCCACCGGCAGCTCCGCCCTTAATTCCAAAGCATGGACCAAGGGATGGTTCCCGAAGTGCGATCACCGCCTTCTTATTCAGACGACCAAAAGCCTGTCCCAGTCCAACGGTAACGGTGGTCTTACCTTCTCCGGCAGGTGTCGGATTAATTGCTGTTACCAGTATCAGCTTACCGTCCGGATTCTTCTCGATCCGATTCATCAGCTCATCACTTAATTTTGCCTTGTATTTTCCATATAATTCCAGATCGTCCGGCTGAATATCCAGCTTTCCTGCGATCTCCTCAATTCTGTTTAATTCTGCTTCCTGTGCAATCTCAATATCTGTTTTCATCTTAAATCCTTTCTGACCCTACTCATCAGGTTACCACTAGCCATCCTACCGAATTCCCCGGCTATTGTCAACCCCACGGCCGCTTTGTCCTCTAGTAATACTCTTCCACCCATTCCTCAAACTGCTCTTTCGACATCAGTATGGTTCGTGGCTTTGTGCCCTCATCCGGTCCGACTACACCGGCTTCCGCCAGCTGATCCATAATCCTTGCCGCCCGGTTAAAGCCGACCTTGAACTTCCGCTGCAACATACCGATTGATGCCTTTTCGCTCTCAATGATCAGCTCCGCCGCCTGCTTGAAATATTCATCCCGGCCGGAATTATCCGACTGGGTTCCGGATGCGGATGCCGCGCTCGATGATGCGGCCGCACTGTTTTCTATCTGACTGGTGATTTCCGGATCATAGGTTACCTCACTGCTCTGCTCCTTCAAGAAGTCTACCACTTTACTAACCTCTTCATCCGATACAAAGGCTCCCTGTACCCGCACCGGCTTCGGATACCCGGTCGGATAAAACAGCATGTCACCTTTTCCGAGCAGCTTCTCTGCTCCGGACATGTCCAGAATGGTTCTGGAATCGACCAGAGAGGATACTGCAAATGCAATTCTGGATGGCACATTCGCCTTGATCAATCCGGTAATGACATCTACCGATGGCCGCTGTGTTGCGATAACCAGATGGATACCGGCCGCTCTGGCCAACTGCGACAGTCTCACGATTGCATCCTCTACATCTCCGTGTGCAACCATCATCAAATCCGCCAGCTCATCCACAATTACCACGATCTGTGGCAGTTTCTTTATTTCACTTTCTTCTTTATTTACCTGAGCCTGTACCTCTTCAACCTTCTTGTTATATCCCTTCAGGTTCCGTACATTGTATTCTGCAAACAGCTGATAACGTTTGGTCATTTCGATTACTGCCCAGTTCAATGCACCGGCCGCCTTCTTCGGATCGGTCACAACCGGAATCATCAGATGTGGAATACCATTATATGCGGTCAGCTCTACCACCTTCGGATCAATCATGATCAGCTTCACATCCTCCGGATTTGCCTTATAAAGGATACTCATAATGATCGTATTGATACAGACTGATTTACCGGAACCGGTAGCTCCGGCGATCAACAGATGCGGCATTTTCGCAATATCCGCTACCACCGTCTGTCCACTGATATCTTTACCGACTGCAAACCCTATATCGGATGGGAATTTCTGGAATGTATCTGTTTCCAGAAGATCACGCAGCATAACGGCCGAATTCTCCTTATTCGGAATCTCAATTCCGATTGCCGCCTTTCCGGGGATCGGTGCTTCAATTCGAATATCCGCTGCCGCAAGATTGAGCTTTATATCATCTGCCAGCCCGACAATCTTGCTGACCTTTACACCCTGTTCCGGCTGCAGTTCAAATCGGGTTACTGCGGGACCACAGCTGTAATCCGTTACCCTTGCACGGACTCCAAAGCTATCCAGCGTACTTTGCAGCCGGTCAATGGTTTCCTGAATATGCGCATCGTTATTTTTCTTTGAACCTTTTCCTCTGGTCAGAAGATCAAGCGGTGGCCGCTGATATCCGTTTTTTGTAACAGATGCGTTACCTGAACCAGTGTCTGTTCCTGCAGGTTTCGTCGAGGTCATTTCTGTTTTCGTCTCAGATTCCGTTTGCCCCGGTTCTGTCAGCTCCCGCTCTGCTGCCTTCAATTCAACCGGCTTTGCTTCTATCGGTTTCGGCTTCGATGTCCTTCTTCTTACCGGTGCAGGCTTTTCCTCCTCCGGTTCTAAAGGCGTCACTGCTACCTGTGCTTCTTCCTCCGTCTGCATGGTAATCTCATGGATTCCACCCGGAATTTCTCCGGTTGCCGCCGGTTCCTCGGTCTCTTCCTCATAGGTCATGGTAATCTCGTGAATCTCTTCCTGCTTTAACGGATCCTCCCGCTTGAACTCCTCATGCTCAAGAGTTCCCTGTTCGCCGTCCGTCGGTAATACGGTCAGATTCCGAAACAGTTTCTTATCAATCTTCCGGTTAAACCGGTCATATTCCGGCTCTCTGGCAGCAGCCTCTTTTTCTAACTGTGCTTTTGCCTTTTTCTTTTCTTTTTCCGCACGTCGTAATTCAATCTCGTTCTTTCGCTTTTCTTTTGCGGCAAGCTCTTTCGCTTCCCGTTCTGCCTGTTTGACTGCTCTGGCCTCATCCAGCGTCATGCGATCAGCCTGACGCTTCTCCTGATACTCCTGGCCGCGTTCCTTCGCATCCTCAAAGCCTTCTTTCATACGGACTCCGCCCTTTTGCAGCAGGCGAATAAAGGATTTCTCTGTCATCAGAATAAGCATGATCAGAATGATCACGATCAATACCAGATAACTGCCTACAACTCCGATTCCATTCTTTAACAGCAGTGCCAGACCTCCGCCGATAAATCCGCCTCCGGACTTCTCTGCAAATGCGGTAAGGTATAAATCTCCCGCTTTTGTTCCATCCGGAATCCCGACGATCAGCTGTGCCAGCATGGATATATCCAGACATACCACTCCGGCATACACGGTTTTCTTGATTGCCTGTGTGGAGAATCCGTTTGCAAACAGAAACGCCATTCCCACGAACAGGAGAATCGGTAATATGTATTGTATACATCCAAACACACCAAAGAAAAATCCGCTGATTGCATTTCCGACGGTTCCGCAAAGTCCAAAGTTACTGACTTCCAGAAATATTGCCACTGCACAGGCTACGATCAGGACAATTTCCAGATGAAATCCATCTTCTTTCTTTGCCGGTGCCTGTTTGGCCTGCGTCGATGATCTTGCTCCTGTTGCCTTTGTTCTCTGCTTCGCACTGCCGGTAGTCGTTCTGCTCCGACTGCTTCCTGTATTTGTTTGTGATTTTCCAGTGCCTTTCTTCTGGGCCATTCGGTTCACTCCTATTTCTTATATTCTGACTGTTCAGTCTTCATTATCTGTTCGTAATTTCCCATTCCTACAATACAAAGTAGCAGACAACGGATGCAACACCTACAATCAGACAGTAGATGGAAAATACGGTAAATTTATTCTTCTTTACTACTAACAACATTGCCTTAATACATAAATAGCCTACAACTCCGGCAACGATCATTCCTGCCAGATAGTTCCAGATCAGACCACCCGAAAACTCTGCTGTCGTAAAATCCTTCAGCTGTAACACCATAGCCCCGAGAATAGCCGGTATAGACATAATAAAGGAATACTTGACTGCGAACTCCCGATTAAAGCCCCGGATCAGGCAGGCTGTAATCGTGGTACCGGACCGGGATAAACCCGGCAGCGTTGCAACGCCCTGTGCCAGTCCAAGAATAACTGCATCTTTATAGCTTGCTGTTTCTTCTGTCTTTTTTCCAATTTTAATATGATCTGCCATAAACAGAATGATTGCGGTCAGGATCAGGCAGATACCCGGCAGGATCAGATAATCCGAAGCCGAACCAATAATCTTTTCCAATAGGACGCCCATAATTCCGGTCGGTATCGTACTGATAATGATCATAAGCACGAATCTGCGATATGTACTGGTGATCACCGGCCGATATGCATGTTTTTCTTCCTTCTTCCGGAATAGATTTGCGATCCAGATTCCTGCGTTGCAGATCCATAGTCCTACCATACAGCAGCCATTGACGAACAGTTCCTTAATATCTTTCCAGTATACAAAGCAGATAGCCACCAATGTCGCTGCATGCAGTAATACATCATACAATAATCCTGTGTC